>Ga0302324_100001384_pt1 | contig 59202 bp, 46 predicted proteins | sample Palsa_T0_1_FD_201949 | JGI IMG/M metagenome (GOLD analysis project Ga0302324, IMG submission 201949) | Peat permafrost microbial communities from Stordalen Mire near Abisko, Sweden - Palsa_T0_1 | ecosystem: Environmental > Terrestrial > Soil > Palsa > Peat permafrost | place: Sweden: Abisko...
TGAATAACGCGAAAGCGCTAGCGGCGGAAATCGCGAAACGATCGGAGGCCCTGGAACGGCGTATCGACGAGAATATTGAAAGCGGACGCTGGCCGGATGCGTCGACCGCGTTATTGAACGATCGGCTAACGCACCTGGAGCAAGATTTGCTGGACGAGAGCGGCAGCCCGGCGGAACGTTGGTATCGACATGTCATTTACGGATGGAACATTTACTCGTTGTACGATGGCCAGCCCTTGCCGGGATTGGCGGAAGCCATTCGGTTGAAAGATCCGGCACGAGTGGCCGAAGAGACGGCGCGGATTGAGAGTGCGCTACGCCGCATGCTGGCGGAACTGCGGCGGGCGGGAGGCTCATGAAGACCACAGCGGCAGTTACTTCGTTGACGAAATACCGCGCGCCCGGCGCATTATCGCGGCAGCTTTACGAGCGGGCATGGCGGGTGATGCCCGGCGGCAACACGCGGCACTCCCTGGCGCTTGCCCCTTATCCAATTTATGGGCGCAGCGGCAACGGTTGCCGTATCACCGACGTGGAGGGCGAAGAGCGGGTCGATTTCCTGAATAACTACACGTCGCTGATTCTTGGGCACGCGCATCCCCAGGTGACTCAGGCGGTACAACGCCGCGCCGCTCTGGGCAGCGCGTTCACCATGCCGACTCCGGAAGAGGTGGAACTGGCGGAGTTGATCGCCGCGCGCGTCGCATACGTGGAGCAGATTCGCTTCTGCAATTCCGGCAGCGAGGCGGTAATGCTGGCTATCAAGGCGGCACGAGCGTTTACCGGCAGAGCAAAGATCGCGAAGTTCGAAGGCGCTTATCACGGAATCTACGATTACGCCGAAGTCAGCGAAGGTCCAACGCCGGACGCTTGGGGCGAAGCGGACGCTCCGGCTTCCATCACCGAGCCCGGCACGCCCGAGAGCGTGGCGCGTGACGTGGTGGTGTTGCCGTGGAACCGGCCGGAGGCCTGCCGCAAATTAATCCAACAGAACAAGGACGATCTGGCGGCGCTGCTGGTGGACCCAATGCCTCTGGGAATCGGGATGATTGCACCGCGCCCCGGATTCCTGGCATGGTTGCGTGAAGAGACCGCGCGTCACGGAATTGTTTTGATCGCCGATGAGGTCCTGAATTTCCGTCAGGATTATCATGGCGCCTGTTACGCTAGCGGCATCACGCCGGACCTGGCAACCTTCGGAAAGATTATCGGCGGTGGATTTCCGGTGGGCGGCGTGGCGGGTTCGCGGCGGGTGATGTCGGTCTTCGATCACACCGGCGCGCTCAAGGTACATCATGGTGGAACCTTCAATGCGAATCCCGTGACCATCGCGGCCGGCCTCGAGACCATGAAGCACATGACGCCGGAGGCGTTCGATCGGTTGAATGCTTTAGGCGAGTATGTTCGCGATGGCCTGCGGCGTTTGTTTCGCGATGCTCGAAGATCTGCTCAAGTATGCGGCGCCGGATCGATGTTTCTAGCGCATTTGACCTCGAAGGATCTGATCGACTTCCGATCGCTGCGCGGTTTCTCGCGAACCAACCCGATCTACGGCAACCTGTGTCATAAGATGCTGGAGTATGGTTTCATTCTTTCGCCACGCGGGATTTTCGGTTGCTTATCCACGCCCATGGGCGAGGCCGAACTGGATGGATTGGTGGAGGCGTTGGGCCGCGCGTTAGGCGAGCTGGACTGACCTGATCCCATGAACAGCGCCGGCCTCAAACAGAGCCTCGGTCTATTCGACTCCACCATGATCGTGGCCGGTTCCATGATTGGAGCCGGAATCTTTATCGTTTCAGCCGACATGGCGCGGCAGGTGGGAAGTGCAGGATGGCTGCTGGGGTCCTGGGTCATTACCGGTTTGTTGACGATCGCCGCTGCGCTGTCCTACGGCGAATTGGCGGCGATGATGCCTCGGGCCGGAGGGCAGTACGTCTATCTGCGCGAGGCCTGGTCGCCATTCTGCGGATTTTTGTACGGCTGGACCTTATTCATGGTTATTCAGACAGGAACCGTTGCAGCGGTGGGTGTTGGGTTCGCCCGATATCTAGGCATTCTGTGGCCTCGCATCTCCGAGACTTCGTACCTGATTCCTCCCGTTCATGTCACAAGCAACTATGCTGTTTCGCTTTCCACCGCCCAGCTGATCGGCGTGTTGCTCTTAGCGCTGTTGACTTGGGTTAACGCGCGTGGGATCAATTTCGGGAAGCTGATTCAAAACGCGTTCACCTCCGCCAAGCTCGCCGCGCTACTCGGAGTGATCGTGGTGGGAATAGTGGGATGGAGCGCTGCAACCAACTCGAATTTCACCAACCTGTGGCGGCCGCGGGGGTTCGTCCCCGTGGCGCCCGGGATCACGCCAGAAACTTTGTTCGGCCTGATCGCTGCTTTATGCATCGCTCAGGTTGGCTCGCTGTTTTCGGCCGATGGCTGGAACTGCATCACATTCACGGCGGGCGAGGTCAAGAATCCGCGACGGAACGTCCCGCTTTCGCTAGCCCTGGGCACGTTCATCGTGATCGCTCTTTATGTCGGCGCCAACTTCGCCTACGTTGCCGTCCTGCCGATCGAGAAAATTCAGCACGCGCCTTCCGATCGCGTGGCTGCCGCGATGGTCGAAGCGGTCTTCCCATCGGTCGGCGCGGCCTTGATGGCGATTGTTATCGTGATCTCCGCTGTCGGCTGTGTCAACGGTATGCTCCTGTCGGGCGCTCGAGCTTATTTCGCCATGGCGCGCGACGGCCTGTTTTTCCGGCGCGCCGGCGAGATCAACCGAGCCAGCGTGCCTGGCGCGTCGCTCGTTATGCAAGGCGCATGGGCTTGCTTTCTGGTTCTGGTTCGCACCTACAATCCTTCCACCGGCACGTTTGGCAATCTCTACAGCAATCTGCTGGATTACGTGGTTTCCGCCGATCTGCTGTTCTATATCCTCACCATCGGGGCAGTGTTCCGCCTGCGGCGCCTTCGTCCGGAAGCCGAGCGGCCCTATCGCACTTGGGGCTACCCTATGGTGCCGGCTCTTTATATTTTGACCGCGGCTTTGATCCTGGGGGTGCTTTTTGTGTATCGTCCGGCGACGACTTTTCCCGGCCTGGTGATCGTCCTCACTGGGGTCCCGGTATATTTCGGTTTCCGGCGTTTTGCGGCCAAATCGGGGCCGCGCGCTATTATTTAGAGGACTATGAAGACTTTTCTTGCATTTTGTCTGATTTCGTTAACGTTGTGCGCCCAAGACAAGGCCGATCTCGCCGTCGTCCAACGCATCAAGACGGAGGCGTTTCAGAATTCCAAGGTAATGGATCACCTTTTCTGGATCACGGACGTATATGGGCCGCGCTTGACCGGCTCGCCTGGCTTGACGGCGGCGGCGAACTGGACGGTCAAGCGCCTGAAGGAATATGGAATCGAGGATGCGGCGATCCAACCGTGGGGCAAATTCGGGCGTAGCTGGCGGCTCACGAAGTTCAGCATTTCGATCCAGGAGCCGGAGTATGCGCCGCTGATCGGATTCCCACTGGCGTGGTCGGCGGATACGAAGGGGCCGCTGGTGACCGAGCCGGTGCTAGCGCCACTCAAGATCACGGACCGCCTGGACCGCAAGAAGACTGAAGAAGAGCTTGAAGCGTACTTTCAGCAACAGAAAGGCAAGCTGCGGGGAAAGATCGTTTTGCTTGGAACGCCGCGGGATGTGACGCCGATTACGACCGCGCCGTCCTCGCGTTATTCGGACGCGGACCTGGGGAAGGAGGCGGAGGCCCCCACGCCGCAAGCGTTGCCGGCGTTCGATATCGAGAAAATGATTCTGCCGGAAAAGCCCACGGATCGGCGCGCTCTGTTCAGTCTCCTGCCGCTGGATGCCGAGTCCAAAATCTGGGAGTACGAAGACGGCCTTACCGATCGAGTCAATCATTTTCTGGCGCAGGAAGGCGCGGTGGCAGCGATCGTTCCCAGCTACAACGGCGATGCCGGAACGGTTTTCGGCGAGGCGGCCGGCACGTACCTGAGCGACCAGCCCCCGGCCGAGCCGCGCATTGCTCTGACGATCGAACATTACAATCGCATCGCGCGGCTGTTGGACAAGAAAGTTCCCGTGAAACTGGAGCTCGAAATTCGAACCACGGCCGAGGGGGCAACCGGCGAGGGTTTGAACATCATCGCTAACATCCCTGGTGCGACGAAGCCGGATGAAGTGGTCATGATCGGCGGTCACTTCGATTCATGGATTGGAGGTACGGGCGCCACCGACAACGGAGCGGGCAGCGTGGTGATGATCGAGGTGATGCGCATTCTGAAGGCTCTGCATCTCAAGCTGGACCGAACGGTCCGGCTGGGTTTGTGGAGCGGCGAAGAACAGGGGATTTATGGCTCCCGGGCGTACGTGAAAGAAACTTTCGGCGACCCGGCAACCATGCAACTCAAGCCCGCGCACGCGAAGTTTTCGGGCTATTTCAATTACGATAACGGCACGGGAAAGATTCGCGGGGTTTATTTGCAAGGGAACGACGCCATGCGGCCGGTGTTCGAAGCGTGGCTCGCGCCGTTCCGCGACCTGGGCGTCGGCACCATCACGATTCGGAATACCGGTGGGACCGATCATCAATCCTTCGACCAGGTCGGCTTGCCGGGATTCCAGTTCATCCAGGACGAAGTTGAGTATGACAGCCTCACGCACCACTCGAACATGGACGTTTACGACCACGTAGTGCCGGCCGACCTGATGCAGGCATCGGCGGTGATTGCGTCGATTGTGTATCACGCGGCGAACCGGCCGGAGTTGCTGCCGCGCAAGGAGCTGCCGCCGCCGGTGAAGTTGAAGAACTGATTTATCGGGTATTGTAAGCAAGACCGCGGGTGGAACTTCGCGTGGCGTAAATGAGAACGCCGATAAGATTGCTTACCAGCACTACGCCAATAATCTTGGCCGCGTATTCAAGATTGCTCACGACATCGACAATAGGATAGACCGCGATCAGGACGGCAATGGCGCTGGACATCAGCCCGGCCGCGGCGGGAAGGCCCAGCCACTTCGGAAGACGATGCCGCAGGCGCGCCGAACCGAATAACGGAATGGCAAAGAGCGCGACATAGGCGATGCCGTAATGAACGTTGGAAGCGCTGTTCAGCAACTGCAAGGCCTCCTGCTCCCTCACGCCGAACATGCTCAGGAAGATGAGCACCATGGCCAGCGCCATCACGAACAGGATGGAGTTCACGGGCGTTCTCCGGCGCGGATCGAGACGGGTGAACCAAGCCGGCAGAAGATGATCCCAGCCGGCCGTGACCGGTAGCCGCGTGAGTCCGGTAAAGATCAGGCTGGATGCGGAGACGGCGCGCACCAACAGCAACAGAATTGCGATGGAAGCAAAGCGCGATGCGAAGCCGGCGTTGCCGAGCGCTGCGCGGAAAGTTTGTGGGATGGGCCCGATCAGGTCGATGGGCCGGGCGCCGACAAACGTGATCACCGAGCTGGTGCCAAGGATGAACATCAGCGCGATGACGGGCGCGGCGATGGCAACCGACTTCCCGATATTGCGCGCGGCGTCGCGGGTTTCGCCGGCCAGGATGGCGACATATTCAAAACCGCTCAGCCCGCCAACGGTAATCTGGCCGAAGATAGCCAGGTTGACCCACGAAACTTCGGGCCACGCGAAAGGTATCGGTGTGTAGGAGACGTTGCTGCCGCGCAGAAGCGCCCAGACAGGCAGAGCCACAAGTATGGCGTATCCCAGCAAAAGCAGGAATCCGCCGGTGTTGAACAGCCATTTGCCGATCGACAAACCTTGCACTGCCACCCACGCAATAAAGATGAGGACTGCGCCGGTCAATAGGCTGGTGGCTGCGTGGCTCGCCGGAAGCCAAGCCGCGCGCGGCCCGATGGAGTAAGCGAGGTCGGTGGGAACAACGAAAAGAATACTGCCCAACACGACCACCGCATAGACCCAAAGATTCCACGCGATGAGGAAGCCCCAGAACGCGCCAAAGCCTTCCTTGGCCCACTGATATAAGCCGCCCTCCAGCGGCAAGACTCTGTTCAGGTAGATGACGACCAAGGCCAGCGGAACGTAGAAGAGCAGCATGGCCGACATCCAAAACACGGCATGCGCTTTTCCGAGTTTGGAGGCAACCCCGACCCAACTAGATCCAACCACGTTGAGTATCTGGGCGAGGATCAGATCGCGCAGCCCCAGCTCCCGTCGAAAATCTCCAGCGTGACTGATGGTGGGCGCGGCCATGATTTGAACCTTGGTGGACTGAACCTTGGTGGATAGGGTTCATTGTACGATGGCTTCCGATCGGGAACGTCCCTTATGATGGTTTGTCATGAGATCGCGTTTCATCACAGCCGCTGCCTGGCTCCTTTTCAGCCTGGCTGGTATCGCCTCAGCGCAGACTCCGGACCTGATTCTGATCAATGGCAAGATCCTGACCGTCGATGCGAAGGACTCCATCGTTGAAGCTGTCGCCATTGCCAAAGACAAGATTGTCGCGGTGGGGACCACTGCCGAGATCCAGCGGCGCGCCGGCCCAGGCACGCGAATCGTTGATCTTCACGGCCTCACGGCCACTCCAGGATTGATCGACACCCACGGGCATTTCGCGGACGGCGGCGTCGACGAAGTGTTTCACGTCGTGCTGAGCGACATCCAACGCGTGAGCGACGCCGTGGACAAACTCCGCGAGAAGGCCGCTAAGCTAAAGCCCGGCGAATGGCTGGTGGGCGCCGGATGGGACGAAGGCAAGTTGGCTGAGCGGCGTTACCTGCTGGCGTCCGATCTCGACAGGGTCACGCCGAACAATCCGGTGTGGCTGATGCACACCACCGGCCACTACGGCGTCGCCAACAGTTATGCGCTGAAGCTGGCGCACATTACTGCCTCGACACCGGACCCGCCGATGGGCACTATTGACCGCGATGCGCAAGGCCGTCCGACGGGCGTGTTGAAGGAAGCTGCGAAGGACTTGGTGGTGAATCTGATTCCTCCCACGATGCCGGAGCAATGGCAGCGGGGAATCTTGCACAGCGTTGAAGGATTGCATCGCGAGGGCATGACTGCCGTGAAGGACGCGGCCCTCACGCAACCCACCTGGGACGCCTACCGCGAACTTCTTCGCCGGAACAAGCTGGACGAGCGCATCTTCGTGCTCTGGGATTCCGGCCACACGCTGGAATCCGCGCGGAAGACTTTGGCCGTCATATCCAAGCTTCCCAAGCCGCCTGGTTCGCTGGGCGATGGCCTGTTGCTTTCCGGCGGCGCCAAGATCTTCATGGACGGCAGCGGCGGCGCGCGCACAGCCTGGATGCATCAGCCTTGGAATAAGAACTCTACGGAAGTGGACGGATCGAATGTAGGCTACCCGGCCACCGATCCCGAAATTTATCGCCAGATGGTCCGGCTGTTTCACCAGGCAGGCGTTCACGTGGGCACGCACGCCATCGGAGACCGCGCGATTGACTGGGTTGTCGACACCTACGCCGAAGTTCTGAAAGAGAAGCCCACGCGCGGCTTGCGGCACAGCATCATCCACTGCAACCTCCCGACCGACCACGCGATCGCCGTGATGGCGTCTTTGCAGAAACAATACGACGCCGGTTATCCCGAGGCGCAACCGCCGTTCATGTGGTGGATCGGCGACAACTACGCGGGCAATCTCGGCCCCCAACGCGCCTTACGCCTGGAACCCCTGAAAACATGGCTCGCGAAGGGTGTCCAGTGGGCGGGTGGGTCCGACTATTTTGTGACTCCGTATCCGGCGCGCTACGGAATCTGGGCGTCGCTGGAGCGCGAGACGCTCAAGGGCGTCTACGGCGCGCATCCTTTCGGAACGGCGGAAGCAATCGACGTCCACACCGCGCTGCGCTCTTATACCGCATGGGCCGCCCGGCAATTGTTTCTCGAAGACAAAATCGGAACCATCGAGCCAGGCAAGGAGGCCGATATTGCGGTATGGGATCACGACCTCTACACGATGCCGGCGCGGGATATCAAGAATCTGAAGTGCGAACTGACCCTCTTCGCCGGCCGCGTCGTTTACCAGGATGCCGCCGCGGCGATCGCTATTCGAAAGCAGCCTTGAAGGGCAGTTTACTGGCCTACCGCAAGCCGCGTGTTGGAACCGCCGAGATCAATGGCCTGGATATTATCCATGCCGTCTTGATTAGTGGATTCCACCGCGGTATTTGCGAACTTCTTACCGGTGTTCTCAATCTTGACGGGGACACTGAAGGACTTCGCGCTCTGTGCGTCCGTGAAAACGGCCTGAGACCCTTCCACCTTGAGCTTGTATTCGCCGGGCTTCAGCTCGGTGGCTCCCGCCTTGGCGGGCGCGGTCAGCAAAATGTCGTACGACTTGGCGCTGGCGATACCCAGGCTTGCAAGAGTCAAAGCGCCAACAATAAGTAACGATTTTCCGGTCATTTTTTCAAATCTCCTTACACTCAATAAGACGAGTAGCGAAGAACGCCTGGTTACTTCATGAATGTAAGGGTCTGTCTTGGCCGAGCGCGACCTGCTACGCCAGTTGTTTCTTGATCGGCAAATCGCGGATACGCTTACCCGTGACCGCGAAGATCGCGTTGCAAATGGCCGGCGACATGGTCGGAACGCCGGGTTCGCCGACGCCGGCGGGTGGAGCGGAGCTGGGCACGATGTGAACGTGCGTCTCCACCGGCGCTTCGTTGAGACGCGCCACTGGATAGGTATTGAAGTTCGATTGCTGGACGCGGCCATTGGCGGCGGTGATTTCGCCCATGAGCGCGATGCTGGTCCCGAATACCGAGGCGCCTTCCAATTGCGCGCGCACGCGATCCGGATGGATCACCTTGCCGGTGTCGAGGGCGATGTCCACGCGCGGGATGCGGAGCTTGCCGTTGTCCACTTCGACTTCGACCACCGTCGCGACATACGTGAGGAAGCTGCGGTGAACGGCGATTCCCAGGGCGCGTCCGTTGCCCGCTTTCTTCTTGGCCCAACCGGATTGCTCGGCTGCGATTTCGATCACGCGCCGCATGCGCGCGATGTCGAGCATGTAGGGATCGGGGCCTTTGCGCTCGGCCGGCGGGCGCAGGTCGATCTTGCGAGGCTTACCTAGAAGGTCGAGCAAGTATTCGACGCGATCCCGTCCGGCAGCGGCCGCGAGTTCATCGGTGAAGGACTGGACGGCGAAGGCGTGGGGAATGTTGGCGACCGAGCGCATCCAGCCAATGCGAATCTGCGTGTCCGCTGGTCCGCACTCAGCGCGGAAGTTGGGAATATCGAAAGGCACGTCGTTCCAGCCCATATCCAACTCGAATGTGCCGTACTTGGCCGTGACGTCGTCTTGCGATCCGATGGGTGGAAAGACACTGCGCTGGAGCCAGGCCGTGGGCCGGCCCTTCTCGTCCGTGGCAGCTTTGATATACATGGCCGCGACCGCGTGATAAAAGTCGAAGCGGATGTCGTCTTCGCGAGTCCACACTACCTTCACCGGCTTGCCCAATTGCTTGGAGAGAATTGCCGCTTCAGCGCAGTAATCCGGTTTTGACTTGCGTCCGAAACCGCCCCCGAGCAAGGTCACGTGGCAGGTAATGTCGGCGGGCTTGAGGCCCATCGCTTTCGCAACCGTATCTTGCACGGCCTGCGGATTCTGCGTGGGCGCCCACACTTCAACTTTGCCGTTCTTGAATTCGGCCACCGCGACCGGCGGCTCCATGGACGCGTGCGCGAGATGCGGCACATAATATTCGGCTTCGTGTACTTTCGTGGCTGTCTTGAAGATGGCATCCACGTTGCCATCGTTGCGCGCGACCTTACAAGCTTTGCGCGCCGTCTCTTGCAGTGTCTTCTTGTACGCGGCGGAATCGAGACTGGCATTGGGTCCCAGGTCCCAATCTACTTTGAGCTTCCTGCGGCCCTGCATCGCGGCCCACGTATTGTCGGCGATTACCGCTACTCCGCCCAGAGGCTGAAACCCATACGGCGGCTTGAAGGGCGGGATGGTAAGGGTCTTGGAAACACCGCGTACCTTGCGCGCTTCCGCATCGTCGTAACTCTTGAGCTTTCCGCCGAACACCGGCGGGTGCTCGATGGACGCATAGACCATGCCCGGCATGCGCGCATCCATTCCGAAGACGGCGTGACCGGCCAGGATGTCGTCGAGATCCGTGATTGGAACGTTCTTGCCGATGTAGCGATACTCGGCGGGAGATTTGAACTTGAGTTGCTCCTTCTTCGGTACGGGCTGCTTCGAAGCCAGAGGCACCAGCTCGCCGAAACTCAACTTGCGACCGGTCTTGGCGTGCAGCACTTCGTGATTCTTGGCTTGGCATTCCGAGGCCGGCACGCCCCACTTGGAGGCAGCCGCGCTTTCGAGCATCATGCGGGCGGTGGCGCCGGCTTCTCGCATGGGGTCATAAAAATCACGAATTGACTCTGACCCGTCGGTATCCTGGCTGCCGTACTTGGCATCGCCGATGGCCTGCTGTATCTTCACTCGCGCCCAGTCTGCTTCGAGTTCTTCCGCCACGATCATGGGCAAGGACGTGCGAATTCCCGTACCCATTTCCGAGCGATGCGCGATGATGATCACGCGGCCGTCGGGTTCCAGGCCGAGGTACACGTTGGGCTGCCAAGTGGCATCGCCGGCCGTCGCGGCCTGTCCTTTTATGGGAAGGACACTGGCGCCGAGCACCAGCGCGCCGGCGGAGAAAACGCCGCCCAGGAAATTGCGCCGGCTGACTACCGTGATGGTGTTCGTGCTTTTGGTTTTCATGCTTTCACCCCCGCCGCCATTTTCACCGCCTGCCGAATCCGTTGATATGTCCCGCAGCGGCAGATATTGCCCTGCATGGCTTCGTCGATATCGTGATCGGTCGGCTTGGGATTTTGCGACAGTAATGACGCGGCTTGCATAATCTGGCCGCTCTGACAATAACCGCACTGTGGAACATTTACTGCGCGCCAGGCTTTTTGCAAAGGATGGTCGCCCTTTGGGCTGAGACCTTCGATGGTGGTGATGCGCTTGCCGGCGACATCGCTCATGTTGGTGACGCAACTTCGCATCGCTTTGCCTTCGACGTGCACGGTGCAGGCGCCGCACAGGCCCATGCCGCAACCGAACTTGGCGCCGGTCAGTTCCAGCAGATCGCGCAAATACCACAAGACCGGCATTGCGGGATCGCCGTCATATTGCTTGACTGATCCATTGACTGTGATTTGAATCATGCTTTTTCCTCGGTTTGGGTGTGGATTGGATCAACCCAGCGCACAGGGCTCGGCTCCTCCACGGCTTCGATGTCCAAGTTTACTACCACAGCTTCGTTGTCGCTTCGGACCAGCACGCACTCCAGCGTTTCATCGCTGGACGCATTGATTTCCTGGTGCGGCACGTAGGGCGGAACGTAGATAAAATCGCCTGGCCCAGCCTCGGCGACATATTCGAGACGATCGCCCCAGCGCATGCGGGCGCGGCCGTGCACCACGTAGATGACGCTTTCCAGCGCGCCGTGGTGATGAGCGCCGGTTTTGGCGTTGGCGAAGATGCTAACGGTTCCCGCCCAGATTTTTTGTGCTCCCACGCGAGCGAAATTGATCGCGGCGGCGCGATTCATGCCGGCAGTCTGCGCGGTGTTGGTGTCAAGAGAATCTTTTGGGATCACCCTCACCCCATCAGTCTTCCAGTCCCCCATATTCGTTTAGTTTATAGTTTAACCGACTTTGCACGATTCACGTAGGCACGGGGGCAAAAACGCGGCTGAAGCCGCATGTACCGGGGAGACGAAAACGCGGCTGAAGCCGCATGTACCGGGGAGACGAAAACGCGGCTGATGCCGCATGTACCGGGGAGACGAAAACGCGGCTGAAGCCGCATGTACCAGCGCACCCGTAGGCCCGTGCTAGGCTTGCAGGATGGCGCCGAGGCTTGCTGTTACGCTCCTTGTTGTGGTTTCAGCGAGCGGAGCAGTCCCGGACTTCCAATTGCAAAAGATCGGCAACGGAATTTGGGCCGCCATTGCGAATGACGAGGGGCTGGCCGGTGGCAACGCCGGGTTTGTGATCGGCGACGACGGAGTCGCGGTGATCGACACCTTTCAGGACCCTCGGCCGGCGAAGGCGCTGCTCGGGGAGATTCGCAAGTTGACGCCTTTGCCGATTCGTTTTGTGGTGAACACGCATTATCATTTGGACCACGTGAATGGGAACGACGTGTTTGCCGCCGCCGGAGCCACCATTGTGGCGCATCGCAACGTGCGCGCATGGATGCGCACCGAGAACATCAAGATGCTGGATTCGCCGGTGACGCCGGAGAAGAAGGCGCGCGTGCAATCGCTCACGTTGCCGACGGTGGTCCACGATAGCCACATCGAACTCTACCTGGGCGCGCGCCGCATCAATGTTCGATACTATCCCGGCCACACCGGCGGCGATTCGGTTGTTTCCATCCCGGACGGCCACGTTGTATTCTGCGGCGATATGTTGTGGAAGGACCACGTTCCGAATCTGATTGATTCTTCCACCAAGTCTTGGGTTGAGTCGCTGGATGCGATGCAAAAAGATTACGGGCCATCCACGTGGGTTCCCGGACACGGCGGTGTCGCGAACGCTCAGGACGTTCTGACCTTTCGAAAATATCTCGTAGACCTGCGCGCCGGAGTGAGCCGCGAGCAAGCCGCGGGGAAATCCGGTGACGCGATCGTGCAGGCGCTGCTGCCGGATCTTAAGTCACATTATGGAAAGTGGGGCTTCTTCAGCGACTACGCCGCCGCCGACATCGAACAAACGGCGCAAGAGTTGTTGGGGAAGAAAAGGCTGCCGCCTAATCCTGGGCCATAGGTTGCAGGGCGGGGGATTTTGCCTGATCCAGAAAAATGGTCTGGTGTGCGATGCGAGCGAGCGTGGCGCGATGCGTGATCAGAATCGCCGTGCGTCCCTCGGCTACGCGGACCAGCGTTTCCGCGATAGCACGCTCGTTAGCTTCATCCAGCGCCGAGGTTGGTTCGTCAAGAACCAGAACTTTCGGATTGGCCAGGAGCGCGCGGGCCAGCGCGATGCGTTGACGCTCGCCCGCTGAAAGAGTCTGGCCGCGCTCGGCGATGATGGTCTTGTAGCCATCCGGCAAAGCCAGTATCCGATCGTGAACTGACGCGGCCTGGGCGGCGCTTACGATCTCATCGTCCGAGGCCTCGGGCCGGGCGTAGGCAATGTTCTCGCGGACGCTGGCGTGAAAAAGATAAGGCGCCTGATCCAACAACATCACGGCGTGCCGGAGGTCGGCGAGCGGGAGATCGCGCAGATCGTGGCCGTCGATGCGAATCGCGCCCGCGTTGGGATCGTAGAATCGGACCAGGAGATCCGCCAGCGTCGACTTGCCCACGCCGCTCGGGCCGAGGATGGCGCAGATGGTGCCCGGCGCCACTCGAAACGAGAGATCTTCGAGAACAACATCGCCGCCGTACCCAAACGAGACGCGATCGAACTCGATTTCGCCGCGAACATTGCCGAGGGGCTTGGCGCCGGACCGGTCGACGATCTCGGCGGGCGTATCGAAAAGTTCCCAGACTCGCGAAAGCGAGACGCCGCCGGTTACGAGGTTGCTATAGAGGCTCATCAAGTTCTGCACGGGCGAGAGCAGGCGGAGATGGTAAGCCATTATTGCAACCAGAGAACCGAGCTTCAGCGAGCCGTCGATCACCAGCTTGCCGCCGTAGAGGAAAATCGCGGCTGTCGAGAGGGTCAGGATGGTCCCGGGCACGGCCCCGGACAGGAACGCCGTGAGCTGCATGCGCATGAGGGCATCCAGAAAACTCTGATTGCGCGCGCGAAACCGCTCCACTTCCCGGCCTTCAGCGCGCGCCGACACCACCAAGCGGACGCCTAGCAGGGTCTCCAGCAGAAAGCTCCCGATGTCGGAGCTGCGCTCGCGGACCGCTCGCACGCGCGTCGCCAAACGATGTTGGTAGTGTTGCAACGCCCAGACGCTGGCTGGAACAGCCGCCACGCTCACCAGAAACAGCCGCGGACTGAGCGTCAGCATGATAGCCGCGCTGCCAATCAGAAACACGACGTTCGACAGCACGCTCAACAAACTATCGGCCGAGACGCGCTGCACTTCGGCAATATCATTGTTGATGCGCGAGACCACGTCGCCCAGCTTTCTGCCCGCCCAGAAGCGCGGCGAAAGCGTTTGCAGGTGCCGGTACAGCGCCACGCGCATGTCAAAGAGTACGGAGGCCGAAACACGGACGTATTGATAGCTGGAGAAGATGTTCAGCACAAATCCCAGCACGGTGACGCCTAACATGAGCCCGCTGACGATGAAGAGCATCCGCAGATTGCGTTTCAACAGCGCATCATCAATCAGAAGTTTTGAGATATAAGGCTGCAGGAGGCCGAATCCGGTGGCAGCGATGCCTGCCAGAAGTACGAAGGCCAGCCGGGGCCAATAAGGCACGACGAAACGCAGGGCCCGGCGATAGCCGTCAAGAGGAATGCCCCGGCCCGGCTTGATTTGCTCCGGCATGATTCACTTCGTTAATAGCACATGAGGGACGCGACAGGGCCAGTTCCAGATGACCCTCATAAAGAAAATTTTCTATTCCCGGCGGCGAGGCAACAGTGTATGATATCCGAATAAGGTTATGAAAATCCTGCTTGCATCGATTCTGGTGTTACCTATGCTTGCCCAAGGCCAGAAGCCGCAAGCTGCCACGTCAGCAGAGCCGGCTAAATCAGCGCCCGTAGAGGGCATCCCGGTCACGAATCAATTGGTAATCTCCAAATGCGGAGGTTGCCACGCCAAAGACGAAAAGGGCAACATGCTGCGCATCTCCTGGGAGCGCGCGACGCCCGAGGGCTGGGAAGAAGCCATCAAGCGCATGGTGCGTTTGCGGGGCGTCAGCCTGACGCCGGACGAAGCCCGGTCGGTCCTGAAATATCTTGCGACCTATCACGGCTTGGCCCCGGAAGAGGCGAAGCCGATCATGTACTACGCCGAGCATCGGATTCAAGACGAGACCAACATCCCCACCGACAACGTGCGTGGCGCCTGCACGAACTGCCATCCGATGGCGCGCCCGCTGTCGTGGCGGCGGTCGCCGGAGGATTGGAAATATCTCGCTAACTTGCATATCGCGCTTTATCCGCAGGCCGACGAGGCGTTCCGGTTGGGAATCAATGCCGGCGGTTTCGATGACGAGCGCCACCACCTGGATGCCGGCGCGCCGCTGCCGGTGGACGAAGCGCTCGCGTTCTTAAGCAAGACTGCTCCTCTCGAAACGCCTGAGTGGGCTGCGTGGCGCGCCCGCATGCGTGCACCGAAGCTGGCCGGACGGTGGATTGTCTCTGCCTACATTCCGGGCCGCGGCAAGTTTTACGGAGAAATGGAATTGGATCCCAGCAGCGGAACGGATGATGAATTCACAACGCGGGTGAAGCTCACCTCGTTGAAGGACGGCTCCACCATCTCTCGAACAGGCCACAGTTTGGTCTACGGCGGTTATGCGTGGCGCGGACGGTCTAAAGGAACGCCGGCGGCGAACGCGGCTCCCGGCGATCTCAACAGCGAAGCGCGCGAGGTCATGTGGATTTCGCCCGATCAGTCCACCGCCGAGGGCCGCTGGTTCTGGGGCGAATATCAGGAGTTCGGTTTCGATGTGAAACTACTGCGTCCCTCCGCCGACCCGACTTTGATCGGCGCCGACCGCTCCTTGCTCAAGACCGGATCGCAGGGGACGCGCATCCGTTTGATCGCGGAAAGCTTGCCCGCGCAGATTGCGCCCGCGGATCTGGACTTCGGAACTGGTGTGACGGTGAAACGCATTGTTTCACACACACCTACCGAAATCGTGGCGGAAGTGGACGTAGCGGCGGACGCGGTGCCGGGTAAGCGGGACATCGCCTTCCGCCGGTCTGTGTTGCAGAGCGCGATTTCCGTGTACGATCGCATCGACTACATCAAAGTGACGCCGGATTCGGCGCTGGCCCATCTGGGAAGCGAAAAGCATCCCAAGGGCTTCCAGCAGTTCGAGGCCGTCGCCTACCAGCGCGGCGCGGACGGAAAATTGCACACTGCCGACGATGTGGAACTCGGACCCATCGACGTGAATTGGTCGGTGGAAGAATTTTATTCGGTATACGGTGACGATGACAAGGAGTTCGTGGGCTCTCTCAGTAACACCGGCCTCTTCACTCCGGCCTCCGACGGTCCCAATCCGCAGCGCAAATTCAGCCGAAACAACTATGGCGACGTTTGGGTGGTGGCGACGGCGAAGGACGAAAAAGACAAGGACGGCAGGCCGCTGATCGGCAAGTCGTATTTAGTGGTGACGGTTCCGACCTACATAAAGTGGGATCAGCCGGAGGTTGGGCAGTGACGGTGCCCATGACAACGAGCGCCACGCGGGTCTATCGTCTGGGCGAGTTTCATCGCTTCGACGCAGCGGGAGCGCATTTTCTTTACCTGGTCCCGGCAGGCGCGATCTTCGCCGTGGACACGGCCGTGGGAAAGCTGATCGATTGCTTGAGTTCGGGCGAATCGCCACATGAGCAGTTGGTCCAGGATCTGGCCGCGAGCGGGCTCAGCATCGGGGACGCGGAGGAGTTGATTGCGGAGATGTATCTCGCCAACGTGATCGTCGCCGGCGACTCCGTCCCAGATAAGCCGCAACCCCTTCCCGACGTTTTTCCCATCCAGACGCTGGTGATGAACCTCACCAACCAGTGCAACCTGTCCTGCCAATACTGCTACGAGTTCGGCGCCGACAAACTGGCCACGCCGGAAGGCAAGCCGAAGTTCATGGACCTGGAAACGGCCAAGACTTCGGTGGATTTTCTTCTGTCGCAATCGGGCGACCGGCGTTCGATTCACATTACGTTCTTCGGCGGTGAAACGCTGATGAATTTTCCGCTGCTGAAGCAAGTGGTGGCGTACGCCAATGAGCGTGCCAAGGAGCAACAGCGCCACATCGACTTCAGCCTTACGACTAATGCGACCTTGCTCACGCCGGCGATTATCGAGTTTCTCTCCGAGAACCACATCGGCGTCACCGTGAGCATGGACGGGCCCAAGGAGATGCACGATCATCTGCGGGTCTTCTCCAACGGCAAGGGCAGCTACGACATCATCGAGCCGAAGGTGCGCGCGTTGATCCAAAACCATCGCACGCGGCCGATCACGGCGCGGGTGACGCTCACCGCGGGGGTCTCCGACGTCGTCCGCATTTTCCGCCACTTGAAGCAGGACCTGGGATTTCACGAGGTTGGCTTTGCGCCCGTCACTACTTCTCCGAATCAACTCTACGCTATCAACGCGACGGGCATGGACAGTGTATTGGATCAGTTCCACATCCTGGCTGACGAATATCTGGAGCATGCGCTGCGCGGCGAATCGCACGGCTTCTCGAATGTCAGCGACACCCTGGCCGAGTTATGCCAGGGCGTGAACAAATCGCATCCTTGCGGCGCGGGCCTGGGTCTGCTGGGCGTGGGACCCTCCGGCGACATCGCGCCATGCCACCGCTTTGTAGATTCCGATGCCCACGCGCTGGGCCACATTTCCACGGGCATCGACCGCGCGAAGCAGGCCGATTTTCTGCGCCGCGGCCATATCGATTCCAAATACGATTGCCACACTTGCTGGGCCCGGCCTCTGTGCGCCGGCGGCTGCCATCACGAAGCATTCGTGCGTTACGGAGACACAGGCCATCCCAATCTCCACTATTGCGATTGGATCCGGGACTGGACCAACACGTGCCTCGAAATCTACGGCGCGATCGCGGCCAAGAACCCGGGATTTCTACAACAATTTGCCGAAAGGAAAGCAGCAGAATGAAACATATGCGAGCGTTGAACAAGAAAGCCGGGCGCATTGAAGATTACCTCGCTTCCCGTACCGAGGATGTCGTCGGCTTGCAGGACCACCCGTCCACCCAGCCGCGCCCCCACGTTCCGATGGGTTGCGCCTTGATGTTCACGCCTGGCTGGGAAGTTGATGCAGCCGGCGGCACGGCTGGGCTTTGTCAGCCCGTCGAGCGCGACATCTACGATTGTTTTGTCAGTTGCTATTGGCCGGCGCAGGTTCCCGATCATTTGAACAATGCGCCCGACTGGACGGCGAAATGCGCCACCGCCACCAAGGACTGGCGAAATCTGGATCTGGTGTTCCCATAAACCATGGCGATTCGAAGACTGACAATTCTAGCCGCGTGTTGCGCGGTCCTGGCTGGTTTTGCAAGCGCCGGCACCTTGTACCTGCCGGCCTACCCCGCCGCCGTTCTCGTTTTCGACGAGGCCAAGGCCCAAATTGTCGACCGCATTCCGCTGACCACCGGCACGCCTATGTCGATTCACCTGTCGCCGGATCACAAGACGATCTATGTCACCACCATCGACCGCAATGGCATCGAGGTGATTGACGTCGCGACACGCAAGGTGACCAACCACTTTGAGCTGAATACTTCGACCAAACAATTCCGCTTGTTTGCGGGAACGCCGGACCCCACTGGTAAACTGTTCTACGCCGTGACCAAGGAAATCACCAAGTTTCCGGAACATTATGAAGTAGCCAAGCCGAAGTACACCGTGGTGGATCTGGAGCAGAAGAAAATCGTCAAGACCGTGGACATTACCAAGGAAGAAGAGCCGCAGAACCAAGGCGATTACGGCGTCGGATGGCTTGAGATTTCGCCCGACGGCAAGCTCTTGTACCAGTTCGGCGAGAAGATCAGCATACTTCAGGCCAGCGACTTCAAGGTGCTGGATCATATCGACCTGGCCAGACCGGATGCTCCAGGAATGGAGAACGTACATATCGGCGGCGGGGATTTCGGCAACGATCTGGATCTGATCAACGAGCCTGGAGAGCACACCGCGCTCTTCGTTTCGGCCGACCCCATCGTTCACAACCGCGTATTTGGCCTGGCGCGGTTCGATCTCAGCACGAAGCAGATCGACTTCAAACCGATTGGACCCGCTCCGGCCGGGATGGCGGGCATCGAAGTGACGCCGGACAAAAAGTGGGCCTACACGGTGGTGTCCAACGGAATCCACGGGAACAAGCGTTGCGAGTTCTGGGCGATCGATCTGACGAGCGACAGAATCACACAAAAGGCCGAGGTTCCTTGCCGCACGCGATTCACCTTGGGCATTTCGACGAATGGGAAGAAGCTTTACATCTACGGGGCGGGCTTTGATATCGAAGTGTACGATGCCGCGACGCTCAAGTACGAGAAGACCTGGGATCTGAACACCGACGTGACGTATGCCGGGATCGTCGTTATTCCCTGAGGACCGCTCCCTCGGCCCTTTAACAGGGCGCACGGTCACGGCTCAGTAAATGGACATCCGAGGGGACGGCGTGGCGGCGTATTGCTGCGCGTACCTGTTGACCAAGGCGGGTTTCCGAATCGATCTTCAGCCCGTGGATCGTCCCCGATTGCCGGTGATCCTGTTGGGCGAGCAGGCACTCGCTCTCATCCGCGACATTTTCGATCAGCCTGGTCTGTTCTCCGATCAGCCTCGCATCCGCAAACGTTTTGTAGCGTGGGGGACGAACGCCGCGCCTCTCGCAATGGAGCACTCCGCAGTGGCGCTGCCGGAAGAAGCTCTGCTTGAAAGTATCCGGCCGGCAGGCGTCGGCACGAGTGCCGACGCGGCACGCACGAGTGCGTGCGCCGACTGGACGATTTTCGCCGCTCCGCCACTCCCTGCGGCAGTGGTCCAACATCGCTTTGGCTCGCGAATGGCTTCGGCAGTCGCTGTCACGTTGAAGGACGGCTCCGATCCCGGCGCTTGCTGGATCGAATCGCTCGAAGACGGTTGGTTGTTCCTGGTAGCCGGGTGGTTGCTTGCGGTCGGCGCACCAGCCGAAAGGCTGCTCGCCGCTAGCCGGATGATCGCGCATGAGATTGCCGGGATTGGCGCCGGCTCCCGTGAATTTGCGGCCTACGCGCGAATCGCCGAGCCTCTGTGCGCGCCCGGCTGGCTGGCCTGTGGGACTGCGGCGATGGCCTTCGATCCAATCTGCGGCGACGGAACGGCGCATGCGATCCGGGAAGCGATCCTCGCCTCGGCGGTGATTAGGGCGATCGCCAAGGGCGGGAACGTGGACAACCTGCTATCGCACTACGAGGCCCGCCTAACGGCCGGATTCCGGCGTCATCTGATGCTGTGCCGGCAGTTTTATTTGTCCGGCGGCACAGGGACGCTCTGGAGGGTGGAACTGGACGCCATCAATCGCGGCATCCAATGGTGCGATGCCAAACTCGGCGCTCACGCGAGTTTCCGCTATCAATTGCGAGGCTTCGAGTTAGAAGCGGTTCGCTGAGTTCCTTCATCGCCGGCTGCCAGCAAGGCTGCCGTGGCATAGCCGGTGGCGGCATCGCTCATGAACTTTTCGGGGACCGTGCCGGGTTCATGTTTGTGGTTCATGGATTCCGCGGCCCAATAGCCCTGAGTATTCTGATGAGTGCGCAGCCATGTCAACGCCCGCGATAGCACCAGATCTGAGGCCTTCAGCCCGGCCTGTTCCAGGGCGAACGCCGCCAAGGCGGTCGCATAGCTATTTGAGCCAACCGAAGGCGGCGCCGCGTCGTGCTGGTTCCAAGGACCGAGCGACCCCAGTGTCCAGCCGCCATCGGCTTCCTGTTTGCGCCCAAGTTCCGTCAGAATCGCCGCTTTGTCCGCGTTCGACAATAAGCCGTGGAGCTTCGAGGACGCCCACAACAGAAACAGCTTGTTATGCAGCGGTGTGCTACTCTGCTCCGCCCGCAGATAGGCGGTAAGGGCGGCGACATTGCGCCGGATCTCCGGGCGCGCCTGATAATCCCCCGGAGCCAGGCCGGTGGCCAGAGCGCCCAGCGCCGCGCCATAGTACGGGGAGTCCTTCGTTTCCCACGGGTCGAGGTTGTAGTCGGACCACTGCCAAGCCCCTTGATCCGGCCCCTCCTTCACCTGGATCGACCACATCCGTTCGAACGCTTTCTCCCCTTCCGGGCTCAGCTTTCCATGTGGCGCATCTTCCATCGCGATCACTACCGCCGAAACCACCGAGACTGCTGCATACACTTGGTCGATAAGGCGGCCCTTGAGTCCACCGAACAGTTCCTTGGCGTCCGTCCGGAACACTGTGGCGCGCGTGCCTTCTACCAGCAAGTTCTCATACAGCGTGGGCCCGGACTTCTCGTCGAGCGACTGCCTGAGGGCCGGACGCGCGACCAGATATGGCAGGCCGCTGTGGCAGGATACGCACACCACGCCCGACACTTGCGCGGTCGGCCACGCCGCCCATTCTTTCAGGCGCGAATCCAGGTATTGCTCCGCCAGTTGGGCGTTCCAGTCGGCACAAAATGCGGGCACGATAGCAATGCTCAACAGAACCACCAGACGAATCGACATAGGTATCCTCGTTAGCTGGGAGTATAGCGTGGATTGAGATCACCGGTCCAGCGCGAACTTTGCGCAAGTTGCGCAAGGTTGATCTTGACACGATTGCAACGGTTGGTTATACTCGACTCCAAATTTCATTTAGCCCACGTTGGTTTTGTCTTTATAGCAGGGGCAGAGGACGCAACGTTGCGCCCTCAAATTCGCAAGCTGAAATAGTCGTCCAACTAGTTGCAGTGTAAACGTATCGGCCGTGAGGGTCAGCTTCCATGAGCAGACCTTGTTGCGGTTCGCGGAAGGCACAACCGCCATGACGAGGTTAGCTTGAGCTCTCAGACGAGCAGCCGAAGGTGTTCGGCATAAGGTCCATCGAAAAGTTTTATGGTTTGTCATCCGTCCTTGAACGGCTCGAAAAACTCAGAAGGAGAGATCTGATGTCCTCTGCATGCACCCCAACATACCCGGTTTCTTTTGTATCTCGTGATCGCCGACGCCCTGATCGCCAATGGATGCGTTTTGTTTTCCACCTGACTCTTGTGGCTATTTGTGCTCTAGCGTTCTGTCAGGCAAACTACGCTCAGTCCACCTTCGGCACCGTGCTTGGTACAGTTAAGGACCCCTCGGGGAGCTTGATCCCCATGGCGACGGTCGAGCTCTCGAACACGGGAACCAGCGCAGTTCGTTCTACGGTAACTAACACCAACGGAGGCTACGAATTCGTCAACACGGAAATAGGGAACTATAAGCTGACGGTGACTGCGGCCGGGTTTCAAAAGACTGAGTACCAGGCATTCGACGTGGCCGCCCGAGCAACCATTCGCATCGACATCGATCTGAAGGTCGCGTCGCAAGCCACCTCGGTGACTGTCGAAGCCGTGGCAGTGGTGCAGACCGATGCCTCCAACGTATCGGAAACCAAGGGCAGCCTGGAGCTCATCGATCTTCCGGTAGCCATCGGCACCCGTTCGTCCGGTTCCACCAGCGCCTATTCGACGCTGACGGCACAGCCTGGCGTGCAGATCGATAACGAGAACAACATCGAGGTCTCGGGAGCCGGGCCTTCGCAGCTCTCCTTCAGTATCGACGGCATTAGTTCCGTGGGACCGGGGACGCTGGGCGCTCTGGCTGAATTGTTCCCCTCCTTCAACTCCATCGAAGAAATCAAGATCAGCGAAAACCTCAATCCAGCCGAATTCGGCGGTGTAGCGGACGTAACCACCGTTTCAAAGTCGGGCACGAATGAGTTCCACGGCGGTGCGTTCGAGAACGTTCAGAACACCGACTTTAATGCAGCCGACACTTTCGCAAATCAGGTCACCGAAGACAAGATGAATAACTTCGGTATTTACCTGGGCGGCCCGGTGATCCTTCCGAAACTGTACAACGGTAGAAATAAGACATTTTTCTTCGGAAGCTTCGAGGCGCTTCGATTGCCGAAGACGCAGACCTATGTGAACAGCGTTCCCACTCAGGCCATGCGCAACGGTGATCTCTCGGCCTACCTCAACCCCAGCCTGGGAGGCGACGGTGTCCTGCTGAACGGGTACCCAAACAACCAGATTCCAAAGAGCCAGTTGAATCCTTTTACCCAGGGTCTGTTGAATTTGATCTATCCATTGCCCAACTACGGCCCTCCCGGCGCCATCGCCAACAACTATCTCGGCGTCTATCAGTCCCCTATCAACAGCACTCAGGGCGACGTTCGCGTGGATCAAAGCCTCGGCCCGAAGCATATGATCTTCGCCCGCTGGACCCATAAGAATCGCCGCATCACCACGCCTCAGGGACAGAGCTTTTATCCCAGCAACCCGAGCACTACGCTCCTGGGAGGTGTTTCGAGGCCGGAGATCTACAATTCCTTAGCGACTTCCTACAACTGGGTGATTTCGCCGAGCTTGGTAAACGAGTTACGTGGGGGATTCAGCGTGATCTCTCGCAACACCACCGGTGGCCTTACCTCTGAGCAATCCGCAGCCGCCCTGGGTCTCACAGTCGGGCCGGGCGCTCTGCCGGGTGCGCTCCCCCCCGGTTATGACGCTCCCACTATCGTCCTGGCTGGGTTCATGGGATTTCAGGCGCAATCCAATGACCTAAATCCGCATGAAGGCACCTACGAAGTCGCGGACAGTATGACTTGGACCAAAGGCAAACACACTTACAAGTTTGGTGGTGACTTCCGCTACCTCAGCAGCCTCAACACGCAGGTTTTCAACGATTATCGCATGGGCCAGTATGAATTCAACGGCTCTGCGACGGGCGCCCTGCTGGGGACTGGCGCCGCCGTGCCTATGGCTTCGTTCTTGTTGGGAATTCCGGATCTGACCTCCATTGCCACAGTCGAAAACCCCAACACCGACTCTCGGGCAGGCGCCTACGCCCTCTACGCACAAGACGACTTTAAGCTATCGCAGAGACTCACTCTCAATTACGGATTGCGATGGGAATACCATCCTGGCATGCATGACCTCAACGGCGACATGGTCAACTTCGATCCCTATTATCAAAATATCGTGAATGGGAAGAATACTGGGGCGGTCATCGCGGAAAACGAAACCGCCTTAACGACCAACCTTAATCCGGGATTTGTGGAATCCATCGCGCCAACCCCCGTCATCCTTGCTTCTAAGGCCGGCATTGGCAAGTCCTTGCGTGAATCCTCTCATCTGGATTTCGCACCCCGCATCGGCTTCGCTTGGCGTGTTTTCAACAACAACAAGACCGTCCTGCGTGGCGGTTATGGGCGATTCATCGAATCCCTATTGAGCAGCAGCGCCATTGACGGATGGTCAGTAGGAGCCAGCGACGTCGGAAACTTCCAAAATTCCTTCACCAACGGAGTACCGCAGTTTGTTGCTCCGTACTCCTTCCCCGCCAATATCGCGCAGCCCGGCACGCAGTTTTTCGATATCGCCGCCGAAGTTCATTTCAAAGACCCGATTGTAGAGGAGTGGGATCTCACGCTGGAGCAGGATCTGGGCAGGGGAGTCGGGCTGCGCGTTTCCTATGACGGCAACCATGGCTACAACATTCCCACTCTGATCAATTTGGACCAGCCTCCTCCAAACACCGCGGGCTTCAACGCCGCTTCGACGCAGGCTGCAATTCCGTTCCCCATAATGGCGTACATCCAGCAACAGAACAATGAGGGCTTTGCCAACTACCAGGCCGGAACCATCTCGGTGAAGAAGCGTTCGGCGAACTTCCAATTCGAGGTCGCGTACACTTACACGCGGGACCTGTCCAACATCAATGGAGCACCCGTCGCCCCCACCAGCGGCTACGCGAACGAGCTGGGTGATGTTTTGTCCGATCCCTACCATCCAGGTATCGATTACGGAAATGTTCCGTTTGCGCACCGCGAGCGCGTCCTTGCATCGTTTCTCTATCAACTGCCGTTTGGAAAGGGTAGGACCTACCTGAATAGCAATCGCGCTCTGGACGCAGTTGTCGGCGGCTGGGAGCTCAGCGGTGTGATGCTCTTCCAAAGCGGACCCTTCTTGGCCACGGCGTTACTAAGCGATCCGTCCGGCACGGGTTACAACATTAACGGGAATTTTTACGGACTCGGTGGTCGAGCTGACACCGTGCCCGGCGTCAGCCCTTATGCGGGACAAACCACACATAATTGGAGCAGCTCCTACTACATCAATCCAGCCGCCTTCGCCGATCCGTGCGCGAATTGCGGTTCGCCCGGTTACCCAGCCGCGATCGGCCGGTTCGGCGACGAGACCAACGGATCCATCGTCGGCCCCGGCACACAGGCGGTATCACTCTCGTTAATAAAACGATTTACCATCAAGGAACGGCTTAGGGCAGAGGTTGGCATGCAAATAGCGAACGCGTTTAACCATCCCAACTATGCGCCCCCGGCTAGCTTGACGGTGGGCGTCGCGGGCTTCGGCCAACTGACGGCCATGCAGAACGCGGAGGGCGCCGGACCCCGACAACTGCAGTTGACTGGTCGAATTACGTTCTAAGATTAAGAGGAAGTGAAACAAGCACTGGTCCTGTCCGCAGCCCTGCTTCTTCTGGCTGCGGACGCCGTTTACGCTGCGCCCGAACCCCTGATCGGAACCTGGCGTCTGGATAGCCAGGAAGTGAATGGCCAAAAGAGCAATGCCGAACCGCTCACGTTGAAGGTTTCGCAATCCGGCGATAAGCTGGCATTCGCGTTCTCAGTGCCGGTCAACAACGTCTACTTCGTCAGCATGACTTACACTGTCAAGCTGGATGGGAGCGAAGCGGACGTCAAGAATGCCCAAGGGGAAAAGGTGGGGACCATCCAAATCACCCCCGGCGACCCATCCCAATACAAGTTGATCTTGAAGGGACCGAATCGGCCCGACAGTTCCGGCAAGCTCACGGTCTCGCCGGATGGGAAGACCCTGACCAGCGAATCGGACACTGTGCAGGCTGGCGGGTCCGGCCGATCCATCCATTCCAAGCAACTCTTTTCGCGCTACTGACTGAGCCGCGACTGACTGAGCCGCGACCGTAAGGGAGTCGGTCTTGACCTTTCTCCAGCGCTACTTACGCCGGCCCCAGCAGCTCGCGGTTCGCCGGCTAAACTTCCAGGTGCACCTTTGGGTTGGGATCATCCTGACTCTGTATCTGATCGTGATTGGAGTCACCGGATCGATTCTCGTGTTTCGTCCGGAGTTGGAGCGGCTTTGCGGGCTGAAGCCCTGGCAGAATATCCGCACAGAGGAGCCTCTCGCTGACATTGCGGCGGTGGTGGAAAACTTGAGGGCCGCTTATCCGCGCTATCGCATCGTTTCGGTGACGGCTCCCGGGGAAAACGAAGCCACCTTCGTTGCCATCCTGGAAGGGCGGGCCCGGATCAAAGTGGCGTGCGGGCCAAAGGACGGCAAAGTTCTCGGCGAATTTCCAGGAGGAGGAAATTGGCTGGATGTAGTTCAAGAGCTGCACGAGACCTTGCTAATTCAGCGCCGGGGCCAAGGCCGCATGTTGAACGGAATCGGCGCCGCGTTCCTGCTGTTGTTGAATGCCACCGGAATGGTGATCTGGTGGCCAGGCATACGAAATTGGAAGCGCGCGCTGCAGGTGGACTTCCGGAGGAACTGGCGGCGGATCAATTTCGACCTGCATGTTTCCGTGGGCTTCTGGACCATTCTGATCGCTTCCTTCTGGGCTGTGAGCGGCATCTATTTCGGATGGCCCCGGCAGATCTTCAACTTAGTGAATTCAATTTCGCGAGTGATCACGGCAAGGCCCCCGGCCGTGAGCGTTAGGCCCGAGAACACTGCACTTGAGCCCGATCTGCGGCAGCTAGTTCAGCGCGCGTACGCGATTGATCCTGGCACCAAACTCGATGGAATTGCTTTCCCCTATGGCCGCAGAGCGCCGCTCGGCATATTGATGCGCCGGGGCGGTAACAGCGTCGGCCGGGAGTATGTGGACACCGTGTACTTCAATCCGTATAGCGGCGAATATATTTCCACCTGGCGGTACGGAGTGAACGAAAGCCTCGGTGATTGGATCATCTGGTTGCAAGTCCCTCTGCACTTCGGCACCTATTGGGGGCTGGGCGTCAAGCTCGCCTGGGCTGCCGCCGGACTGGCCATCCCTCTGCTGGCCGTAACGGGACTGCTGATGTATTGGAATCGGGCGCTGCGTAGAAGATGGAAACAACTGCGGAGACCGCAAGCACTCTATGCCGAGCCGCGCGCGTGAGCAAGCGGTCCCCGGTTTCTCACAACCTTATTCTCTTTTGCGTAAGGTTTATGATAGGCTATTGGAAACTACACCATGCCAAAAACAAATTCAGCCAGCCGTGACATCGCAACCGCGATTCACCCCTACACGAATCTGAAGGCGCACGAGACCGAAGGCCCGCTGGTGATCACCGAGGGCGACGGGGTTTTTGTCCGCGGCGAGGACGGGAAGCAGTATCTCGAAGGACTCTCCGGACTGTGGTGCGTCAGCCTGGGATTTTCCGAGCGGCGTCTGGCCGAGGCCGCCTACCGCCAGATGCTAAAGCTGCCCTTTTACCACACGTTTGCTCATAAAGCCACCGATATAGGTATAGAACTCGCCGAAAAGCTCCTGAGTATTGCGCCCGTTCCGATGACCAAGGTGTTTTTTGTGAACTCGGGCTCGGAGGCCAACGACACCGTCGTCAAGCTTGTTTGGTATTACAACAATGCCGTCGGCCGCCCGCGCAAGAAGAAGATCATCAGCCGCACCAAGGCGTACCACGGCGTAACCGTGGCTAGCGGCAGTCTTACCGGGCTTGCGAACAATCATCGTGACTTCGACCTCCCCATCGACAGGGTTTTACATGTCGATTGCCCGCATTTCTATCGCTTTGGCCTGGTGGGCGAAACCGAAGAAGCGTTTGCCAGCCGAATGGCAGATTCGCTGGAGCAGCGCATTCTGAGTGAAGATCCGGATACAGTGGCGGCATTTATTGGCGAGCCGATGATGGGCGCCGGCGGTGTCCTCCTGCCGCCCGCCACCTATTGGGAAAAAATCCAGGCGGTTCTACGAAAATACGACGTTTTGCTGATCGCAGATGAAGTGATTTGCGGATTCGGCCGCACGGGCGAAATGTGGGGAACCACCACGTACGGCTTGAAGCCCGATATGATCACCTGTGCCAAGGCGCTGTCTTCCGGCTACATGCCGATCGGCGCCGTTATGGTCTCGGAAGCAGTTTACGGTGCGCTGGTGAAGCAGTCCGAAAAAATCGGCGTGTTCAGTCACGGCTTCACTTACAGCGGACATCCGGTAACCTCGGCGGTCGCTCTGGAGACGCTGAACATTTACGAGAAGGACGGCATATTGTCCCACGTGCGCCGCGTGGCGCCGCGCATGCAAGCTGGGCTGCGCCGGTTCGCCGATCATCCGCTGGTTGGCGAGGTCCGGGGGATTGGGCTGGTCGGCGCGATCGAGCTGGTGCGGGACAAAGCTACTAAAGCGCCCTTCGATCCCGCCGATGCGGTCGGTCCGTTTCTCGCCAAGCGCGGTCATCACCATGGCTTGATTCTCCGTGCCTTGGGCGACTCCATCGCGTTCTGTCCTCCGCTCATCATCACCGAATCCGAAATCGATTTGATGTTCGAGAGGTTCGCACTCGCCCTCGACGACACCCTCGCAATGGTTCGGGAACGCGGACTGGTAGCGAGCGGGCTGGTCCCGGCGCTCGCGAAGTAAATCGCTACGCGTGGACTGGTGGGATGCGAGCGCTCCACGGCCGGGCTTCCTCCAGTTGCGCGGCCAGCCGGATCAATAGGTCCTCGCGCGCGTAAGCGGCTCCAAATTGGACGCCCACGGGTAACCCGGCTCCGTCTGGCCCATCTTTCGCCCAATGCAACGGCAAGCTGATCGCTGGCTGGCCGGCTAGATTGAAATACGCCGTGAACGGCCACCACAGCGCGGATGTTTTCAGCCGGGCCGAATCCATGCCGAGCGCTCCCAGCTTGGGCGTGACCGTTCCGGTCACCGGCGTTACCAGCACGTCGTAGCCGGCCCCGTCATGGTCCCACCAGCCCGCGAACGCGCGCGTGAACGCGTCCATGTCTTCCAGAGCCACGACATAATCCGCCGCGCTGACCCCGCGCGCGCGATCCAGCCAATACAAGGTGTCGGGATCGAGATTGTCGGGGCCGGCCTTCTTTTCCAATTTGCGCTCGAACGATTCGAGGGCGGAGAGAAGCCGGACTGGCCAGATGCGGTTGAAAATCGTCGACGTTTTCGGATCGTCGAGAATCGCAGGATGAGCCAGCTCTACGGAGTGGCCCAAGGATTCGAGCAGCTTTCCCGCTTGCTCCACCGCTTCCTGGCATTCAGGATGAAGAGTGCCGTCGAGCGTCGCGGGCAAGCGGTTCCACAGGCCGATTCTGAGCTTGCCGGTATTCAAGCCGACCTCGCTCACATAGGATCGAAGTGGAGCCGGAGGCGGCATGGGATCGCCCGGCAGCGCGCCCGAAGCGAAATCCATGCAGGCCGCCAGATCGCGAACGGTGCGTGTCTGGAATCCTTGGACGCTCACCGGAGTGAGCCATTCCGTGGATGGCCAAATGTTGATGCGGCCCCGCGTGGGTTTCAATCCCACCAGCCCGCAAGCCGCGGCAGGCAGGCGGATTGATCCGCCGCCATCGCTGCCGTGAGCCACTGGAACCATCAGAGCTGCGACCGCGGCGCAGGAACCGCCGCTCGATCCGGCGGCCGTCCGCGTCCAATCCCAAGGATTTCGCGTCGGGCCCCAAGCCAGCGGCTCGGTGGTCGGCACGGCTCCGAATTCCGGCGTGTTGGTTCGGCCGAGATTGATGAAGCCGGCGGCTTTAATGCGGCGCGCCAGCTCCGTGGTCACGCCGGCGACGTAGCCATTTTCCTTGAGAAACCGCGAACCACTGGAATCCGGCTCGCCTGCCGTCGTGCAACCGAGGTCCTTGGTGAGGAAGGGAACACCGGTAAACGGACCTTGCGGCAAGTGCGCCGAACGCGCCTCGTCGCGAGCCTTTTCGAAACGCTCCCAGACCACCGCGTTCAATTGCGGGTTCACCTTCTGGATACGCTGGATTGCGGCGTCCACAAGTTCCAGCGGCGAAGCCTCGCGCCGGCGAACCAGCTCGGCTTGCGCGGTCGCGTCCATGATGCTGAGTGCGGAAGTTTCCACGTTGGATGTCAAAAAGTGGGCGGAGTGTTAATCCAAAGAATGATCGTCTCGATTTTCCCAGGGTTGATCCAGCGATGCTGCGTCTTGCTGGTGAAATAGAAGCTGTCGCCCGCTCGAAGCTGGAATTGCTCGCCAGCCAGCACCAGGTCCAGCCGGCCACGCACCAGATACAGAAACTCCTCGCCTTCGTGCGAGTAGGATTCGCCGCTGCCCGCTCCCGGCGCAACGCGAAACAGATGCGGCTCCATCGTAATCTTCCCGGATGCCAGCAACTCCATGCGAACGCCGGGTCCGCCTTCCAGGCTTTTGCGGTCCTGAGGCCGCACCAGCGGTCCAGTGCCGTCGATGGGATTGAACAGATCGAGAATGTTGAGGCCGTAATACTGGGCCAGCTTTCGCATGATGCTGATGGACGCGCCGCTCTGCGACCGTTCCAGGTTGCTGAGGAAGCCAATGGACACGCCCACCGCGTTGGCCACCGTGGCGAGCGACTCTCCGCGTTGGAGGCGCAGTTTGCGAAACCGCGGGCCGATGGACGACTGCTCTTCCACGGGCCCCGCGGCGCGATGATTGAGCAGCCCCTCCTGCTTCAGTTGATTCAGAATCGCGGGTGCGTTCAGCCCTTGTACCCGCCGCAAATAAATGGCGCGGCGCAGAATCCGCAGGTCGTCGTTGGTGTACAGCCGGTACTTGCTCTGGCTGCGCGCGGGGCTGGCAAGTCCGAGCTTCTCCCACGAGCGCACCATGGAGGCCGATACACCCAGACGTTGCGCCACCGCGCCAACCTTCAGCGCCTCGCCGACTTTCGACTGCGCCGTTTTTTTCTTGCGATGCGTGGTTCTGGAGCGGGAATTAGAAGAAGGCTTGGACAAGCGCTGACCCATAAGCCTGCCAACGCTACGGCAGGACCGCGATCCCCGCGTAGGTGACGTCGTTATTGAGGTCCCAGGTTTTTTCCAGTTTGAGAGTAGCGGTGTCGTACACCTCGATCTCAAAACCGGCGCCGTAAATGTAAAGCTTCTTGCCGTCGCTCGACATGCCCAGGCTGAAGCGCGTCCGGCAAGCGACTTCGACCCTATCCGTCACCCGATCGCTGCTCAGATCGAACTTCCAGAACTCGCAACGCTTATTTCCATTGGCCCCATTGGCAACCACGGTGTAAGCGAACTTCTTGTCGGGCGTGACCTGCAGACCCGCCGTGCCGCTTGGCGCCGGGCCGATCGGACTATAGGTCACCTGCCGCGTCGCCAAATCCAAACGCGCGAGGCCGAACACGCGGTTGTGAACGATCGGATCGGCTGAGTTGAAGATCGACGTGTGCATTCCGGGCTGGCTGATTAAATCCAGGTCGCCTCCCAGGCGAATATTTTCCATGCCCTCGAAATCCGGCGACGCCAGATCCAATGTATCGACCACCTTGAAATCCGAAGTCTGAAGAATTTTGATCTGCGGCCCGAACTGGTACAGATACTTTCCATCGGGCGAAACCTCAAAGGAGATGCGGTTGGTCCGTTCGTCCTCGATGGACATATCCGCGGTCTTGACGATCTTCTGCTGCGCCTGATCGATCACGGTGTACTTGGCTCTTGCCACGTCGAAGTGCTCCGGGAGTTTGTCGATCTCCCTGGTCACCGTGTAGAAAAACTTTCCGTCCGGGTCCGCCGCGCCGCCGCGAAAGCGGTACTGTTTGGTTGGAGTATTGAGCTCGAAATGATTGATCACTTTGCGCGTCGCCACGTCAATTACCTCGATGCCGTTGTGATCGATGGTGGTGACGTAAATCTTCTTGTGATCCTGCGCCAGGCGGATCGACATGGGCGTACCGGTGGTAAGAGGGATGCGGTCGACGATCTGGCCCTTGGCCTCATCGAACACCAGGACTGCGGCTGGATAGGCCGGGAGATACAGCGTGCCTGCACTTGCTACAGCCGCAAACAATGCCAGGAGCGAAAACAATCGTTTCATATCTTTAGATCAGGTTACGATAAATCGGTGCGCCGGCGCTAATGCATCAGGCTGGCGACCGCGCGCTGTAGAGGATCCTCACTGGCCGCAAGCGCCTCAATCACGCCCGCCCGATCCGCCGGAGTGCGATTCTGGTTCAGCTTGAACTTCCCTTGCAGCTTCTCGATCTTGATTTCGAACCCCGCGATTTCAGGAAGGAGCTTCTGTATCCAAGCATCGTTTGGATCGAAGGCCCATGGCTGCTCGAACGGCTTTTCGTGCTTGCCAACCAGATCCTTCAGGAGCGCGGCCATCGCCGCCTGGTCGCCGATCTTGGGAACGCCGTAGGCATGGACCACTGTGTAGTTCCAGGTGGGCACGTTCTCCGGCTTCACGTACCAAGACGGGGAAACGTAAGTGTGCGGGCCTTGGAAAATCACCAGGGCTCGAGATCCGGATCGGAAGTCTTCGAGTTGCGGGTTTCTTACGGCGACGTGCGCGCGCAGTACGCCATAGGGTTCCACGCCGCGATCCAACAGGAAGGGTATGTGCGATGCGGTCAGTTCACCGTCTCGTTGCGTGACTACCGTGGCGAAATTGAATTCGTCCATGAAATCTTGGAGCTGAGTCAAGTCATCGACGGCGAAAGCCTTGGGCACATACATATCTGCCCATTGCAACATATCCGCAAGGCCTCATTGCAACATACCGAGAGGAACGATAAACTCGCAGCATGCCCGATCCACAGGTTACTCGGCGCGAAGCCGCACAATTGTTGGGCGTAGCGGCAGCCACGCAATTGCTCGCCGCGAAAGGTCAGGACCTCTGTTTCCTCACCGCAACTGAAATGGCCGAACTCATCCACCGCAAGAAACTGAGCGCGCGCGAAACACTGGACGCTCATCTCAAGCAAATTGAGCGCGTCAATCCCCAGGTAAACGCGATTGTCACGCTGGTGGCGGAGCAGGCAATCGAAAGTGCCCGCAAAGCAGATGAAGCGCAGGCGCACGGCGCCGTGCTCGGGCCGCTGCACGGGCTGCCAATCGCGCATAAGGACCTGGTGGAAACCGCGGGCATCCGCACCACTTTCGGCTCGCGAATTTTCAAGGACAACGTACCGAAGCACGACGCGATCCTGGTGGAGCGCATCAGGAACGCCGGCGCCATTTGCCTGGGCAAAACCAACACGCCGGAATTCGGCGCGGGGTCGCAGACGTTCAACGCCGTATTCGGCGCCACGAAAAATCCCCACGATCTGACGAAGACCTGCGGAGGCAGCAGCGGCGGGGCGGCGGTTAGCCTGGCGTGCGGCATGCTTCCGATCGCCGACGGCAGCGACAGCGGCGGGTCTTTGCGCAATCCAGCCGCGTTTTGCGGAGTGGTTGGATTCCGTACCGCTCCGGGCCGGGTGGCGCACGCCGCCAGCGGGGATGCATGGTCCACAATCGCCGTTTCCGGACCCATGGCGCGCACGGTCTCCGACGTGGCGCTGCTGTTAAGTGCGATGGCCGGCCCCGATCCGCGCTGCCCTATTTCCATCACTGAGCCCGGCTCGCGCTTCACAGGCAATCTGGAACGCAACTTCAAGGGCGTGCGCGTCGCCTGGTTCAAGGACATGGGCGGAATTCCGTTCGACCCGCGAGTTCTCGGCGCGGTCAACGCGCAGCGCAAAGTCTTTGAGAGCCTCGGCTGCATCGTGGAAGAAGCCGAGCCGGATTGGACCGGCGCCTACGAGTCGTACGATACGCTGCGCGCGTGGGGCTACGCCGCCGCGCAGTCCGAGAATATCCGGCTGCATCGCGATCTGGTGAAGGACACCATCCAATGGGAAGCGGAGCGCGGCTCCAAACTCACCGGCGCCGACATTGCGCGGGCGCACACCTTGCGCAGCCAAGCTTGGGACAACATGCGGATCTTTCAACAGAAGTACGAATACTTCATCGCGCCCTCTACGCAGGTGCTGCCCTTCGATGTGACCGTGCCATATCCCACCGAAATCGCGGGCGTCAAATTGCCAAATTACATCGAGTGGATGAAGACCTGCATGCTGATTTCGGCCCTCGAGAATCCCTCTATTTCGATGCCCTGCGGCCTCACCCCAGAGGGCTTGCCCGTTGGCTTGCAGATTGTCGGCCGGCATCGCGACGAGTGGAGCGTATTGCAACTAGCGCACGCTTTCGAGCAAGCCACTCCGGCCGCTCGCCGTCGACCGGCAATCGCCTAAAGGAAGGAACCCGTGAACCAGAAACCGGTCCGAGAACTTGAAGATCGATGCATCAACACCATCCGTATTCTGTCCGCCGATGCCGTGCAGAACGCCAATTCCGGGCACCCGGGCATGCCGATGGGCGCCGCCGCCATGGCTTACGTTTTATGGACCCGATTCTTGCGGCACAATCCGCGCGACCCGCAGTGGTTCGATCGCGACCGGTTCGTACTATCGGCCGGGCACGGCTCCATGCTTTTGTACAGCCTGCTGCATCTCACCGGCTATGATCTGCCCCTCGAACAGATCAAGCGCTTCCGCCAATGGGGCAGCATGACGCCGGGGCATCCCGAGCGCGGCGATACGCCGGGCGTCGAAGTAACCACCGGCCCACTCGGGCAAGGCTTCGCGAATGGCGTCGGCATGGCGATTGCCGAAGCTTGGCTGGCTGCCCGCTATAACCGGCCCGGCCATAGGATCGTGGATCACTACACCTACTCGATTTGCGGCGACGGCGATCTCATGGAAGGCGTCTCGCAGGAAGCCGCGTCGCTGGCGGGGCATCTCCAATTGGGCAAGCTGATTTATTTGTACGATCAGAATCACATCTCTCTGGCGGGCGCCACCGAGATCGATTTCACCGAGGATGTCGGCAAGCGATTCGAAGCTGACGGCTGGCACACTCGCTCCGTGCCGGACGGAAATGATACCGAAGACATCGCCAGAGCGATTCAGGAAGCGCAAGCCGAGCACCGCCGGCCTTCGCTGATTCTGGTCCGCACTCATATCGGCTACGGCAGCCCGCACAAGCAGGACAATTTTTCCTCGCACGGCAGTCCCTTGGGTGAGGAAGAGCTCGCGGCGGCCAAGAAGGCGCTGGGCTGGCCCACCTTGGACAAATTCTATCTTCCCCAGGATGCCGTCGATTACTATCGCCAAGCCGTCCCGCAAGGGAAAAAACTGGAGGAGGAATGGGGCCAGACCTTTGACGCGTATCGCAAGGAATTTCCGAAGGAGGCCGCTGAGTTCGAGCAGATCACCAGCGGCGCGCTTCCGGAAAACTGGTCGGCCGATCTTCCGCGCTGGAACCCGACCGACAAACCCATCGCCACTCGATCGGCTGGCGGAGCGGCGCTCAACGCTTTGGCCAAGCGCATACCCAACATCCTCGGCGGGTCCGCGGACTTGAATCCGTCCACCGACACGGCTTTGAAAGGCTGGGGCGATTTTCAGCCATCGGAGGTCGGCGGGGCTGGCACGCTGGGCGCCGTCGGCGGCGAATGGAGCTATGCCGGGCGGAACATCGCCTTCGGAGTGCGCGAGCATGCCATGGGCGCCGCCGTGAACGGAATGGCCGCGCACGGCGGTGTCCTGCCGTTCAGCGCCACCTTCTTCAATTTCTCGGATTACATGAAACCCGCCATCCGCTTGGGTGCGCTGAGCCGGCTGAAGGTGGTCTACGTATTCACGCATGACAGCATCGGTCTCGGCGAAGATGGTCCGACGCATGAGCCGGTGGAACAGCTCGCCGGACTGCGCGCCATGCCGAACCTGACCGTGATCCGTCCCGCCGATCCGAATGAGACCGCGGAAGCCTGGGCCTTTGCGGTCCAGCACAATGGACCAACCACGCTGGTGCTTACGCGGCAAGTGGTCCCGCAGCTCGATCGCAGCCGCGCCAAAGAGCCCGGTGTCGCGCGCGGCGCTTATATCCTTTCGGACGCCGAAGGCGGCTCCGCGGATTTGATCCTGATCGGGACCGGTTCGGAAGTGGGTTTATGCGTGAAAGCCCAAGACGCGCTGAAGAGCCAGGGCGTCAAGGCCCGCGTCGTCAGCATGCCGAGCTGGGACTTGTTCGCCGCCCAGGACCAAGCGTATCGGGAGAGCGTTTTGCCGACGCAAATCAAGAAGCGCGTCGCAGTGGAGGCAGCCTCGCCGCTCGGGTGGAGCCGCTGGACGGGGGATGAAGGGGCCATCATCGGCGTGGAGCGTTTCGGTGCATCCGCGCCCGGTGAGGAGGTTCTCCAGCACCTTGGCTTTACGGTGGAGAACGTGGTGGCTGCCGCTCTGCGAGTTCTGCGGTCCTAGGAAACTGGATTTGCGGCCAGCGCCCCCGCTTGGCTCACAAAGCGATTGAGCGCGTCGAGCTGCTCGGCCACCCGATCCACGTCCGCGTCGGCCGCGGCCTTTTCGATTTCCCGCCCCAGCTCTTCGATGGCCGGGAATCCGTAGCCGCGTCCGGTTCCCTTCAGGTTGTGGCCGAAGCGGCCGATGGGCACAAAATCGCGCGAAATCAGGAATTCACGCGCTTCTTCTATCTGCTGGTGTTTGGACTTTAGATACTGAGGAACCAGCGCCAGTACCTGCTCGGACACCGGTATGGTCGTAAGCGAGGTCTGGACGGGACGCGCGCCCTTGACGCGTGCATAGCGCTGGATCATTTTGAGGAGCGTGCCGCGGTCCACCGGCTTGGCCACGTGCGCCACGCATCCAGCGTCCAGGCTGGCATGCACGGCTTCGCGCATTGCGTCGGCCGACAGCGCGACAATGGGCGTGGAGATGCCATGCGAGCCTTCCCAGGCCCGGATGGCCCGGGCCGCCTCATAGCCGTTCAGCACCGGCATATCGATGTCCATGAGAATTAGATCGAACTTTTCACCCCGTTGCACCACGTCCAAGGCCTCCTGGCCCGTGAAGGCGAAGCGCAGCTCCACGGGTTCAGACCGCAGATAGTGCTCGAGCAACAGCCGGTTGTCTTCGGTGTCCTCGGCGACCAGCACCCGGATAGCGTCACTCGACGAGGGGAGTTTGCCGGCGGCCGGCGCGGCGGAGTTAGCTTCTGGAACGGCCAAGTCCCCGGGCGATGCAGCTTCCAGCGGCAGACTGAAGTGAAAATTGCTGCCGCCGCCTTCTCGACTGGACACGCCGATTTCTCCGCCCATCAGTTCCACCAGGTCGCGGCAAATCGTCAGTCCCAGCCCAGTGCCCCGCTGGCCGGCGGTTTGATTCGGCAGCTGGACGAACTTCATGAAAATCTTGTCTTGATTTTCCGGGGCGATCCCCGGCCCGGTGTCCAAGACTTCGCACCGCAGCCGCCGGACACTTAATCCCGCGCTCGATCCGGCGGCCTCCAGCACCTTCACTCTTACGTCAACGCGTCCCGCGGCGGTGAACTTCAGGGCATTGCTCAACAGGTTCACCAGCACCTGCTGGATGCGCAAGGAATCTCCGATTTGCCACTCCGGGGCCTGGGGATCGATATCGACTCCGAGCAGGATGCCCTTGCGCGCGGCGGCATCGCGGAACGTCGCGGCCGTGTCGTCCACGATCTCCCTAATTCGAAAAGGCGCCTTCTCCACACGCACGGCGCCGGCCTCGATTCGCGAGAAATCCAGGAAGTCGTTGATCAGCGCCAGCAGCCGGCTGCAATTACGTTGGAACATGTGGACGTATTCGCTCTGATCGAAGCTCAGCGAGGTCTGCGACAACAGATCCGCGGCGCCCAGGATCGCATTCAGGGGAGTGCGAATGTCGTGGCTGATCTTCGCCAGGAAATCGCTCTTGGCGCGATTGGAGGCCACCGCGGCGTCTTTGGCCCGGATCAGCGCGCCGTCGGCTTCCCGGACGGACCCGGTGTCCCGCAGGAAGACATGGAAGCCGGCGTCGGGCCGCCCGGAAGTGCCGAGGAATGTCATCTCCACCTCGGCTGCCGGCCGGCTGGGCGGTGTTATGCGCGCGCGCACCTCAGCCCTGCCGCCCAGATGCATGATCCGAATCGCCTCTCGGATCTTGGGCTGGTCTTCGGTTTGCACAGTGTCCTGGGGTGTCCGGGGCCGATAGGTCTCCGTGAGGCCGGCGATCTCGGCATAAGCTTTGTTCAGCCAGCGATAGCGGCCCAGGCTGTCCACTTGCGCGATGCCGTCCAGGGCGCTCTCGAGCGCGGTGCGCTGTTGTCCTAAGACGCGCGCGATCTGGACCAGCCCTTCACTCAAGGTCCCAATCTCATCCCGCCCCGGCAATGCGTCGATGCGGGTTCCAGCTTCCAGCAGCGCGATGTTCCCCTGAAGTTTCCCGATCCGGCTTGTTAGGTCCCGCGCGACCAGCAGCGCCATTGCCGCGCCTCCCGCGACTCCCAGGATGAGGCCAATCGCCAGGACGGTATTCTGCCGGGCGCCCAGCTCATGGGTGCGGCCGAGGTATGCGTCGACGGCCCGCGCGTTCCTTGCTTCCATGGCTTGGAGAATGCGCTCCATCCGCAGACGCTCGGTTTCGGACGCATTCACGGCCTCCGCGAGCTGGTCCCATAGCAGAGTGTGAGACCGGGAGCGGGCCGCGTTCTCGAAAATGCGCTCCACGCGCGAGCGTTCCAACGCCGCAACTTCGGCCAGGCTCTGCCTCTGAAAAGGATCGTCGGCGGTGAGATCGAAAAGATTCTGCCGGGCGGAGTCAAAGGCAGCCAAGGCCTCTCGCGTCTTCCCCGCGAATGGCTCGTTGGCGGTGATCAGGTAGGCGCGAGCCTGCGCGCTGGTTTCGATTTCGCTGGCCCTTAGCCGCCCGATTTCGCCGCCCACTCGGAAGCCCGTGTTGAGCTGCTGTTGAGCGGACGTGGTTTCGGTTCCCACCAGGTGGAATGCGACTGCCATCGCGACCGTCGCCGCGGCCGGAACCGAGATCAGAAGCAGGCACTTGGTGCGCAGCGATAGATCCAGCCATTTTCGCAGCCGGCGCATCGCTACCGATCCAGCACCACGTGCAACAGCGGGCCCAGTGCGCCAATCTTTGACTTAGGGAGCGACGCATCGGCGCCCAAATGGGCGGACACCGTCAGGTAAAGTTCCGACTCCGCGGCGCCGGAGACGGCCACAATACGGATCTCGGGAAACAGATCCTTCAGTTCCCGCAGCGCTTCTAATCCGTCGCGTTCCGGCATCACCATGTCGAGAATCACGGCGTCGACGGCCTGCTCGCGCAATTGCATCAGGCACTGGCGGACAGCCTCCGCTTCGATCACCTGGAAGCCGTCAGGTTCCAGGATCGCGCGCGCCAGCGCGCGGAAGTTCGCATCGTCATCCAGCACCAGCACCTTTACCGTCAGACATTCGGCCGCCACAGCCCGTTGCGCTTGGTTTTCGGAAACCTCGGTCGCCATGCTGTTCCGTATCGGCAACGCGTGGAAAAGTTTGAGCCCGCCGCACCCTCTTGTCTCTCCGCCGGCAACCGATAAGGCTTCCGTGTGCACAAGTATGGGGAGGCATCCGTGATACTAGCCACGGTTTCAGCGGACCCTAATTTTCATAAGGACGTGCGGGCGTCGCTCGATGGGCACTTGCGCTTCGAGGCCGCCTGGGATCTCGGCTTTGAGGACGCCGCTCGGTTGCGGGGCGTTAGCGCGGATGAAAAATGCATCCTCATCCTCGATTTCTCGGATGCGCCCCGGGCCTTGCCTGTCGCGCGCGCCGTGGACGGACGCCCCCAGATTTCGAGCATCGCAGTGAAGGGCGGTGGCACCCGCGAAGAGTTGTTGCAGCTGATGCAGGTGGGCGTAAGGGATGTGCTGGCGGACTTCACGCATCGCGAGCTCTGGCAGGCTGCCACTCGCGCCTCCGCGCAGCTGGCGTGTGGCGAAGATGTTCTGGGCGAACTGTTTGCCTTCATGCCCGCCAAGCCGGGCTGCGGCGCAACCACCATCGCTACTTATGCCACTGCGATCGCTTCGCGAATGGCCCCCGAGCCAGCCTTGCTGCTGGACTTCGACATTCGTTTGGGCGTGACTTCTTTTCTGCTCAAAGCCGAAGGAATCCACACCATCATAGATGCGTTGCTGCAAACCGATCGGCTGGATCAGGATCTATGGTCGAACTTGGTCGCGAAAGTCGGCAACCTGCATTTGCTCGGGTCGGGGCCGGTGGATTTCTCTCGCCAAGTCCCCCCGGACCGCTACACCGCGCTCCTGGATTTCGCGCTCCGCCGTTATTCGCTGGTCACCGTCGACCTGCCCGGCACGATGGAAGATTTCGAATGCGAGACGCTGATGCGATCCAAGCGCATTTTCCTGGTGTGCACGCCGGATATCGGCGCCCTCCACGTGGCCCGCCGCAAAGCGAGCTGGCTGCAGGATCTTCGATTGACCGATAAGGTGGCAGTGGTGCTGAACTGCGCGGATCGGCGTTCCACTCTGTTGGTGGACGACATTCAGCGCATTATTCAATTGCCTGTTCGCCATATCCTGCCGGCCAACACCGCCGACATTTCGCGCGCCGTCCAGAAGGGCGCCATCCTCGATAGCTCCTCCGGGCTGGGCAAGCACATCGCGCGAATCGCCGGTGAGCTCGCCGCCGGGCGTCCGGTATCCCCGAAACCGAACGCTGTGCGGCGCTTCGTCGAATACTTCTCCATCAGCGCGGCGCGGGACGCAACCTAACAGCTCGGACAACCACATGACAAACCAAAACATCCTCAGTCTCTTGGATTACCTGAGCAACGAAGCTAGGAATTCCATGCACGCCACCTTCGGTCTTATGGCATTGTGCCCGGACTTGGTGGCCGATCCTAACTGGCAAAGTTGTCTGGACGCCAGCAAGAGCAGCGCCGACCGGCTGCTGGGCTCCATTGACGACATTCGCGAATTCTTCTCCACCGACGCTCCCGCGTTGGACCTGGCCGAGGAATTCGACGTCACGCTTTGCCTCGGGGAGACCATTGAGGTTCTGAACCTGGCGTCGGCCGGTCATGCCAGCCGCCTGATTCTCCAGACGCCCGTGACTCCCTTAGTGGGACGCCAGGATCGTCGCGCCGTGGAGCAGACGCTCACCCGAGTGTTGGGCGCCGTTGCAAAACTCAGCCCCAGGGGCGAGGTGCGCGTGGCAGTGGCCGGGGCGCCCGCAACCGGCGGCGTGCGATTCGACATCGTCCCCCTCAATTCCAATATCGCGCTGCGAGTGGCCGATTGGTTGAACACCAATCCGGAAGATGTGCAGTTCAAGGATGCTGATGACGTGCGGGTTGGCCTTGCGACCTTGGTTGCCGGAAAACGCATCCGGGCGCTGGGTGGCACTGCTGAATTCCGATGCGATGCCAGGTCGCCCATGGGCCTTTCCATCTCTCTCCCCTGGCTGACGGATGCGAACCCCGAGAGCGCCGCCGAGCCGTCTCAACGCGATCATTCGGCCCTGAATATCTTGGTAGCCGAGGATTCCGACGAAAGTTTCGTGCTGACCAGAATCCTGCTCCAGCGCGAGTCCGTTTGGCGGGCCCGCAATGGCCTGGAAGCCATCGGATTGGTGAAGAAGCGGCGCTTCGATGTAGTGTTTATGGACGTGCACATGCCGGGCATGGATGGCTATAAGACCATTCGCGCCGTCCGCGATTGGGAAACGCAGACCGGCAATGCGCGCACACCCATCGTGGTCCTGTCTTCCGACGATCTGGATACGCAAACCCGCAGCGCGGCGCAATCGGGCTGCTCCGGCTTTCTTCGGAAGCCGCTCGACAACCGCGATCTGCTGGATCTGCTGCAGCGTATTAAAGACGTGCGAACACTCTCGGTTTAGCGAAAGCCGGCCAAGCCAAGGCTCCACGCTCGCCCCTTAACCGCGTCCCACAAACGGCATCTTGGTGGCCATCACGGTCATGAACTGCACGTTCGCCTCCAGCGGCAGGTTCGCCATATAAAGCACCGCCTCTGCCACCAGCGTCACGTCCATGCGCGGCTCGGGCGATTTCGTGCCGTCGGCTTGAAGGACGCCGCTGGTCATGCGCTCGGTCATCTCCGTGGCGGCGTTTCCAATGTCGATCTGTCCGCAAGCGATGTCATGCTTGCGGCCGTCGAGCGAGATGCTTTTGGTGAGTCCCGTGATCGCGTGCTTGGTGGCGGTGTAGGGCGCCGAATTGGGACGGGGCGAGTGCGCCGAGATCGATCCATTGTTGATGATGCGCCCGCCGCGCGGCTGCTGCGACTTCATGAGGCGGATGGCCTGCTGGGCGCACAAGAACGCACCCGTCAGGTTGACCGCCACTACCGCGCTCCACTGCTGGTAGGTCAGCTCCTCCATCGGAACGCCGGCAGCGCTGATGCCCGCATTATTGAAGAGAACGTCCAGTCGTCCGAAAGCTTCACGCGTCCGGGCAAACAGCGCCTCGACGGCTTCCGGTTGGGCGATGTCCGTTGGAACCACGATCACGGAAGCGTGGCGGCGCTCCGCCAAGGCGGCGGTGCGTTCCAATTCGGCGTTCCTTCGTCCGGCCAGCACGACTGAATATCCGGCCGAGTTTAACGCGAGGCTCACCGCGCGTCCGATGCCGCTGCCTGCGCCGGTGACAAGGGCGATACGGCTCACAAAAGCTGCCAGAAGCGAAGCACCACTTTGTCCGGATATCTTTCGCCGACGCCCACCACAATGGCGCGTGTCAGCCAGGCGCATTCGGCTGCGCTGGTTTCAAATGTCGCCACGGAGCGGAAATAATACGAGCTTGGATCCGCGTGTTGGCCGCGATTCAATCGCGCGAGAACCTCGGGTGGGCCGTGCCGCACGCCGCGATTCTCGACGTAGATGAGCGCGCCGTCGTCGGTCTGAATCGTATAGCGCGCGTCGAGGCTGGCTGCACCGCCGGAGTGCAGGATCTGCCAGTCCGCGCCGCCTGGCAGGATGCGGCCCTTCAACCGCTCGCCTTCCACGCGTCCTCCCTTGATGGGAACCACTCGGCGGTGGCCGTTCTGGGTCTCGCCAAAATCGAGCGGCGCGCCGACTTCCACTTGGGCTTCGAACGCGAATCGAAGTTCGGGCGCGACCGTTGCGGAATTGGGCGTCATGGTCAGCCGCTCACTAAGCGCTGACTTGCTTCAGCGCCTCATTGGCTTGATTCAGAGCCTCACTGGCTTGATTAAGACCCTCGATGGAATCCGCATCCAGCTTTAGATTCGCTGCGTCCACCAGGTCGTTGAGTTGCTCCACGCTGGTAGCGCTTGCGATGGGGGCGGTGATGCTGGGCCGCGCAATCAGCCACGCGATCGCCACTTTGCCCGGCGTGGAGTGGAGCTTCGCGGCCACCTGATCGAGCGCCGCAAGAATCCTGAATCCGCGCTCGTCCAGATATTTTTTCACCATTTGCCCACGCGGTCCCTTGGCGAGATCGCTTTCCGACCGATATTTACCCGTCAAGAATCCGCTGGCCAGCGCGAAATACGGAATCACGCCGATGCCTTCCTTCAAGCACAGCGGCTCCAGGTCCTGCTCGTAACCGGCGCGTTCGTAAAGATTGTAATGCGGCTGCAGACACTCATACCGGGGAAGCCCATGCTGCTTGCTCACCTTCAGCGCTTCTGCCAGGCGCTCCGCGGTGTAATTGGACGCGCCGATGGCCCGCACCTTGCCCTGCTTGATCAATTGATCGTAAGCTCCGAGCGTTTCCTCCAAAGGCGCGCTGGCGTCGTCGATGTGCGATTGATACAGGTCGATGTAGTCGGTTTGCAGGCGCTGCAACGAGTCTTCCACCTCGCGCAGAATATAGGCTTTCGAAAGCCCCTTCTTGTCCGGCGCGAGCTCGATGCCAACCTTGGTGGCGAGAATCACGTCCTTGCGTTTCCCGCTCCGCTTGAACCAATTGCCGAGCACAGTCTCCGATTCGCCGCCTTTATGGCCGGGCGCCCAGCGCGAATAAACGTCGGCCGTGTCCACGAAATTGAACCCCGCTCCAACAAACGCGTCGAGGATTGCGAAGGAGGCGGGCTCGTCAGCGGTCCATCCAAAGACGTTGCCGCCCAGGCAAATGGGAGAGACTTGGAGACCGGAGCCTCCCAGTTTACGTGTCTTCATTGATATCGATTGCTCCTTATTAATTGGACCGGCGCCCTCACGGTCGCGGCTCGGTCTACTCGCCCTTGCATTTCCCGCCCGGACAGCGGTTGTTCTCTTCGCAGACGTATTCGTACAGCCCGGCTGCATCCCAATCCGGATGCAGGGCCATGGTGAAGTCCTGGGTCCAGGGCGCGGTGAAAACTTTCGGATCGTCGATGGTGAGCTGATAGGACAGCGTCTTGTCGTCTTTCCAGCGGATGTGCTCCACGGTGCGCAGCGCGTCGCTGTGCATGCGGTACTGGTTTTTGTCCGAGTAGTAATAATCGTCCAGTCCCCAGCGCTTGAAGTTGGTGCTCTCAACCACCAGCGTGTCGCCCTCCCAATGTCCCACCGGATCGCCCAGATACGTCGGCTCGATGCCGGTGCGATGGGGACGCCCATCCAGAGGAATGATGCGCGTCATGCGTTGGAATTCGTGGACAATTACCAGATAGTTCTTGCCCTGTACGAACTGGACCGCGTTGGCCGACAGCATACCTGATGGAAAACCGGCCGGCATGCAAAACTCGCGCGGCTCGTCGTGACGCGGATCGCCGGTGGGCGGCTCAAAGAACGGCATGCCGCCGGGTTTGAATGGAGCGAACTTGTTGCGGTCGAAAACTGTGGCGGAGCATTTGCAGCGTTCGCCCGAGCTTGCCTTCGGCCACTCATAGACGCCGCTGAAGTCGGGCTTACCATCGGCGGTGCGCGGCAATCCCTTGGGGTTTGAAACCTTCGCATCTTGCGGCTGCAAACGCGCGGGCGACAGTACCAGCCCCGCCAGCAGCGCCCCGAACGCCATGCGGCGCCCGATCCAATCGGCAGATGTTTTTTTCATGACTAATGTCCTCCCCGCGTCAGTTCTTCTTGGAATCCGGTTCCTGGCTGGAAGTGAATACCTGGCGGCCATCGGGGAACGTTACCTTCGTTCCGTTGGCGTTGTCCGAGCCGTCCTTGGCGCGAAAGCCTTCGACGTTGATCATCATTCCCGGCTGGATGACGTCTTTGTTGATACCGCGGCGCATGAGCTGGCCGGGCGCGCCGCCGGAAAACGCCCAGTGCGTCACTTTACCATCGGCGGTCTTCTCGTCGACATAGAACCAGATGTGCGGATTCATCCACTCCACCTTGGTCACCACGCCCGAGACCTTCACTGGTTTGGTGTCGTCATACTCGGCGGCGAAAGAATGATGGGCTAGGATGGGCAACCCGCCCAGCGCCAGGCCGAGCAGGACAGAAGCAAACGATACAAATCTAGCCGATGATTTTTTCATAGAACGAACCTCCGGACAACGGAAGGATATCGCGAGTTCATCCGCCAGCGCAAGGCGTCACCCGGCGGCCACGCCATCCCCCCATTCAGATACAATGGTTCGCCAAAGGAGTGTCATCATGTCAGCAGGCCCAGCCGATGCCGCGGTTCCCCCCTTGAGCCTTCACACCTTCGTGGAAGGCGACGCCACCATTGTCCAGTGCACCGGCAAGCTGACCGCCGGTCTCACGGGCATCCTTCGCGACGAAGTGAAGCGGCTGATTCCGTTATGCAAGAAGATCATCCTCGATTTGACCGGACTCACCCAGATGGACAGCTTGGGCCTGGGAACAATCGTGGGCCTGTATGTTTCGGCCAAGGCTTCCGGCACGACACTGATCTTGATCAACTTGAGCCCGCGCGTCCGTGAGCTTTTTCGCATGACTAACGTGTGGTCCGTTCTGGAGGTGTACGGCGAGAACATCATCCGGATGCCTTGATGGCGCGAAGCCTTGCCGCCGCTTGTCGCATCTACACCAGTGGAGCGTTCTCTCATGTCTGCTGTCATCGAAGTAAGCCCACTTGAGCAATTTTCCCCGGAGCCGCCGTCTCCCGGCGATTCTTGCCTCCTGATCATCTTTGGAGCGTCCGGAGATCTCACGCGCCGCAAATTGATTCCGGCTCTTTATAACCTGGCGTGCGTGGGTTGCATGAATCCGACGTTTGAAGTGCTCGGCGTCGGACGAACTCCGATGACTTCCGAGGAGTTCCGCTCCAAACTGCGCGAATCCACCTCCCAATCCGGCGATACGCGCGATTTCAACGATAACCACTGGCATGAATTCGAAAACCGCTTGCATTACTTTACCGGCGACATCAACGACGACCAGTTTTACGCGCGCCTGCGAGATCAGCTCGATAAAATGCAGCAAGGCGGATCCAGCCCCAACCGGTTGTTCTACGTTTCCACTCCCGCATCGGTGGCGGGGCCCTTGGTGGAAGGCTTGGCCCGCGCTGGATTGAATCGGAACGGCAATGGCTGGACTCGAATTATCCTCGAGAAGCCTTTCGGCCACGATCTGGCTTCCGCCCTGCAATTGAACGCGGTAGTGCACAAGGTGTTTGACGAGAAAGACGTCTACCGCATCGACCATTACCTTGGAAAAGAAACCGTTCAAAACATTTTGGTCTTCCGCTTCGGCAACTCCTTATTTGAGCCGGTCTGGAACCGGAACTACATCGATCACGTGGAAATCACGGCGGCCGAAACAGTTGGCGTGGAGGGCCGTGCCGGCTTCTATGAGGAAACTGGCGCGCTGCGCGACATGGTGGCCAATCACTTGCTTCAGTTGCTGGCGTTGACGGCCATGGAACCGCCCATCGCGTTCGACGCCGATTCGGTGCGCGAGCAAAAGGTGCAGGTCTTTCGCTCCATCCGGCCGATGACCGTCGACGAGGTCGCCAAGCGAACCGTGCGCGGCCAATACGGACCGGGTGAAGTGGGTGGCAAACCGGTTCCCGGATACCGCGAGGAGCCGCATGTCAAGGGCAGTTCCGTCACCGAGACGTACGTGGCGGTCGAATTCCAGGTCCACAACTGGCGCTGGGCCGGCGTGCCGTTCTACATCCGCACCGGCAAGCGATTGCCGCGCCAGGTCTCGGAAATTCGCGTGCATTTCAAACGCACGCCGCAGGCCCTCTTCGCTAGTACGCCGTACGAACAATTAGGACCCAACGTCATCACGCTGCGCATCCAACCCGATGACGGCATCAGCATCGCCTTCGACGTGAAGCGGCCCGGCGAGCATATGCGCGCGCTAACCGTGGATGCGAACTTTTCCTACGAATCCGCGTTCGGCTCCAAAGGACCGCCCGCTTATGAAACCCTCTTGCTCGATTCCATCCGCGGAGACGCTACTCTGTTCACCCGCCGCGACGAAGTGGAAGCGGAGTGGAGGATCATCACTCCCATTGAGGAAGGCTGGGCTCGGTTGCCCGCTCCCGCTTTTCCGAATTACGCCGCGGGCAGCGATGGCCCGGTGGAAGCGGACGCTCTCATTCGTGGCGGGCATCCGGATGACAGCCGGGGCGATCATCACGAGTGGCGCCCGCTCGCCGAGAAATAGCGCGAATCACTGCCCTGGCGGGACCGGCACTGGATCAACGGTCCCGAAGGCGACCGTCCGTTGGCAGGATGCGACCCTCCGCCAGGTAAGTATCAGACCATGACGAATTCCCCATCGCCGGACTGCTTCCGCCGAATATACTGAACAGGTCGGCTGATATCGGCAGCGCACGTACCTGGATAACAACGGTCGAATCGTAAGTTGGTATCCATGAACCGAAGCCACATAGAGCCGTGCCGTGACCTGCGCTTCCGGACGGCGAAAAGAATCCAGCGCCCCAAGAACCAGCATGAGGACGAGAACGGCCAAATAGAGCTCTGGGCGCTTTAAGGCGCGGCGCAATGAGGACATTTCATACTCGCCTGCAACCGATTGTTGCCACAATTTTGACAGCGGACAACATTACCCTGTGGCCTCGCAAAGACGTATAGAATAAGGCCGATTACGCTGGTGAACATCACCAGGATCATCCACAGTACCGCACTGTCCATGCCCCTTGCCTTTGCATCCCGCGCCACCCATACCAATAGCGCAATGTTGAGGACGATAAAAATTATTGGAATCGCGATGATTGAGGAGCAGACCGCGCATCCCCCGGCTGCCGCGAAAGGATCGGAGTCCCGGGACCATGCGTATTCAGCGGACGCTAGCAGGGCGAGGCTCACAGAGCAATAAAGTCTAAGTAATCTTTTCATGATTTTCCCCGCCCTTTCCGAAATGCGCTAAATTTCCGTCCCTGCATTATAGAACGAATCCCGCTGGCTTTCCAGAACGGGCCAGGCCATGATTGAAGCTGCTGGTTCCGCCGATCGAACTGATACACTCGCTATTTGAGTGTGATCGCACAACAAGCCAGCCCCGTCTCGCGCCTACGCCATCTGGAGCTTTTAATCCTGCTGGGCGCGCTGCAAGCCTTCGCGCCGCTGTCCATCGACATGTATCTGCCGGCCATGCCGGTGATGGAGAAAGTGTTTCACACCTCCAGCGCGGCGGTTCAATTCACGCTGGTCACTTTTCTGGTGGGATACGCGCTGGGCCAGCCGTTGTACGGGCCGATTACCGACCGTTTCGGACGCAAGCCACCTCTCTACGCCAGCTTGCTGCTCTTCATCGCCTCCTCGGCGGCCTGTGCGGTCTCCCCGTCGATCTACGTGATGTCTTTCTTCCGGCTGTTGCAGGCCATCGGCGCTTGCGGCGGAGCGGTGATGTCGCGCGCCATGGTGAGCGATCTGTTTCCGGCGAACGAGCTGCGCCGCATCTTTTCGATGCTGGTGTTGGTGTTGGGCGTGTCGCCGGTGATCGCGCCGCTCATCGGCAGTTATCTGCTGGTATGGTTCGACTGGCGGGCGGCCTTTATCGTTCAAGCCGGAATGGGAACGCTTTGTCTGATGGGAATGCACTTCCGCTTGCCTGAATCGCTCGCGCACGACGCCCGGCGACCGCTCAACTTCCACGAAATCCGGTCCACCTATGCGCGGCTGTTCAAGGACCGGACATTTATCGGCGCTTCCGTGGTCTGCGGATTCAGTTCCTCTGGAACATTCGCCTACATCGCCAGCGCGCCATTCGTGTTCATCACGCTTTATAAAGTCCCCACCGAGCGCTTTGGCTGGATCTTCGGATCGGTGGCCATCGGCATGGTCGCGGCTGCGCAGATCAACGGACGGATGCCGCGCCGCATAGCGCTGTGGCGCGTGCTGCGCACCGCGAATCTGGTCCAACTGGCCGCGGGATTGTTGCTGCTCGCGAGCGTGATCACCGGCGTCGGCGGAATGTTCGGCGTCTATGCCGGAATCTTCATTTATGTCTCCGCGCAAGGGTTCGTGTTCCCGAACGGCTCCGCCATCGCCATGATGCGGCACGGAGACATTGCCGGCACGGCGTCGGCGCTGCTGGGCACCAATCAATTCCTGATCGCCGCGATCATGACCACGTTCCTCGGCTTCATCGACAATCCGGCTTTGCCCATGGCCCTGGTGATCGCCGGATCGGCCATTGCGTCCACTTCGCTGAACTTCCTCACGCTGGGCCGAAAGCTGGAGACCGGACCACGGGTAATCGCTTGACTCGTTTTCTCCTCCCGATCCTGCTTGCTCCTCTCGCGTGCGCGTCCGTGTGCGCTGCGGAGTTAAAGCCCGAGACTGTCGCGGCGTTCGATCGCTACGTCAAATTGTCCGAAGAAGAGATGGACCAGCATAAGGGTTTCAGGGACTTCTTGTGGCTGGACCGTCAGGATCCCAAGCAAAAGTCGCTGGTCTGGCTCGGCCAAAGCACGATTGTGCCGCTGACGACGCTGGATCACGGCCAGCAGATCGACGTTCCCGATGGCGTGATCCAGCACTGGCTCGGCCTGGTCTTTTTGGAGAAATCCACTCTCGAAAAGATGAGCGTCATCCTGCTCAACTTTAACGAGTACTTCCACATGATCCCTCTGCAGATCATGGAATCCAAGCTCAACAAGCGCGACGGGGATCAATACGATGCGTTTCTGCGCCTCTATAAGAAGCAGGTCAGCGCCGTGGTATTGAACGTGAACGAGAGCGCGAAATACACGCAGGTGGACCCGATGCGGGCGGTCATCGCCTGCCACTCCACACACATCGGCGAGGTGGAGCGTCCCAGGAACAAGAAGAAGTACGATCAGGAGCGACCGGCGGAAGATGAAGCCGGCTATTTGTGGCGATTAAACTTCTATTTGCGAATGGAAGAAGCGGACAACGGCGTTTATGTCGAAATTGAAATGATTACACTGGCGCGCCAGGCCGGCGGGTTAATAAATGCATCGCGCTTCCTGAACGGGTTTCAAACCTTCCCCAAAGAACTGGTGCAGGGTTTCATCGCCGCGCTGGAATATATTTACCCGCGGCACCGCTAGCGCGCAAGGTACACGCGGCTTCAGCCGCGTTTGTTCGGCACGGAGAGACGCGACCAAAAGTCGCGTAACGCGACTAAAAGTCGCGTGTACCAGCGCTATTCTTCGGCCTTGGCGGTCTCTTTGATCTCTTGTCCCGGCTCGCCGCCCGCCTGACGGATCAGCGTCGCGGTAGTCTCGTGGATCGGCCCGGGGCCGCCGGCGTAGCCGCCCTTGCCCATTGCGAGATCCAGCGCCGTGAACCCGCGCTTGTTTCGCGCGTTGATGTTGGCGCCATTGTCGATGAGGTATTTCGCGATGATATCGGCGCCGCGATGGGCGGCTCCGTGCAAAGCTGTTTCGCCTTTATCGGTGGCGGCGTTTACATCCAGGCCCAGCGATACGCAGAGCTTCACGGCTTCCAGAGCTTCGGCTTCGGTTCCCTTGATATGGTCGGTCCAGGCCACTCCGGCGGCCACCATCAGCGCGGTCTGATTGTCCTTGCCCACCAGCTTCGGATCGGCGCCCTTGTCGAGCAAAAGATGCATCAGCTCGATGTCGGCGCTGCGAGCAGCCCGCTTGAACGGCGTGGTGCCCGCGGCCATGGTCTTGTCGCCCATGTCCTGCGCATGCTTCTCGATCGGCGCCGGAGCAGTGAGCTGCGCATTCACGTTGGCCTTGTGATCCAAAAGCGCGTGAATGATGTCCATGCTGGTGGCCTTGTCGGTTTCCTTGCGGGGCGGACGCGGCGACCAATCCACATCGTGCATTTCAACGGCGCTGTACAGCGCGGTCCTTCCGTTCTTGGCCGCGACGTTCGGATCGGCGCCCCGGTCGATCAGGAACTGGGTCAGATCATAGTGACCGTTTAGGATCGCCAGTGTCAGCGCGTTGTTGCCATCTGAATCCACCGCGTTGATATTGGCTTTTCCGTCCAGCAGCGCCTTGGCGGCATCGATTTGTCCTTGACGCGCCGCAAACAACAGCGCGGTCAGGCCGCCGCGCGCAATCGGAGCAGCCGGAGTGCCCGCTGCCATCTTCGGGAGGGAGGTGTCGCGATCGTAGGATCGGACATCGAGCTCCGCGCCGTGCGTGGCCAGCAGGCTGACGATTTCCGCATGGCCCTCGGCCGCCGCCCACATCAGCGCGGTCTGCCCGCGGAAGTTCTCCTTGGCGTTCACTTCGGCGCCATGATCCAGCAGAACCTTCACCGCCTCCGCGTTGCCCTCGCGCGATGCCTTCATCAGCACGGTCTCGGCCTGCGCGGTAGTTAGCGTGTTCGGGTCCGCGCCCGCTTTAAGCAATTTTTCAACCAGCGCTCCACTGCCGATGCGGACCGCTTCCGACAACGGCGTCGCTCCGTAACGGTTGAGCGCGCTCACGTTCGCCCCATCGCGCAGCAATGCGTCCACGGTCTCCAAGTCGCCCCAGTGCGCGGCCCAATGCAGCGCTGTGGTGCCATCCGGCTCGGGAGCGTTCACATCCACGTGCTGTTTTAGAAGAGCGCGGACAGACTCGGTGTCTTGATTCTTAGCGGCGTCCACCAGCGCGGTAGTGCCGTTGGTTGCGGCAAAGGCGCAGACGGAAAGGACCGCCGCCAGTGAGCATTGGAAGAAGCGTTCAATTCGCATGATCGTGTCCTGTCTCCTGAAGTTCTTAGACTTCCGTCAGAATGCCGGTGCTATCGCCCAGGTGCTGATCCGTGAGTCCTGCCTTGGTAAGCGTGGTCGCCAGCAGGTTCGCCATGGGCGTGTCGTCCGGATACTTGATGTGGCGGCCGCCCTTCATGCGTCCGCAAGCTCCGCCGGCTACAAACACCGGCAGCGGCGAATGGTTGTGCAGGTTGCTGTTGCTCATCGAGCTGCCGTAGAGAATCAACGAATGATCCAGCAGCGTTCCGTCGCCGTCCTGTATATTCTTCATCTTGTCCATGAGGTAGGCGACCAGGCTGACGTGATAGGTGTTGATCTTGGTCAGCTTTTCGAGTTTCTCTGGATTGTCCTGGTGGTGCGAAGTGGCGTGGAACGGATCGGGCACGCCGATTTGCGGGAAGGTGCGATAACTCACCTCGCGCGCCATCATGAAGCTGGAGACGCGCGTGATGTCGGCCTGGAAGGCCAGCGCCATCAGTTCCATCATCATCTTCGAATGCTCCACGTGATCGTCGGGGATTCCGATGGGAGTGGCCGGCACCTTGATGCTCTGGCTATTCTTGGCCTCGGTGAGCTGGATGCGGCGCTCGATCTCGCGCACGTTATCCAAATATTCGGCGAGGCGGTTGCGGTCGTTCGCGCCCAGGCCGCGCTGCAGCCGGCTGACCTGCGCCGTCACGGCGTCCAGGATGCTGTGTTCGCGCTGGATGCGAGCCAGGCGGTCGGCCGCGCTGGAGCCGTCGCCAAACAGGCGATCGAAGACCACCCTCGGGTTGATTTCCATGGGAAGCGGAGTGGTGGGCGTGCGCCACGAGATTGTATTTGTATACGTGCAACTGAAGCCGACGTCGCACGCGCCGATCAGGCCCGTCATGTCTTCGGTCGCCAGTTCAAGCGAAGGCAGCGGCGTGTCCTGGCCGATGGCCGCCGCGGCAATCTGATCCACCGTGGTGCCGGCGCGAACGTCCTCGCCTTCCGTGCGCTTGGGATGGACGCCGTTCAAGAAAACAGACGGGGATCGTCCATGGTCGCCGCCGCTATCGCCGGGGCCTTGCGCGCCCGCCAGCTTATGCGCGAGATTGCTGACCACTACCACTTGGTCGCGGAAAGGTTGCAACGGCATCAAGGTGCGCGAAAGCTCGAAGTCCGATCCTTCGGCCGCCGGAGTCCAGTTGGCCATCACGCCGCCATGCGGGATGTAGCAATACGCGAGACGAATGCGAGGATTCGCCGCCGTCTTCGCCAGCGGGGTCTGCGCCGGAACCATCGAGTCCAGGAAAGGCAGCGCAACCGCGACACCCACGCCACGCAGAAACGTGCGGCGGGGAAGATGCTTCTTCGTGATGATCATACTCCCAATCTCCTCTGTTTTACTACTGCAAACCAGCGGTCACGGTGCGGTTCTCGCCCTCCGTGCCCTTCACTTTCATTTGGAACGGCGTACTCTTGACAATTCCCAGTACGACCGACGAAAAACGGTAATCATTACGCCCAGCATCGCGGACCATCGCACGCACCGTCGGCATGTCGTAATACTGCATCCCGCGGCCCAGCGCGTACGTCATCAGCTTCTCGGTGAACACGCCAACGAAGATATCGGGCTTCGCCATCAGGATGTTGCGGAGAGCCACCGGGCCGTCGATCTTCGCGCCGTTGAACATGACGCCCGCCGGATCGATCTTGGCGCCTTCGTCTGTGGTTCGCCATTGGCCGATGGCGTCGAAATTCTCAAGCGAAAAACCAATCGGGTCCATCACTTTATGGCAGCCGGCGCAGGCCGGATTCTTGCGATGCTCTTCCATGCGCTCGCGCAGCGAAGTGACCTTGCCCGCATCGGCGTGCGCCTTCAGCTCCGGAACATTGGGCGGCGGCGGATCGGGTGGCATGCCGATCAAATTGGTCAATATCCACTTGCCGCGCTGCACCGGTGAAGTACGAGTCGCATACGACGTGATCGTCAAAATGCTGGCCTGTCCCAACAGACCCCGGCGCCGGTCGTCAGTCAGCGTCACGCGGCGGAAGTCGGTGCCGTAGATATTCGGAATTCCATAGTGATGCGCCAGCCGCTCATTGATGAACGTGTAGTCGGCATTCAGAAGATCCAGAATGCTGTGATCCTCCCGGATTATGTTGCCGAAGAACAGTTCCGTCTCGCGCCGCATGGACTGGCGCAGGTTGTCGTCGAAGTCCGGGAACGTTTCAAAATCCGGATTGATATTCTTCAGGTTTCGCAGATACAGCCACTGGTCGGCGAAATTATCCACCAGCGCCCTCGCTTTCGGATCCGCCAGCATGCGTTTCACTTGGCCGTCGAGAACCGCGGGATCCTTCAGCTTGCCAAGCGTGGCCAGGTTCAATAGCTGATCGTCCGGACCCGTACTCCACAGGAAGAACGAAAGCCGCGAAGCCAGTTCCAGATCGCTGATGTGGTACACGGCACCGGCCGCCAGAGTCGGCGGATCGGGCTCGAAACGGAACAGAAATTCGGGACTCGCCAGGATCAACTGTATGGCCGCTTCAATGCCGGAGTCGAACGTGCCGCCTTCGTTGCGGCCTTTCTGGTAAAAGGTCAGCAGTGTCTCGAGATCGTTTTCCGAAACCGGCCTGCGGTAAGCCCGGCGCGCCAGCGTACCGATAATCTTCTTGGCACAGGGCAGCTCGTCCACGTGGCTGGTGGGGCGGCAAACGAAAATCAGCTCGCGGCTGGGCGTATCGCCGACTCCCGTCGGATTCAGCGGCCCGGTGATGCTCACGCGGTCCACCGCCGGCAGGCCGCGGAAATCCAGCGGATCCAGGTTCGCTCGTTCGAACGGCTCCAGGATGTTGTCATCCTGCGCCTCACCTTCGGCCAGGAACGTGGCCACCACGGTGTGCGGCCCCGCCTTTACCGGAACGTGAACCGTCAGGCGCGCGTCGATTTCAAGAGCCGATGTTCCGGAGTTCGTGTAGCTCAGCTCGGCCTCATTCTTGCCGCCGATGTTGGCCAGCTTGACGCGATTGCCATCCACGCTGATTTCCACCTGATGCAGTTCTTCCAACCCCTTGATCACGTCGGCGGTGGCTCTCCACAGCCGCACTTTGATCACGTACTCGCCGTCCAGCGGGAAATAGTGGCGCAGAGACAATCCGCCGCGCGTTCCCAGCGGCAAGCCTTCCATATGGTCATTCTGCGATAGATCGGGCTTGGCGCGATACGTCGTCGTGTCGGCACCGAGCGCCGGATCGCCCACCGCCAGACGGCTCAGATTCCAGGACGCCGCCATGTAGCGCTCCAACAACGACGGCGAAGTTCGCAGCACATCCGCGATGTCGTCGAAGCCATAGCTTTCGTCGTCGGCAGGCAGCAGCGGCGCCGGATCTATTTCCAGGGCCAGCAAATCCCGGACGGCGTTGGCATATTCGGTGCGGTTCAAACGGTGCAGCGTCGCGCGCCCGGGGTTCGGGCTCGTGGCAGCCGCGCGGTCGATCGAAGTTTCCAGCCAGGACGCAAAACGATCCATGGCGGCCGCGTCCGGGCGAGGCATTCCTTGCGGCGGCATGGCGCCGAGCCTGACTTTGTGGATGACCTTTTCCCAGGTTTCAGCGCCCGCCGGGATGTTGGTCATGTCGGCCGATTGCAGCGAGAGCCCGCCGGTTTTCAATTTGTCGCTGTGGCAGACGACGCAATATTGATCGACCAGAGCCCGTTCTGAAGTGACCGAAGCGGGATTAGCGGGCTGTTGCGGGGGAGGCGCAGCTTGTATGCAGAGGGACAAGACAAGAGCGCAGCTTGCAAGACGTACGATGTCTTTCGCTGACAATTCGACCCTCCGACCGCCTCTGTAGAGGTGTGTTATTAATAATGTCAAAAAAGCGCGCTGCATGCAAGGGGGGTGAGGGCAACGTCAGGCAGGGCTGCATGCAAGGCGGCTGCGCCTCAACCTATTGCAGCCGCGCCATCGCTCCAATCACCTCTGCCGGCTTTTCGAACGGCGCCACATGCCCGGCCCGCGGAATCACGATTACCTCCGCGCCCGCGATACCGAGCTGGAACGCTTGCGCGTACACTGGCGGAATCAACTTGTCGCCTTCGCCCCAGATCAGCAGCGTCTTCGCCTTGATGCGATACAGCCGCGACGCCAGGCCGCGCTCGGGAATCGGAAACAGAATCTTGCCCGCCGCGCCAAGTTGCCGCGCATTCTGCACCAGGAAGGTTTGCAGAAATTTCGGATCGCTCATATCGGTGCCCGCGCTCATGATCTTCGCGCCAGCCTCCGCGTCGTAGAACAAATATCCCGGCAGCTCATACGGCAACATCGCGAAGATATCCGGAATCGGATGCTCGTCCAGCCACAAACCCGCCGGCGCGATCAGCGCCAGACGGGAGACATCGTTCGGCGCGATGGCGGCCATTTCGCTCGCGATCATGCCTCCCATCGAGAAGCCCGCCAGAACCGGGTCCCGCAGGCCCAAGCGCTCCACAACGTCCCAGGTGTGCAGCGTGAAGTCGAGCATATCGCGCAGCTCGCCGCATTCTTCGCTATCGCCGTAACCGGGCACCAGCGGCGCGTATACGTGGAACCGTTCGGCCAGCGCATCCAGAAAACCGAGATCCATATCCAGGCCGCCCGCGCCATGCAGGAAGACCAGCGGCTGGCCGGAGCCGCCTTCGTAATAGCGCACTGGAACGCGCGTGGTTTGAACTGTCTTCAACTCCATGCTTACCGCTCCACGCCCGCGAGCTCGGATTCGGCCGGCAATTCGCCCGGCGTGGCCCGCTTGGCCAGAGGTTTGCACCAGAAGCGCCCGTCATCGCTATACTCCGGAAATATATTGCGCAGTTTCGGCATCACTTTCTCAGCGAACAGCCGGGTGGAGTACATGGACTTCTCTTTGGGCATGTCGCCGATTTGCATCAGGCAAAAGATATTGCCCACGCGCAGCTTCTTGATCAGATCCTCCATGCGCTGGCGCACCGTTTCCGGGCTTCCCGCGATCACGCTGCCGTTGTCCACCAACTCCTTCCAGGGCAACTCCTGGAACATGCTCAGAGGAGCGTACTGCGACAGGATTCCCTTCTGTATGGTTTTGATGGTGCGATAACCGGGCGCATCCGCGAAGCCCGGATACACATGCAGGCAACGGTTGTAGAAGTAGCTCACGTGCTTGGCATACAGCCGTTCGGCCTCCGCGTCCGTCTCCGCCACGCAAATGGTTTGGGCGAAGCCCGCGCGATAGGGCGACGAATCCGGAGCGTTGCGCTCAGCCACGCGATCCCAATAACCCTGCATCAGCGCTTGCCCGCGAATGTAGCCGCCAAAGCTCAGGTAAGAATACGAGTACGTATTGTCGATGCAAAAATCGAAAGTCTCGATCGACCCTCCGCCCGGAATATGAATCGGCGGATGCGGCTGCTGAATCGGCCGCGGCCAAAGATTCACGTAGCGTAGCTTGGTGTAGCGGCCATTGAAGGCGAAGGGCTCCCGCTCCGCCCACGCGCGCTTGATCAGCTCATGAGCTTCTCTGTATTTCTCGCGCGTCAACGCCGGGATAGTCCCGTAGCAGTAGTTGGTGTCCATCGACGTGCCCACGGGAAAGCCCGCCACCAGGCGCCCGCCCGAGATGCAGTCCAGCATCGAGAACTCCTCGGCCACGCGCAGCGGCGGATTGTACAGCGCGATGGAAGCGCCGAGAACCACCAGCGCAACATCATCGGTTCGCCGCGCCAGGCTTGCGGCAATGAGATTCGGCGAAGGCATCAGCCCATACGCGTTCTGATGATGTTCGTTCACCCCGATGCCGTCGAAGCCCAGTGTTCCCGCGTATTCCAGCATGTCCAGATAGCCGTTGTAGACGTCGTGGCTCTTCGCGGGATCGAACAAGCGCGAATCGATATCCACCCAAACCGAACGATTCTTCTCGCGGAAATCATCCGGCAAATAGGGCCACGGCATTAAGTTGAACCAAGTGAATCGCATCCGGCCTCCTGAATGAACACACTAAACCATTGGGCGCATTCGGCCCATCAGACTATCACATTTTTGTGCAGCGCGACTTGCGCCAAAGTGACATGCTCGGCGTTCGCGATGCGGTGTGCGGCGAGCTCGATGCCCGGCTATTTGTTGTCCTGCTTTTCGTCCGGCGCCGCGCCCTGCCCCGCTGAGCCGACAAACAGCTTGCGCCCGTCCGGAAGCGTGATGTCGCGGCCATTCATCTTGTTGCTGGCGTCCTTGGCTTGATAGCCATCCACCACGATCTCGGTACCCACCGGCAGAGACGTTTTCGTAAAACCATTCCGCAGCAAGGTGTTCGGACTCCCGCCCTCCACCATCCAACTGGTCACCGTGCCATCGGCGTTCTTTACGTCGATGTGGATCCAAGCGTGCGGGTTGATCCACTCCATTTTGGTCACCACCCCGCGCAGCTTGATGGGTTTGGTGGAGTCGAACTCCGCCGCGAACGCGTGGTGCGCCCAAGCCGGCGCCGCGCTCGCAAGCAAACTCACACCGGCAATCGCTATCGCAATCCCTAACTTTCGCATCTGATCTCTCCTTCTACTTCGGGTTTTTCTTCTCTGCGGCCCTTGCGCCAGCCAAAATATCCGCCATGGCGTAGTTTCCTTCGTGACAAGCATACTCGAAAATGGGCCCCTTCGTCTTGGTCACCGGAATCTGCGCCGTCCAGGGCTTGGTGAACGCCGTCGGATCGTCCACCGTGAACTCGTAGAGCAGCGTGTCCGGCGAAACGCGAGTGAAGCGCTCGGTCAGGTGCAGGTTCTCATCGGAGCCGCGCACCGAAAATTCACCGGAAAAGTTGGTGGTGTCCACCACCAGCGTCTGGCCCTCCCAATGCCCGCGCGAATCGCCCATCAATAGGCGGATGTTGCTCGCGAGATGCGGGCGCCCATCGAGAGGAATCACGCGCGCGTCATGGATCATCTCGTTGAGGATCACCACTTGATCGCGCGTCTCGAAAATCTGGAAATTGTTGTTGTACGGGCCGGGCAGCATGGGCGGGCCCGCCGTGGCCCAAAGAATGCACCGCTCTCCGAGCGTGCGGCCCTCTGGGCCATCGGTCGAGTGCTCTTGCATCCATGCCTGCCTCTCTTGCACCCGTTTTTGCGCTTCCGGCGTGAGCGCGGGGAGGCGCCCGTCGGGAGGATCTACGATCAGCGACGTGCGCCGCGTGCCCACGGCCTTCGTTCCTCGGTCATACCAGAACTGGTTGTACGCTGTAGCCACGTCCACTTCGGCATTCCCCGTGCGGCGATCCACATTGTTGCGCTCCACCACCTGTTTCTCGTAGGCCGCCGCTTCCTCCGCGGTGAACGTTGCTTTCCCGGCGAGATCGGCGGGGCGT
>Ga0302324_100001389_pt1 | contig 59080 bp, 64 predicted proteins | sample Palsa_T0_1_FD_201949 | JGI IMG/M metagenome (GOLD analysis project Ga0302324, IMG submission 201949) | Peat permafrost microbial communities from Stordalen Mire near Abisko, Sweden - Palsa_T0_1 | ecosystem: Environmental > Terrestrial > Soil > Palsa > Peat permafrost | place: Sweden: Abisko...
TTCCGGAAGACCGCGAGCGTGTCGCGGTCGAACGGCTCGGCGGCGAGGCGTGGATCGATCAGATCGGTCTGCAGATAGCGCACGCCCTTCTTGAGCCACACCTTGTAGGGATGGCGGCTCTTCAAGAGATCGTCCACCTGCTTCGAGTCCATGAGCTCGGAGGTCTGCAGATCGAGCGCCAGGATCTCGCCCGGTCCGAGCTTGCCCTTGCGCACCACGTTCTCGGGAAGGTAATCCCACACGCCCGCCTCGGAGGCGACGGTGATGTGGCGGTTCTTGGTGATCACCCAGCGCGCGGGACGCAGGCCGTTGCGGTCGAGGGCGCAGCACGCATAACGCCCGTCGGTGAGCACGATGCCGGCCGGACCGTCCCAGGGCTCCATGTGGGTCGCGTAGTACTCGTAGAACGCCTTCAAGTCCGGATCGATCATGTCCACCGATTGCCAGGCCGGCGGCACCAGCATCCGCATGGCGTGCATCGGATCGAGACCGCCCATCAACAGGAGCTCCAGCATGTTGTCGAGCGACGATGAATCCGAGCCGGTGAGCGAGACCACGGGCAGCACCTCGCCCAAGTCCGGCAGGAGCGGCGAGCGGAACAGGGGGCCGCGCGCCACCGCCCAGGACCGGTTGCCCTGCACCGTGTTGATCTCGCCGTTGTGGGCGAGATAGCGGTAGGGATGCGCGAGCCGCCATTGCGGCAAGGTGTTGGTAGAGAAGCGCTGGTGGAACACCACCACCGAGGTCTCCATGCGCGGATCCTCGAGATCGGGGTAGAACTGCGCGAGGTGCTGGGGCATGACCATGCCCTTGTAGACGATGGTGCTCGCGGAGAGCGAGGGAACGTAGAACGCCGGGTCGCTCGCCTCGAGCATCTTCTCGGCGCGCCGCCGCGCCATGTAGAGCCGCCGATTGAAGGTGGCCTCGTCGATATCGAAGCCCGCATTCACAAAGAGTTGCTCGATGTGCGGGAGCGTCCGCAGGGCCTCCTCGCCGCAAGCCGAAGGGTCGACGCGCAACGGGCGAAAACCCGCGACGCAGAGCTTCTCGCGCTCGATCTCGGCCGCGAGCACGCGGCGCGCGGCATCGGCCTTCGCCGGATCGCGATCTAAGAACACGAGGCCCGCCGCGAACTGCGCCGCGAGCTTGATCTGCGATTCCAGGGCCATCGCCCGCAAAAACGCCTTCGGGCTCTTGATGAGCAAGCCGCAGCCGTCGCCGGTCTTGCCGTCCGTCGCGATGGCGCCGCGATGCGTGAGGCGGTTCAAGGAGCTGATGGCCGTCTGCACGACCCAGTGGCTCGGCTGGTCATCGAGACTCGCGATCAAGCCGAACCCGCAGGAGTCACGCTCATAACGCGCGCGATACAGGCCCCAATCGGTTCCCCGAGGATCCTCCACGCGCGAGGGCAGCCCCTCCGGATTTCGTTGCTTCGACATAATAGACGCCCGTGCGCAGCCGCACCTTAAGCGCGACGACGCTTAAGATCGGCCGCAAAACAAATTAAATCGGTTCCGGGCGCGAAGGTATGGGGCGCGTCCCTCGAGGACCGCCGGGTGGAGCAAACGCCTTCAGGCGCGGCTAGTATGAGGTCATGATACCGGGGCGGCGAGTGCCGTCAACCGGCGATGTAGCGCTCGAGTTGCTCGATCTGGGCGGTTTGTTCCTCGATCACGGCTTTGACCAGATCGCCGATCGACAGGATGCCGACCACGCGGCCGGCTTCGACCACCGGCAGATGCCGGAAGCGGCCCTGGGTCATCAGCTCCATGCAATGCCGCACCGTGTCGGAGAGGGTCACGGTGACGGCGGGAGAGGACATGATCTCGCTCACCGGGGTGTCCTGGGAGGAGCGCTGCTTCAGAATCACCTTGCGGGCATAGTCGCGCTCGGAAATGATGCCGAGGAGCGCGCCTTGCGGCGATCCGGGGCTCGATCCCGGGTTCATCACGAGGAGCGCGCCCACATGGTGGGTGGCCATGAGCTCGATGGCTTTGAGCACCGAATCGGTGGGCGCGACCCAGAAGAACTCGTTGCCTTTCTGACGCAGCAAATGACTGACGGTCTGCATGAACCCCCCCTCCGACCCTACCGCCCGCGGCGGATTCCGGGCGGAGGCAAATCGGCCTCCGTCTGAATGACTATACTCCCGCCTCTTGCCAGGACAAGTGACCTATGAACCGCGAGGACAGCGCCCCCGACACCCCGCCCCGGGCCGAACTCCGCCCGCGCGTGGTCGCCTCGCCGCACGGCAACCGCGTGGACCCCTATTACTGGCTGCGCGACGACGAGCGGCGCGACCCGGCGGTGCGGGCTTATCTTACGGCCGAGAATGCGTACAAGGAGCGGCACCTGGCCGGGCCGCTGCGCGAGGTGCTGTACCGCGAGATCGTCGCGCGGTTGAAGCAGGACGATGCGAGCGTTCCGTACTTCAAGGACGGGTACTGGTATTACACGCGCTTCGAGACCGGTAAAGAGCACCCGATCTTTGCGCGCCGCAAAATCACGCTCGAGGCACCCGAGGAGATCGTCATCGACGGCAACGAGCGCGCGTCCTTAAGGCGCGGGGCGGGCCACGAGTTCTACCAGCTCGGCGCGGCCGAGGTGTCACCCAGCGGCGAGTGGCTGGCCTTCTGCGAGGACTTCGTCGGCCGGCGGCAGTACGAGCTGCGCTTCCGTAATCTGCGCACGCGCGAGGTGTTCGAGAACCCCATCCCGAACGTCGAGTCCGACCTCGCCTGGGCGAACGACAATGCCACCGTGCTGTACGTCGAGAAGGACCCGGAGACGCTGCTCGGGCTGTACGTGAAAAAGCACACCCTCGGCGCCGATCCCGCCACGGATCCCGTCGTGTTCACGCAGGTCGACACGAGCTTCTACACGGGTGTCGTCAAGTCGAAGTCGGAGCGCTACATCTTCATTTCCATGGAGAGCACGGTGTCCTCGGAGTGGCGCTACGCCGATGCCGAGGATCCCGCGCTCGAGTTCAAGGTCTTTCTGCCGCACGAGCGCGACCACGAGTACCAGATCGAGCATCTCGGCGGGCATTTCATCGTCCGCACCAATTGGCGCTCGAACAATTTCCGTTTGATGCGCGCAACCCTGGGGGCGGCGCCGGGCGACCGCTCGAGCTGGCAGGAGCTGGTTGCGCATCGGGAGGACACCTTCATCCAGGACTTCGACGTGTTCGAGCGCTTCATCGCCCTCTCGGTGCGCTCGGGCGGTCTGCAAAAGATCAGCATCCAGCCGCTAGGGCCTAAGGGTGATGCGGCAGGCGCGCCGCAGTTCTTCGTCGCGAGCGACGAGCCCGCCTACTCGATGGCCTTGAGCATGAACCCGCGGCTCGACACCGACGTCCTGCGCTACAGCTACTCCTCGCTGACCACACCGACCACCATCTACGACTACGACGTGCGTACCGGCGCGAAGCAGCTGCTCAAGCGCGATCCGGTGCTCGGGCCCTTCGATCCCGCAAGTTATCAGACGGAATTTCTCTGGGTCCCCGCGCGCGACGGCAGGCAGGTGCCGGTCTCCCTCGTCTACCGCCGCGGCTTCGAGCGCGACGGCACCGCGCCGCTCCTGCAGTACGGCTACGGCGCCTACGGGCTATCCATGGAACCTTATTTTTCGCCGGCGCGCCTCTGCCTGCTCGATCGCGGCTTCGTCTTCGCCATCGCCCACGTGCGCGGCGGACAGGAGCTCGGGCGGGCGTGGTACGACGCCGGGCGCCTGCTCCACAAGAAAAATTCGTTTCACGATTTCATCGACGTGACGCGGCACCTTACGTCCCTGGGCTACGCGGACCGCACCAAGGTCTTCGCCATGGGCGGGAGCGCGGGCGGGCTGCTGGTGGCGGCCATCGCCAACATGAGCTCGCAGGACTACCGCGGCATCGTCGCTCAGGTGCCGTTCGTCGACGTGGTCACCACCATGCTGGATGAGAGCATTCCGCTCACGACGAACGAGTTCGACGAGTGGGGCAATCCGAACGACCGCAAGTTCTACGATTACCTCCTGTCCTACTCTCCCTACGACAACGTGAGCGCGCAGCGCTACCCGTCGATGCTCGTCACCTGCGGCCTATGGGACAGTCAGGTCCAGTACTACGAGCCCGTCAAATGGGTCGCGAAGCTGCGGCGGTACAAGACCGACGCCAACCTGCTACTGCTGCACGTCGAGATGGAAGCCGGCCATGGCGGCAAATCGGGCCGCTTCGAGCGCTACCAGGAGACCGCGATGGAATACGCGTTCTTACTCATGGAGCTCGGCATCAACGAGTGAGCATCACGAGGCGCGTGAGGGTTGCGTACAGCTTCAGGGGAAAAAAAGGCGCCGCGAGCGGGGAAGCTGAATCGCGGCGCCTAAGTTCCAACCAAAGGGGAGAACGCAATAAACATCAATGCATCGACATCAATCTAGACACTTGAAGGCAATGAGCGTCGAGCCGTTGCGATCCGCGCCGGAGCCATCCAGACCGGACCTGTGATCCGGTCTGGACCACCTCGCAGCGGCGCGTGCGGCGAATGCCACGCGCGCATCGATTCTTTCGAAGGCAAACTGACCGTCCGAACGCCGCACCAGCAAGGCCGCCCCTGGGCTGCCTGCCGGCATCAACATTGCGACGATCCGCGATTGCATCCTGCTGTCCTTCGGCTCGAAACTCGATGCCCAATACCCAAGCAATCCTCGTGCCAGGACGAAAATGCCGTCAGATCAATAAGTTGAATCAGCCTTGTAGGAAGAGGACTGACAAGAATTGTCAGTTCTGTGACACAGTGCGACCGGGGTGGCGAGGATAAGTCAAATACAGGCGCCGCGGGCGTCGCGCGTAGAGCGCGGCCCGCGTCAGGCGCGCTCGGCGCGCACGATCACGCAGGGCTGGGACTTGGCCTTGAGATCCTTGCAGATCTTGCGCGCATGGCTTTCGCTCGCGCCCACCGCCTGCAAGCGGTACAGCGTGCCGCTCGCAGTTTTCTTCTGCACCACCCTCGCGGTGAGGCCGGCGAGCAGCTTCGGATATTCCTTCTGCAAGCGCTCCCAGTGCCTGTTCGCCGCCGCGCTGCCGGAGCGAAACGCGCCGAGCTGAACCGCATAGCTCCCCTCGGCTTGCTTGACGGCGGGCGCCGGATGGGGCGTCGGCGCCCTCGCCGTCGCGGGCGGTGAGGCCGGCGGCACTTCCTCGCCGGCCGCGCCTGCGCCCAAGGCGGTACCGGCGGGAGCTTCCGGTGCGGTGCCCGGCGCGGCCGGCGTCCCGGCTGGTGACTGGGCCATGCTGAAATTCTCGAGCCGATTGCGCGCCTCGGTCGCGGACTGGCCCTCGGGGTATTGATTCAGATAGGCCTGGTAGGCCTCCGGCGTGTCGGCATCGCGCGCCTTTTGCCAGTCGCGATCGTCGTAAAGCTCCTTGAGTCTCGCCTGTGCCTGGGGCGTGAATTCACCGCTCGGATATTTCTTCAGGAACTGCTCGTACGCCTCGGGCGTGTTGCTCTCCCGGGTCTTTTGCCAGTCGCTTTGCTGCCGGCTGCAGCCGGTGAGGCCGATGATGAGCGCGCAACAGCACGCAAGTACAAATCGTTTTCTCTGCATTTTCCCTTCTCGACGGCGCTGTGTTTTTTGGACGCGCCATTCTACTTTAGATTTTCGGCCTCTGTCGGCGACGCCAAGCTCGTCACAGCAGCGACGGGGCGAGTTGGGATAAAAGGAGCCGGATGAAAGAGCCGAAGCGGCGATTCTTCGACTTTGATCTCGGTTTGCCGACCCCGACGGTCATCGGTGCCGAGTCCGTCGTGATCGGCGACATCCGCGGCGCGGGGCAATTCGTCGTCTCCGGCGAAGTGCACGGCGACGCCGAGATCACGGGCAGCCTGAATCTGGCGGTGACGGGCGTTTGGAACGGATATATCCAAGCCGAGCGGGCCGTCGTCGCCGGCAAGATCACAGGCGGCCTCAAGGTGCAGGGCAAGCTGGAGATCGGCTACACCGCCGTGATTCGCGGCAAGGTGAGCGCGCGGACCATCGCGATCGCCAAGGGTGCCATCATCGACGGCGACATCGAGGTCACCTCCGAGACGCCGATGCTGGAATTCGAGGAAAAGCGCGGCAAATGAACCCGCCGCTGTGCGCGAACTGCGACACGCACCACAAATTTTGTGTGTTGGCGCGTATTCGCTCATCCTAGCCACTTTTTGGCGACGCGCCGCCGCTCGCGGCCCTCGCTCGAAGAGAGCCGGAGGCGAGCGTCGACGGATCAGCTGGTGTTGAGGAGAGCACTATGATGAAACCTGGCAGAGTCGGCTCCGCGGCGCTCGGACTCGCGCTGCTTGCGCCGCTCGCCCACGCGGACGGCGACTACGTCAGTCCGACCGACGATCGCGTGCGCGTGTCCCTCGGAGCCATGCACGTGTCCTCCTCGACCACCATCAGAGCGGATAGCACCACGGGCGTGCAGGGAACGGTCGTCAACGGCGAGGACCAGTTCGGATTGGACAAATCGGATTACGAGCCGAAGTTCGAGTTCATGGTGCGCGCGGGAACGCGCAACCGCTTGTGGCTCAACTACTTCACGCTCGATCGCGAGGGCAGCACGGTCGTACAGGAGCCCATCGTGTTCCGCGACGTCGTGCTGCAGCCCGGCGAGCCGCTGCAGTCGGAGCTCGATCTGCGCCTCCTCAGCCTCACGTACGGCTATTCATTCTGGCATGGCGAGAAGCTCGAGCTCGCCGCAACGCTGGGCATCACCTCGGTGCAGATCAACGCCCAGGCCAAGGTGGCGACCGCGCAGGTGCACGTGAACGAGACGGAAACCGCGGCGGGTCCCTTCCCGACGCCGGGATTTGCGGCGACCTGGGCGATAGCCAAGCACTTCTATCTCGACGGCCGCGTGCAATATTTGAACCTGCACATCAACGATCTCGACGGATCGCTCGGCATGGGGGAACTCAATCTGCTGTATCGCATTCACCCGAATGTCTCGTTCGCCCTGGGCTACGCCGAGATCAAGGCGCACGTCGCATCGACCAAGACCTCCGATTCCGGGCTCTTCGACTTCAACACCAAGGGACCGCAGCTCTTCGTCAGGGTCTCGTTCTAAAGCGCGGCGACCGCCGTCACGAGGCGGGCTCGACGCTGTAATCCACGCGATTGTTGGCGGACGCCGCACGGTTCCATTCACCGGCGGTGAGCGTGTCGCTGTGCGCCGGATAGGGCGCCGGCGCGCGGGGTGAAGCGGCATTTTCCGTGACGACGTTGATGGCACCGCCGGTGCGCTGGCGCACGCCTGCCACGAGGTTGGCAAACGACAGCGATTGGCGCTGCTGGCCGGACAAGGAGTCCTCGAACGGATTCCCGACGAGATCGCATTTGCTCACCGGCAGACTGGGCGCAGCCGGCACGAATCCGTCCGCCGCATTGCCGGTGAGGCAGAAGATGCCGGCGGAGCTCGTGACCTTCACCACGCCGCGAAAGCCCTGCGCTTCGAGCTTGGAGAGCACATCGCGCAGCACGTCGACGCGGCTGCGGTCGAAGGGCAGCTCCCCATATGGGACCGGCTCGGATCGCGACAGTCCCGCGGCGGTGTCTGTCCGCGCACCGCCGTCCGCCCGAGCGCCGCCCTCACTGCCCACGGCGCCGCCCTCCGTCGCGGCGCTGTCGGCCGACGCGCCTTGCGCCCCGGCGGCTTCGACCTTCTGCGACGCCGCCGCGACCGCGGCGGCAAGCTCCTTGACCGTGGCCGCCATCTGATCGCTCGCCTGCTTGAGGTCGGCATCGCCTACGCGCAGGGCGGCCAGCTCCTGCTGAGTTCGCATCAAATCCTTGTGCGATAGCCACAGGAGCGCGCACATGGCGCCGAGCAGGACAAGCCCGAGGACTGCCAGGGCCCAGGGCCCTGCGGGCTGACCCGCTCGCGCGGGCGCGGCCGGCTCGGGAGGAGGGCCCGACGTGGGTACGGGACGCAAGAGGTCGGCCTCGAGGCGGCTCGCCATGCTGTCCAGGCTCGCAACGATGAAGCGGCGCAGATCGACGGACTGCTGCTTGACCGCCGCTTCGATGCGACGGCCGACGTCGGAGGAAGCCGCGGCTGGCGGCGGCGGGCGCTCGACTTGACCGCCGGGGCCGATCTCCACCGGGACGAGCGCGGGCTCGTCGAGCTCGCGCCGATCCGGCAACAGATGCAGCTCGTACAGCACCTTCGATACGTCGACCGGCCGCACCTGCTTCGGCAGCACGCCCATGGCGCCGAGCGCGCGCGCCTGGCCGACGTACAACTCTCCCTCCTGGGAGGTGTACATCATGATCGGAATGGTCGCCGTCTGCGGATTGCTCTTGATCGCCTGCACCGCTTGCAGACCGTCCATCCCCGGCATGAGATGGTCCATGAAAATGGCGTCCGGCCTGTCGTGCTTCAGATATTCAATGGCTTGCTCGGCCGACTCGGCCATGTCGACGTCGATGTCGTACTTCTCGAGCATCCTGCTCAAGATAACCCGGGCCGACTTTGAATCGTCGACCACCAACGCGCGCTTTTGCCCCATGGCGCTAGTTTAGCGCACTCTCTTTCGAAGCCCCGCGCTCGGCATCAATAAGCCGTCGCGGCGCGGGCGTAGCGCACGCGCGGCGGCGAGACGAGGCGAATGGCGCGATGCTCGTGCGCGGCGGCGCACCGGCGCGACGGCGTGTCGCGTTCCGCATACAGCGAATGATGCGCTGCCGGTCTCAGGCGGCGGGGGCGCCGCTCTCTTCCTTGTTCTGGTTGATCCAGGTCAGGGCGGACTCCACGTCGGCAAGCTCGCTGGCGGTGAACCCCTCGATTCTGACACCGGTCGCTTCCGCCTTCTTCTTGGCGAGCTCGGCGCCCGCGATGCTGTGCACCCACACCAGCCCGCGACGTACCTTGGCGGTGAACTTTTGCTGCTTTTCTTCGTTCATCGTTCATCTCCTTAAATGGTGTCAACCCTGGGAGGGCACGATACACGACAACGGCGTCGATGAGGAACCCGGGCGGCCGGCGAGGCGGCGGCCGGCGCAGGCCTCACTCGCGGATACCGGTGCCTCTGTTCAGGAGCGTTACGGCGAGCGCGAACATCAGCACGGCCGCGCCGATCATGATCCCATAAGCGAGCTTGAGGTCCACGTCGGACTCGCCGAGAAAGCCGTAGCGGAATGCGCTGACCATGTACAGGATGGGATTTGCGTGCGACAGGGCTTGGGCCCAGCCGGGCAGCATGGTCACCGAATAGAACACTCCGCCGAGGTAGGTGAGCGGCGTCAGCACGAACGTCGGAAACCACGAGATGTGATCGAAGTTCTTGGCAAACAAGGCGTTGATGAAGCCGCCCAGCGAGAACACCACGCTCGTCAACAGCACCGCGGAGATGATGGCAAACCCGTGCTGCACGGACAGGCGCGTGAAGAAAAGGGCCACGACGGTGACCACGGATCCGACCGCGAGGCCCCGCACGATGCCGCCCGCGACGTATCCCGACAGGATCAGCCAGTTCGGGAGGGGAGCGACCAGGAGCTCCTCCAGGTGCTTGCCGAACTTCGCGCCGAAGAACGAGGACACCACGTTGGCGTAGGAGCTTTGGATGACGGCCATCATGATCAGGCCGGGCGCCATGAACTGCATGTAGCCGAAGCCGCCGACCTGCCCGACCCGCTTGCCGATGAGACTGCCGAAGATGACGAAGTACAGGGTGGCGGTGACCACGGGCGGCACGATGGTCTGCCCCCAGATGCGGATGATGCGGTTGAACTCGCGAATCACCATGGTGGAAAATCCCACCCACTCGGTGCGCGCCAAGGACTGCCGCACGGGTTATGCTCCCTTGTCCGCCGCGCGGACGCTGTTGTCGACCAGGCGCATGAACAGCTCCTCGAGCCGATTGACCTTGTTGCGCATGCTGTTCACCTGCACGCCCTGCGAGCTGAGCTGCGAGAAGATCTCGTTCAAGCTCTGCCCCCGCGTGACCTCCACCTCGAGGGTGTGATCGTCGGTCATCTCGTTCCTGAACCCCGCCAGCGCCGGCGGCATGCCCACGGGCTCACTCAGATTGAAGACGAACACCTCGGTCTGGAGCTTGCGCAGCACGTTGGCCATGGTGTCGCACTCGATGATGCGGCCGCCCTCGATGATGGCAACGTTGCGACACAGGTTCTCCGCCTCCTCGAGGTAGTGCGTGGTGAGGATGATCGTGGTGCCCTCGTCGTTGATGTTGCGCAGGAACTCCCACATGGAGCGGCGGATCTCGATGTCGACGCCGGCCGTCGGCTCGTCCAGGATGAGGAGCTTCGGCTCGTGCATCAGCGCACGCGCAATCATGAGCCGGCGCTTCATGCCGCCCGACAAGGAGCGCGCGATCGAGTTGCGGCGGTCCCAGAGCTGCAGCTGCTTTAAGTACTTCTCCGCCCGCTGCTTCGCGAGGTGCCGCGGAATGCCGTAAAAGCCCGCCTGATTCACGACGATGGTGTGGAGCGATTCGAACACATTGAAGTTGATCTCCTGGGGCACGATGCCTATGCAGGACTTGGCGAGCTCGAGCTCGCGATCGATGTCGTGGCCGAATACCTCGACCTTGCCGCCCGTCTTGGTGACGAGCGAGGTGACGATCCCGATGATGGTCGTCTTGCCGGCACCGTTCGGCCCGAGGAGCGCGAAAAAATCTCCCTCGTCGACTTCCAGGTCGATGCCCTTGAGCGCCTCGATGCCGTTTTTGTAGACCTTCGTGAGCTGGCGTAGGACGAGAGCGTGCATAAGAGCCGCGTAGCCTAAACTCAAGGAGCCTGGGCCCGCAACTTGACACGCCCCGCTCGCCTTGCCGAGGCATCAGGGCAAGAGACGCGCGGCGCCGAGCTGCAAACCGAAGAGCTGTACCCGGCGCAAACGCCTCGAATCGCCGCGCGCCGCCGCGGAGGCGAGCGCGCTCCAGTAAAACGTACTCGTGCACCATCGCGCGGACAGATTGGCGGCCTCGCTCGCAGCCAGCGCCGGCAAACGCTCGAGGCTTGCGGCGCGAAACGCGGCGGCCGTGGGTTCGGCCATGCCGAGCCAGAGCTGCGCGCCGAGTTTCGGCGTCGAGGCGAGATGCCACGCGTAGAAAAGCGCAAGACGCACGAAGGCCGCAACGTCCTCCTCCACCGCCGCCTCGTCGGCGATGCGCCACGCTTCGCCGAGACGCGAGCGCCAGTGCGCGTCATCGTGAAAACGAAGATCGAACAGCGCATAAGGACAATCGGCCGCCGCGGAGCGCTCCTGCGGCGATAGGCGCGCGAGGTGCACCGCCGCTTCCGTCGGCAGCTTGAGCTCGCTGTGCGCCGCGGCGAGATCCAGGAAGCGGTGATTCAGCTTGCGGAGCGAGGCGAGGGTCTGCGCCGAGAAGCTCGCCTGGCGCGCCCATGGAAAAGTGTCCTGCATGGTCCCTCCCACGATTCTTCGAAGCCGCCGCGGCATTTCCGTCGCCTATGGCCGAAAAAGCCGGTTGGCAGGAACGCTAACTTTGTGATTAATTTCTGTCAAATTATTTTGGCATGCAATCCTGTGAAATTGCCCGCACCAAGGAGCCGCCCATGAGAGTCTCTGATGACCGTTACACCCGCGACCGCGAGCGCTTCGATCTGGCGCTGCGTCTGATCCGTCACGAAGCGCGCACGTTCACCATCCGCCAGTGGACCGGACTCAGCGACGATCGCATCCGCAAGCTCTATCGCAGCTACGTCATGAGCGCCGACGCGGCCGCTGTGCTGCGCCACCGGGGCAAGTCCCCGCGTCAGGCGGCCTTCTTCTTCCGCAACGCCGAGGTGAATTTTCAGGCGGCGCAGCTCGGGAGCCTGTTGGTGCTGTACGGCTTGCTGGGCGGTACCGCGCTCGGCATCGAGCCGCGCTATCGCGTCGGATCGCTCGACTCCGGAGCCCTCTTCTGCAAAGCGTACGAGGCCTACACCGAGCTGCACGCTCCGGCCGCGATCTCGTTCGAACACGCCTGGTTCCTGCTGCTCGCCCTCGCGCGCGGCGACGAGCTCGGCATGGCGCGCTGCGCCGTCTGCGGTGGCGTGCGGCTCTCCGACTTGCTGTCGAGGCACCGCACCGAGTGCGCGAGCTGCAATGCACCGGGGCTCACCGCTCCGCTCACGGACGAAGGAGCTCCTGCGCCCTGATAGAATCCTCAGGATGCCGGAGAAGAACGTCTTCGCGGGCCCCTATCTCGAACGGGCCGGACACCTGCGCGCCGACCCCGCGTGGCTCGAGAGCGCGCTCGCCGATCCGCGCAGCCGCGTCCTGCCCGTATGGAATTCGCTCAATCTCGTCGCGGCTGGCGAGCCGGCCGCCCCCTCCTCGAGTGGCGCGGCGGAGGACACGATGCTGCGCGCGGCGCTGCTCGGCATCGACGAGATTGCACCGCAGCGACCGCCCGACCTGGTACTCCTCGGCCGTCGCGACGACGGGACGGATCTGTTCGCCTACGAGGTCGAGTCCGAAGAGCCGCCGACTACCCCTACGGGAACGCGCTTCGCGGATCTGCGCACGGTGGCCGCGCTCATGCCGGAGGATCAGGCCGGCCTTCTGGCCTATGCCCGGGCGATGGTCAACTGGCGGCGCACGCACCGGCATTGCGGGCGATGCGGCGCGCGCACCGTGCCGGCGAAGGCCGGGCACGTGCTCGTCTGCACGAATCCCGCCTGCCGGCACGAGCAATTTCCGCGCCTCGATCCGGCGATCATCGTGCTGGTGATCGACGGCGATCGAGTGCTGCTCGGACGACAGGCGTCCTGGCCCGCGGGGCGCTACTCCACGATCGCGGGCTTCGTCGAGCCGGGCGAATCGCTCGAGGATGCGGTGGCGCGCGAGGTGCGCGAGGAGACCGGCATCCGTGTGGACGGGGTCGAGTACCACTCCTCCCAGCCCTGGCCGTTCCCGAGCTCGCTCATGCTGGGATTCACCGCGCGCGCGGTGTCGCGGGACATCCAACTACGCGATCTGGAGCTCGAGGACGCCCGCTGGTTCACGCGCGAGGATATCGTGAGCGGCACGCCGTTCTTGCCGCCGAACGTCTCCATCTCGTTCCGCTTGATCGAGGATTGGTTCGATGTTGCGGCTAGGGTCCCGTTGCGCGAGCTGCCCGTGCCGGAGTCCACGTCGCGGGCGCGGCGCTAGGCCGATCACGCTATCGGCGCTCCCAGTGCCCGGGCCGCAACCGCCAGCCGTCGCCTTGCCGCACCCACTCGTACGCCACCCAGTGATGGCCGGGCCGCGGCGCGGTCCAGTGACCGGGCACCCACTCGTGCCGGCCGCCAACCCAGTTCCAGTAACCCCCGATCCACACAGAGCCGGCCTCCGGCGGCGCGAGTATGACTTCCACCCGCGGCGGGGGCGGCGCGACCATCACGATGCCGTCGACGGTGTGCCCCTGGTCGGGCGGAATCGCGCAGCCCGACAGCGCGAGGCCCAACGCGGCCATGACCGACAGAGGAAAAAGCCGGAGGCGGTGCATGCGCGAGAGCATAGCGCCGCGGCGGCGCGGTCACCACGACCGCTTAGGTCTATCCTCGTAGGTCTTGTCCTCGCTGCGCCGCCGCGGCGCCGTCGACATCAGCGGTGCATCGGCCGGGTCGGCGGATGCCTTCACCCGATACATTTCGGCATCGGCGCGCCGGAGCAGCTCAGCCGCCGTACGCCCGTCCTCCGGATAGACCGACACGCCGATCGCCGCCGTCACGCGCAGCTCTTCGGCGAGAACCCGGCAGGGTAATGCCACGCGGGCGGCGATGGTGGCTGACACCTCGAGCGCGGTCGAGCGATCGGGAATGCGAGGCAAGAGGACGATGAACTCATCGCCCCCGTAGCGGCAAACGAGGTCAGCCGTGCGCGCCCGCGTCGCGATGCGCCCGGCGACGGCGAGCAGGAGCTCGTCTCCTGCCGCATGCCCGTAATGGTCGTTGATGCGCTTGAAGCCGTCGAGATCGATGAACAGGACCCCGAGCTGATGACCGCCGCGCACCGCCTCATCGATCGCCGCGGTAATGAGCTCGGACATGCGGCGGCCATTGTACAGACCGGTGAGGCCATCCCGATCCGCCAAACGCAATGCGTGGGCCTCGCGCTCCTTGAGCGCAGCCATCTCGCGCAGCAACCGCGCATTGATGGAGCGAAGCGTCGCGAGCTCAACCGCCATCGACGCGGACGGAAGGACCTCCTCGATTCGCCAGTCGGTCATTGACTTGCCTGCGGCTGACATAATGCGACCTTCAAAAGAGACCAATCTATTCAATAAGTTAATTATGCCCTCGGCAACGCCCACGACACACCGGCGGGAGCACGCATACGCCTGTCAGACCGTGCCGACGCCCCGCTGTTGCGCTGAGGGGATGCGGGTACACGGCCCGCGATCGCGGCAGGCGCTCACGCCAAGAAGTGCGGTCGCGTCAGATCGCCGGAGGTGGAGCGTTCATCGACGGAAAAGCGGCTCGACGGCGATGCGGCGCGCACCCCTTCCCGGTCGATGCGCGCCCCACGCTGACTCGCCGATCGCCTCTAGGCGAAAGGATCCGTACTCGTCGACGGCGGCAGCGTCTCGTGACCCAAGTCGCTGCCGGGCACGACTTCCGGCGCCGGTGTGAACGGCGGTGCGATCGGAGCAACGGGCTTCGGCCGCGCCATCGGACTCTTCGGTGCCGACACGGCCTTCGGCGGCGGTGCAGCCTTGGGCGGCGGTGCCGCCTTGGCGGGCGGTGCAGCCTTCACCAACTTCGCCGGTGCTTTCCGCGCCGCTGCCTTCTTGGCCTTCTTGGCCTTCTTGACTACCTTCGCTTTGCTCGCCCTCTTCGCAGGACGGCTTTTTTTCTTGGCGACGCTCTTTCTGGCGGCGGCGCGCTTTGCCTTGGCTGCCGGACGCTTCTTCCCCTTCGCTTTCTTCTTTGCCATGGTCAGTCATCTCCTCGCGGTCAATAGGGCTGCACGTGAGAGTAGCCCTGAAAAAGTCCGCTGTCATCTCGCTTGATGCTGGAGTCGATGATGGGGATTGCGTACGCTCGAACGGTGATCCCGAACGAACCGATCCGTCCGTTGCAAGATGTTTGGTTGCGACCGCGGCGCGTCTTTCGAGAGCTTGCCTCGCGGCCCATCGGTCTCGTCGATCATCTGCTCGGCGCGGCGCAGGGCATGGTGAGCATGCTCGGGTACTGTCGTGCGCAAGATTTCGGCGCGAAATTTGGCTTGGGCGAGATCTTCTTCACGGCCGCTGTGACCGGGGCGGTGGTCGGCGTCGCAAGCCTGCACATCATGGCGACGATCTATGCGCGCCTCGGCGCCCGCGCGGGGCGCGCGGCGCCGCGCCGCCAGGCCGTGCACGTGCTCGCCTACGGCGGCGTACCGATGGCGGCGTCGCTCGGCATCTGGGTCTTGACCGCGCTCATCGCCGGCGAGATCACGTTCGTGCTGGCGCCGAAGGAGGTCGATGACTTCGTCGGTCTTTTACTCGGGATTCAGTTCCTGAGCTACGTAGTGCTCCTGCTGTGGAGCGTGGTGCTGCAGGTGATGGGCTTCAGCGAAATCCTGGCGGTCTCGAACACCAAAGCCTTCGGCGTCTGGGCGCTCGGCCAGGTCATCGCCGTGCTCGCGATCCTGTTCCTGTACCTGTTGACGGCACCGCTGTTCGGGACTAATCCGTGACGCCGAGCCGCGTGCGCCCGGGAATTTCGGCCCGCGGCGGTCTACGAGGCGGTCAAGTTCGGCGACTCGGGCAGCGCGGCCGGAATGTGCGCGGGCGGGGTCGCGCGCGCCGAGCGACCCGATTCGTCCTTCATTCTGCGGATTACCGAGCGCGCCACGTCGGCCGGCTGCCGGCGGCGCGGCAGGGCCTTGGGGACCGCGCGCCTCAAATCAGGTTTCGGTGCGGAGGCGCGCATGGTGGGCGCCTCTGCCGTGCGGGCGGCCGCAGAGCGAGCCGCAGCGGCGCGCGGCGGCGGGGCGCGCTTCGCGGCCTGCGCCTTCTTGAGCGCGCTCTTCGCAGCCTTCTTCGCGAGTTTCGAGAGCTTGCGCAAGCTCTTGAGCTCGGCCTTCGCGTCGCGCACGCGCTTCTTCGCCTCCGCCGCGCGCAGAACCGCGCGTTTCGCGGCCGCGGCTAGATGCCGGCTCGGCGCGCTCTGCTTGACTCGTCCAGCCCCCGATCGCTTCATGGCCATGATGCGCTCCGCTTCGATCCTGACGGGTAAGCTTAGCGCCCACCTCGACATCTCGCCATCGCCCCGGGGGCTTGCAGAGGACTGCTGGGCGGCCGCGGTCAGGGCAGAACTCGGAACAAGAAATGCCGGATGTCGGCGATCTCGGCCTCGCAAACCGAGTGGGGCATGCGGTATTGATGCCATTCCACGTCGAATCCCTGCGATTTGAGAAAGTCGCGCGACTCCACTCCAAGCCTCATCGGCAGCACCGGATCGTCAATCCCGTGAGCCATGAAGATCGGAACTCCGTCATTCGCCGGCGCGCGGTCGAGATGGAGCGTCGAGCGCATGGGTAAATAGCTCGAAAGTACCATCAGGCCCGCGAGTCGCTGCGGATAGCGCAGCCCCGAATACAGGGTCACGGCACCGCCCTGAGAGAAGCCGGCGAGCACCACCCGATGCGGCGCGATACCGCGCTCGATTTCCCGCCCCATCAGGCCGCGCACCTCTGTGTCGGTGGCGCGAAAGCCTTCAGCGTCCTCGGCGGCCCCGCGCTCGAATCCCAGAATGTCGTACCAGGCACGCATGCTCATGCCGTTGTTGATGGTGATCGGCCGCACCGGGGCGTGCGGAAAGACGAATCGCCACGCCCGCTCACTGCGGCGCACGATCTCCGGCACCACGGGCTCAAAGTCGTGCCCGTCGGCGCCGAGGCCATGCATCCAGATGATTGCGGCGTCGGGATCCGGCGCCGTCTCGATTTCGATGGTTTCCAGCATGGGGCATAGCGTACAAGAATCCGCGGTCGCCTCGTCGGCCGGCTTGACGGGCCTTGCATTTTTATGCAGAATGCGCGCAACTTTATGCACGCTCAGACCGACAACCCCGGAGCCCCGGCACGCCGTATCGCGCTCGCGAAGATCATTCGCGAACAAACCGTGGGCCGGCAATCGGAGCTCGTCGCCATGCTGCGCAAGCACGGCCACAGCGCGACCCAGTCGAGCGTGAGCCGGGATTTGCGCGAGCTCGGCGTCGCGAAACGCGGCGATCGCTACGTGCTCCCGGAGGAGTCGGCACCGGTCAAGGAAGATTTTTCGACACTCAAGCACTTCGTGAGATCGGCTGAGACCGCGGGCACCAACCTCACGGTCCTCAGAACCACTGTCGGCGCGGCACAAAGCGTCGCGGTGGCCATCGATACCGCTCGCTGGGGCGAGGTCATCGGCACCATCTCGGGCGACGACACGATATTCATTGCCACCGCCGGGGCGCGCGAGCAGCAAAAGCTCGGCGAGCGCCTGAGCGCTCTGTTCGGACTCTAAACCCTCATGACATCCCAATTCGATCAGGGTGCTGCGCCCATTTTGCTGGCATTTTCCGGGGGTCTCGACACCTCGTTCTGTGTGCCCTGGCTCAAGGAGACCTACGGGCGGCCGGTGATCACGGTCACCGTCGACACCGGCGGGCTCGATGCCGAGGCGCGCGCGGCACTCGCCGCGCGCTCCGCCGAGCTCGGCGCGCTCGAGCACCATCTCATCGACGCCCGCACCGCCTATTTCGATCAGGTGCTGAAGTACTTGATCATGGGCAACGTACGCCGCGGCGGAACCTACCCGTTGTGCGTAGGCGCCGAGCGCGTGCTGCAGGCACAGACCATCGCGCAGATGGCCGTGTCCTTGAAGACTCCCATGGTGGCGCACGGCTGCACGGCGGCGGGCAACGACCAGGTGCGCTTCGAGGTCGCGCTGCGCACCCTCGCGCCGGAGCTCACCATCCTCGCGCCGGTGCGCGACCGGGCCTTCAAACGTCCCGAGCAGCTTCAATACCTCAAAGAGCACCGCCTGCCGATTCCTCCTTTCGGCGCGGCCTATTCGGTCAATCGCGGCCTGTGGGGCGTCACCATCGGCGGTCAAGAAACGCTCACCTCGGCAGGCAGCATCCCGGAGAGCGCCTGGGTGCTGTCCAAGGACGCCTTCAGTAATCCCCGTGCGCCCGAGCGGCACGTCGTGGGCTTCGCCTCCGGCATTCCGGCGAGCCTGGACGGCAAGCGAGCGCCGCCGGTCGTCCTAATAGAGAAGCTGGAGCAGCTCGCGGGCCCCTACGGCATCGGACGCGGTATCCATCTGGGCGATACCGTCATCGGCACCAAGGGACGCGTCGCCTTCGAGGCCCCCGCAGCGGAGGTGCTGCTCACGGCCCATCGCGAGCTCGAGAAGCTGGTGCTCACCGGCAAGCAGGCACGCATCAAGGAATCCGTCGCGCAGCCTTATGGAGATCTGGTGCACGAGGGACAACATCTCGATCCCGTGTGCCGCGACATCGAGGCCCTGCTCTTGTCCTCGCAGGCGCGGGTGACCGGTGAGGTGAGCATGCTGCTGCGCCCCGGCGGCGCGTTCATCGAGGGCGTCAGCTCGCCGCATTCGCTCATGGCGGCCTCGAAGGGGGTCTATGGCGAGGCGGCGGGCGAGTGGACTGCGGCCGATGCGCTCGGCTACTCCAAGATGCTGGCGCTCACGGGCATTTTTTATCAGCGCGCCGGCGCGGCGTCCGACGATGGCCCCCACAAGGCTCGGCCATGATGAGCGCCATGCGCACCGTCGTGGTGGATAAGATCGCCTCGGTCACGCAGGCGTTGAGCCTCACGCACGAGATCCGCATCGCCCCCGACATTCCCTGCGAGGAGGGCGTGGTGGTCGTGGTGGAGATCCTGAACAACAAATCGACCTACAACACGCTCGAGCTGACCAGCGGCCGCATGGCCAAGGTCGCGCGCGGCGACGTCGTGGTGGGCGCGCTCGGTCATCGCAAGGCGCTGTTCGGCTATTCCGGCCACATTCCCGACTCCTTGGAGCCGGGCGACGTGATCCAGATGCTCAACATCGGCGGCGTTCTCGGCATCTGCGACTCCGCGACGCCGGACAAGGGCAAGCCCTTCGAGTGCAAGGTGCTGGGCGCGGTGCTGACCTTCCCCTATCTGGGCGAGCGCATCGGCGTCACCGCGAGGACCGGCTATAAGCGCCTCGACTACGACGCCGTGCTGGATGCGCGCGGCGTGCCGGTGGTCGCGCTCGCGGGGACCTGCATGGAGGCGGGCAAGACGGCGGCCGCGTGCGCCATCATCGCGCGCATGCGTCACCGCGGCCTCATCGTCGATGCGTTCAAAGCGACGGGCGTGTCCTTGCGCCGCGACATCCTCGCGTTCGAGGACTCGGGCGCCCGGCGCACCATGATATTCACCGATCTCGGCATCGTCACGACCACCGACCGCTGCGGCCCGGCGCTGACTCGTACCATGCTCTCCGAGATGGCGGTCGGGAAACCGGATGTCATCGTGTTCGAGCTCGGCGACGGGCTGCTCGGCACCTACGGCGTCGAATCGATTCTGCGCGAGCCCGACATCAAAGCCGCGCTCAGCACCGTGGTGCTGTCCGCCAACGACCCGGTGGCCGCCTGGGGCGGCGTTAAGCTCCTGCGCGAGCGCTTCGGCATCGAGCCGAGCGTGGTAACCGGCCCTGCCACCGACAATCTGGTGGGCGTCGATATCATCCGGGAGCAGCTCGGTGTCGAGGCCTTCAACGCCATCAGCTCACCCGCCGAGCTCGGCGATTACCTGATTTCACGGCTCCCGCTCAGCCACGTGAGCGAATCGAAGGTCGTGGGCGCGTGAGCGAGCGCACCCCGGCGTTCGTGCTCGGCGGCACCGGCTACGTCGCCGGCGAATTGCTGCGGCTCATCGCCCAGCATCCGCGGCTCGAGCTCGCCGCCGTGATGTCGGATGGTCAGCCCGGCACGAAGGTGGCGGCGGCCTTTCCGCACCTCGCGAGTGCCTACCCGGCGCTCGAGTTCACCGGCTTAGGAGAGCTCGAGTCGCGCATCCGGCATACGCGACGCTCGGCGCTCTTCAGCGCCGCGCCGCATGGCGCCGCCGCGGCGCTGATCGACCGGCTGCTCGCGGCGGCGGAGGCGGGCGGGACCGAGACGCACTGCGTCGACATTTCGGCCGATTATCGCTACGCGAGCCCGGAGGCCTATCAGACGGTCTACAAGCACGCGCACGGTGCGCCGGCGCGCATCCCTTCATTCACCTGCGCGGTGCCGGAGCATCTGGACGTCGCGCCGACCCCGCACGTGGCGCACCCGGGCTGCTTCGCAACCGCGGCGCTGCTCGCGAGCGTGCCCCTTCTCGCCTTGGGTCTCGTCGAGCCCCGGCTCTTCATCGCGGGCGTCACCGGCAGCACCGGCTCGGGTCGCAAGCCGGTCGAGGGCACGCACCATCCGTTGCGTCACGGCGATATGTACGCGTACGCGGCGCTCGCGCATCGGCACGCGCCGGAGATCGCGGCTTGCGCCGAGCGGGCGAGTGGCGTCGCGGCGGAAATCCACTTCGTGCCCCACTCGGGCCCGTTCGCGCGCGGCATTCATGTCACGGTGCAGGCGGCGCTCAAGAAGCCCCGCTCGAGCGCCGAGGTGCAGGGGGCGCTCACCGAATACTACCGCGACCGCCCATTCGTGCGCGTCGTCGCCGCGCCGCCGCGGGTGAAGGATGTGGCCACGAGCAACTACGCGCATCTGCATGCCGTCGCCGGCGGCACCTCCATCGCCGTGTTGTGCGTGCTCGATAATTTGAACAAGGGCGCCGCGGGCGGCGGTGTGCAATGGATGAATCGTTTGCTCGGGTTCGACGAGACCTCCGGGCTCACTGCGCCCGCACCGGGGTGGACTTGAGGTCACCCGGAATGAAACCATGAACACAGTCACTGAAGGCCCCGCCGCCAGCGCGCCCGGCTCCGCAAAAAGCCACCTTGCGCAGGTCTTCGCCCAGTACCCGATCGAGGTCGCCCACGGCGAAGGCGTGTGGCTGCATACGCGCGACGGACGCAAGATCCTGGACTTCTACGGCGGCCACGCCGTCGCAGGCCTGGGCTACGGCCACCCGCGCTGGGTGGCGGCGCTCGAGCGCCAGGCCCGGCAGATGAGCTTTCAGACCAACGCGCTGCCGCTCGCTGTGCGCACGCGGGCCGCGGCGCGCCTGGTCAAGTTCGCGAATCTCGGCCTCGATACGGTGTTCTTCATCAATTCCGGCGCGGAGGCCAATGAGAATGCGCTGAAGCTCGCGTTCAAGATCACCGGACGCAGCAAGGCCGTTGCGCTCGAGCATGGCTGGCACGGTAGAACCGCCGCGGCGGGCGCCGTGACCTGGGGCGCGCTCGAGAGGTGGTATGGCTTTCCGCGCCTGCCGTTCGACGTGAGCTTCGCGTCGCGCAACGATCCTCGAGGGCTCGAACAGCACATCGACCGGCACACGGCCGTCGTCATCGTCGAGCCCGTGCAGGGTCTCGCCGGCGCCTACGATATCGGCAAGCCGATGCTCGAGGCGCTACGCGAGCGCTGCGACCGGATGGGCGCGCTCTTGGTGTTCGACGAGGTCCAGTGCGGCGTCGGACGGACGGGTGCGCCGTTCGCGGCGAATCATCACGGCGTCACGCCCGACATGCTCACGTGCGCCAAGGCGCTCGGCAACGGTTTCCCGGTGTCGGCCCTGATGCTGTCGCCGGGCGTCGCGGAGCGGATCAAGTACGATGACATGGGAACCACCTTCGGCGGCGGGCCGATGGCATGCGCCGCGGTCGAGGCCGTGATCGAGGCCATCGAGGCCGAGTCGCTGCTCGCGAACGTGCGTCAGGTGTCGGACTACATTCGCGCGCACTGCCTCATCGGACCCGTGACGGGAGTCCAGGGCTTGGGCTTCTTGCTCGGCCTCAAGACCTCCCGGCCTGCCAAGGACGTGCAAGCGGCCCTGCTCGAGCGCGGCATTCTGACAGGCACGAGCGCCGATCCGAACGTGCTGCGCCTGCTCCCCGCCTACATCTTGAACGAGGGGCACGTCGACATCCTGCGCGATGCCCTGTCGAAGATTTCCGCGTGAAGCGCTTCCTGGACCTCGCCGATTTCGATCGCGCCGAGATCCTCGATCTCTTGTCGCTCGCGCAATCCCTCGACCAGCACCCGCCGGGACCGGTGCTCGCGGGCAAGGTGCTCGGCCTCGTATTCTTGAATCCCTCGCTCCGCACCCTGGCCTCGTTCCAGACGGCGATGGGACGGCTCGGCGGCACGTCCTTCGTGATCACGCCCGGTCAGGGAACTTGGGCTGTCGAGACCCGGCCCAATACCGTCATGGACGGCGTGGCGGCCGAGCATATACGCGAGGGCATTCCGGTGCTCGCCTCGTACTGCGACGCGCTCGGGGTGCGCGCTTTCGCCGATGGCAAGGATCTCAAGGAGGATCTCGATGAGCGCGTGTTCCGCAGCATCGATGCGCTATGCGATGCACCGCTGATCAACCTCGAATCCGCAATGAACCATCCCTGCCAGGCGCTCGCCGATTGGCGCACGCTCGACGAGCTCGAGGTGCCGCAGCGGGCCAAGTTCGTTCTGTGCTGGAGCTATCATCCCCGCGCGCTCCCGCTCGCGGTCCCTGCCGCCGTCGTGCACATGGCCGCGATGCGCGGCATGAATGTCGTGGTGGCCCGTCCCGAAGGGTTCGCGCTGCCGAGCGCGGTCATGGACAAGGCGCACGCCGCCGCGCGCGCCGCCGGCGGCTCGGTCACGGAGACCTATGATCGCGGCGCGGCGCTTGCCGGCGCGCACATCGTCTACGCCAAGGAATGGGGCAGCACGGCCCACTACGGCGATGCAGAGGCCGATACGCGCGCGCGTGCCGGTTTGAAGGACTGGTGCGTGCGCGAGGACTGGTTCGCCGGCGCAGCGCCCGGCGCCAGGCTCATGCACTGCCTGCCCGTGCGGCGCAACGTCTCGGTCGCCGACCACGTGCTCGACGGCGCGCGCAGCGCGGTGCTCCTCGAGGCGCGAAATCGATTGACGGTGCAGACCGCGGTGCTCTACCGCATGCTCACCGGGGCCCTTTGAGCAATCAAGCAGCGGAGTAGCTCGATGATGATGAACCGGCCGGATCCTTCGATCGCGGTGCGCGCACTGAAAAGTGCAGCGCCCTACATCCGCATGTACAAGAACAAGGTGTTCGTCATCAAGGCGGGTGGTGCCGTGTTCGCGGACGAGACTTCGACGCGCGCGCTCATCGAGCAAGTCGCCATCCTGCACCAGGTCGGCATCAAGACTGTGCTCGTGCACGGCGGCGGCCCGCAGCTCGATCATGTGCAAGCGATGCTCGGGCTCGAGACTCGCATGGTGAACGGGCGCCGGGTCACCGACGCGAAGTCCATCGAGGTGACGGCGATGGTGCTGAACGGGCTCATCAATACCCGTATTCTCGCGATCTGCCGGGCGCTCGACATCGAGGCCATCGGGCTCTCGGGCGTCGCCGCGGGCCTCATCCGCGCGCATAAGCGCGGGCCCGTGCCCGTCGCGCCGGGCTCGGACGAGATGGTCGACTACGGCTTCGTCGGCGACATCGATTCGGTGAACGGCGCGGTCGTCGAGAAGCTGCTGCAGAACGGCTTGATGCCGGTGGTGAGCCCGTTGTGCGCCGACTCGAGCGGCACCTTGCTCAATGTCAACGCCGACACCGTGGCCGCGGCGATCGGCGGCGCTTTATCCGCGGAGAAGCTGGTGCTGTGCACGGGCGCGCCGGGTATTCTCGAGCGATCCACCGATACCAGCTCGCTCATCTCCTACACCGACATCAAGGGTCTCGGGCGCCTGCGCGATGCGGGCAGCCTCACGGACGGCATGCTGCCGAAAGCCTTGGCGATCGAGACTGCCATTCGCGGCGGCGTGCGCCGCGTGCACGTGATCACCTACAAGTCGCCCGACAGCCTGCTCGCCGAGATCTTCACCAACGAAGGCACGGGGACCCTGGTGGTGCCGGACTTGACCGCTCTCAGCCCCGCCGAGCAACAGAGCTCGACCTTAGCATGAGCCGCCTGTGGGACAAGGGAGCGCCGCTCGATGAGCGCGTGCTTGCGTACACCGCCGGCGATGATCATCTGCTCGACGAGCGGCTCGTGCGCTACGACATCGAGGCATCGATCGCGCATGCCCACATGCTCGCGGGCGGAGGGCTCTTGTCCCCCGCCGATCACGCGACGATCCGGGACGCCCTGCGTGCGATCGGCGCGGAGCATGCAGAGGGCCTCTGGCACCTCACGCTCGCGGAGGAGGATTGCCAGACCGCCATCGAGAACCGGCTCACCGAGCGGATCGGCGCGACCGGCGGACGGCTGCACGCGGGCCGTTCGCGCAACGATCAGGTGCTCGCGGCGCTGCGTCTGTATCTGCGCGATGCGACGCACGAGCTGCATGCGGGCGCGCTCGCCGTGGCCGAGGCGCTCGAGGCGCTCGCCGCGCGCGACGGCGCCATCGCGCTGCCGGGCTACACCCACATGCAGCAGGCCATGCCGAGCACGGTGGCACTCTGGGCGCAGGGCTTCGGCGCCGAGATTCGCGACGATGCCGAGGGCTTGCGGCTCGCGGAGCGGCGCTCCAGCAAGAATCCGCTGGGCTCGGCGGCCGGATATGGCACGCCGAACCTCGACATCGACCGCGAAGCCACGCGCTCGACTCTCAGGTTCGCCGTGACGCACGAGCCGGTGACCGCCGTGCAGCTTTCCCGCGGCAAGGCCGAAGCGCACCTCTTGTTCGAGATCACGCTGCTCACGCAAGACATCGGCCGACTGGCCTCCGACCTTTTGCTCTTTTACACGCAGGAGTTCGGATTCGTGACCTTGAGCGAGGACTTCACCACAGGCTCCTCCATCATGCCGCAGAAGCGTAATCCCGACGTGTTCGAGCTGATGCGCGGACGCAGCGCCGTCGCCCTGGCGGCGCTCGTCGAGGTACTCGGCATCACGCAGAAGCTCTCCTCCGGCTACCATCGCGATCTGCAGCTCATCAAGCCGCCGCTGTTTCGCGGCATCGATTCGTGCAGGCAAACGCTCGCCATCTTGCCGGCCGCCCTCGGCGGTGTGCGCTTCCGGCCCGAGCGCATTCGGATGGACCCGAGCGTGCATGCCGCGGGCGCGGCGAATCTTCTGGTGGCGAAGCAGGACGTGCCGTTTCGCGATGCGTACCGGCAAGTGGCTGCCACGCTCAAAGAGACGAAATGAGCATCTGGCGCCATCCGCAGTCGCTCGCAGAGCTCAACGCCGCAATCGAGAGAACCATCATGCGGCCGCTCGGCATCGTGTTCACCGAGGTGGGTGCGGATTTCATCCGCGCAACCATGCCGGTCGACGAGCGCACGCACCAGCCGTACGGACTGTTGCACGGCGGCGCCTCGGTCGCGCTCGCCGAGACCGTGGGCAGCACCGGCGCCAACATGTGCGTCGACCCGGCGCGTTTCCTGTGCGTCGGACAGGAGATCAATGCCAATCACCTGCGCTCGGTCCGGAGCGGGCGGGTGATCGGGACGGCGCGGCCCGTGCACCTCGGAGGCCGGAGCCACGTGTGGGGCATCGAGATCGTGAACGAGGCCGGCGCGCTCGTCTGTATTTCACGCCTCACCATGGCGGTCCTCGAGCGAAAAGTCACTGGCAATTGCAGACCCGAGTGAGTATCGTTCGGGGCCATGAAATACACCACTCGTCCCATGACTCGCCGCGCCTGTGCGGGCGCCGTCCTGATCTCGTTCGCGCCGCTCATCTTCGCGCAAAACACTTCCGCTCCTCCGCCCTCGCCCGCTGCTCCGGGTCCGGCCGCGGCGGTCCCGCCGCCGGCTCCGGCACTCAGCAACGATGCGGCGAGCTATCTGTTCGGCCTCACCCTGGGCGAGCAGCTCCACGGCATCGGCATCGCCGACGTGCAGCTCGATGCGGTTGCGCGCGGTGTGAAGGACGCCATGGCGGGCAAGAAGTCCACGCCGGGGGAGCGGCAACAGCTGAACGAGTTCGCCCGCGCCGCGGTGCAGGCGTCCGCGGCCCGCAACAAAGGCGCGGCCCAGGACTTTCTTGCCAAGAACGGCAAGGAGAAGGGCGTGCAGACCACGGCCTCGGGCTTGGAATACAAGGTCATCAAGGCCGGGGACACCAAGGCCCCGCTCATCAACGCGACCGACGAGGTGAGCGTCAACTATCGCGGCAAGCTGATCGACGGCACCGAGTTCGACAGCTCCTATTCGCGCGGACAGCCGGCCACCTTTCCGGCCAACGGCGTCATCAAGGGCTGGCAGGAAGCGCTGGTCCTGATGCACCCGGGCGCGCACTGGGAGCTGTTCGTGCCGCCCGATCTCGCCTACGGAGCGAGCCCGCGGCCCGGCATTCCGGCGAATTCGCTGCTGATTTTCGATGTCGAAGTCTTGAGCGCGAAGCCCAAACCCGCCGCTGCGGCACCCGCCCCCGGCGCTCCCGGGACCGCGGCTCCGAAGCCTCCGACCCAGTAGCCTTTAGCGCTGGAGATCGAGCGCGTTGGTGAGGTCGCCGAGCGGCGGCTCGCCGTGCTCGGCGAGCGCGCTGTCGCGGCGGACGATGCCGGGCAAATTATCGAGGCCGAAGCGTCGAATGATCAGCCGCAGCACCGAGGCCGTGTCATAGGGCGTGTGATCCACCGTCCCTCGCTTGGCGAGCGGCGAGATCACGATCGCGGGAATGCGCGCACCCGGTCCCAGTAGATCACCGTGCGGCGGGGCGACCTGATCCCAGGCGCCGCCGAACTCATCGTAAGTGATCACGATCACCATGCGGCTCCACTGCGGACTCTCGCGAAGTTTCGCGACGAGACCCGCGATGTGCGCATCGCCGTCCGCAATCGTGGCATAGCCCGGGTGCTGATTGAGATTTCCCTGCGGCTTGTAGAACACCACGGCAGGCAAGCGGCCCGCCGCTGCGTCGGTGAGCAGATCGTCGTAGTCCTTGAGATGCGCCGCGCGCGCGACAGCGCCGGTCGCGGGATCGAACTTTACGTAGTAGTTGAACGGCTGATGATGCGGCTGAAAATCCGGACTGCCGCTCGGCGTGGGCGGCGCGTAGATCGCACGCCGTACCTTTCCCGGCGGCTGGCGGCCATCGGCCAGCGCCACGTTCCAGGAGCCGGCATACCAAGCCCAGGGTATGTGCTTCTCGTCGAGCCGATCGCCGATGGTGGCGGCGCTCTGCGGCGGCAACGTCGTCGCCTTCGAAGGATCGGCGTACAGCTCGCTTCCGTCCGCGGCCGGCGGATTGCCGCTCGGCTGATAGGCGGGCTGCATGGTGTTGACGGCGTAGAACTTGCCGTCGCCGAAATAATTCGCGGGCGCGATGTTGCCGCTCAGCGCGAACCGCGGCGGTCCGTCGAGAGCCGATCGCGGCGATCCCGGGGCGGTCTTGAGCCGCGGCAGATAGTGGCCCGACGCATCCTTCTCGAGGATCGCGATCGAGGGATGCGCGGATGCCGTGACGGCGGCCGGATACTCCGGGGCGCACGCACAAATGAGGTACTGGTGATTGAGGAAGGATCCGCCAAACGCACCCTGGAAGAAGTGATCGGCGAGGACGTACTGGCGGGCGAGTGCATACAGCGCCGCGCCGCTGGTGTCCCAGTTCCCCAGCGCGAGTCCGCCCGCATCGCTCCAGGCGGCGTAGCCATCGTTCTTGCCGCCGTCGATCTGCATCTGATGCTCGAAGAACCGGTGCACCAGATCGCGCGTGACCGCCCTGCTGGTGAGGGTGACCCCGGACTGCGCCGTGAAGGCGTGCTCGATGGAGAAGGGAGCATTCGGCAGACCCGAGCTCTCGGCCTGCGTAACCACGGGCGTGTAGCCCGACGCCGTCACGCCGCCCCACGTCGGCGGCAGCACGGGCAGCACCGTGCCGTCGCGATCGAGCTGGGGTACATAGCCGGGGCGCGGATGCCCGTCGCGCTCGAGCACGTCGGCGAGACCCACTGCACCGGGAAAATTGCCGTAGAGGTTGTCGAAGGCGCGATTCTCGGCATAGATGACGACGATGGTCGCGACCTTGTCGCGCAAGACCCGCGTCGCCGCATCGCCGTTCGCTGCATTGCCATGAGCCGCGGGCGCGGCCGAGTGCGCGGAGCAGGCACACGCAAGCACGGCCGCGCAGATCGCGCTCGGGCGAAGGATCTCACGAGCGCGGCGAAGGAAGACGAGGAGTGGTGGCATCGCGCCAGTATAACGCCGGCGTGGTGATCCTCTTAAGGTCGGATCAGAACGTCCAGGTGGCGCTCACGGTGAATGCCGCGGGATTGCCGTACTGAGATGCGATGCGCTCGTACTCCGCCCGGAAACCGAAATCCTGCCAGTGCGTCCCCACGCCCGCGCCCCACGCGAACTTCGTATTCCACTGGTCGATGCGATACGCCGTCGGCGCGCTGCACGCGGAGTATGGCGGCGGGCAATAGCCGCCGCCCGCGTACTGGTACGTGGTGAGATCGGTCTGCAGCCGGGCCACGCCCGCCTTGCCGTACACGTCGAGAAACGGCACCGGCAGCGGCAGATAACCGACGCCATAGAGCACGGCCGCCTTCGGATGCGAGACCGAGTTCGCGTAGTAGTCACCGAAGCCGTAATAGCCGTTGTCGCCGTGGCCGCTGCCGAAGTCGATCCACTGCGCCTCGGCGCCCACGAACGGGATCGGGCGAATCCCGACGATCGCCTTCCACGCCACGTCACGGTCGTGGTAGCCGCCGTAATAACCGTAGTCATAGCTGTTTCCGACGTTCGACTCACCGACGCCGGCGCCCACGTAGGCACCGAGCGGGTTGTCGGCGAGAGCCGCGGCCGAGGCCCCAACCGCAGTCAGGGCGATCAACGCACGCAAGGATGACGAACGCTTCATCGAGAATCTCCAATCTGATCACTGCAGTCTGGGACTGCCGGGCCGTCCGAGAAGTTCCGGAACGCAGGCGCGTGGGCGCCGCGGAGTATAATTGCGCGCATGAGAATCTTGCGTGTTTCCGTCCTGCTCGCGCTCGCGGCCGCAGCCGCGGCGTGCGGCCAGAAAGGTCCGCTGGTGCTGCCGGACGCGCAGCATCCTCGCAAGAAAGTGAGGCTCCCGGCGACGCCGAAGCCTCCGTCGGCATCCCCGGCGACATCGCCGTCCGAGCCCCCCGCTGCGGCACCGGACCCCGGCGCACCCGCTGGCGCAGCGCCGAGCCCCGCGCCGCCGGAGGCGGCTCCCGAAGCGAATTCGACGCCGAATCCCGCGCCGCAGGCTTAAGGTCCGGGCCCCTCATGACCGCGCGCAAGTTGCTCCTGGTGGACGGCTCTTCGTACTTGTATCGCGCCTTTCACGCGTTGCCGCCGCTGTCGAGCTCGCGCGGCGAGCCGACCGGTGCGGTGCTCGGCGTCCTCAACATGTTGAACAAGCTGATCAAAGAGGAGTCACCGGACCGCGTCGCGGTGGTGTTCGATGCTCCGGGCCGAACGTTTCGCGACGACCTGTTCGATGAGTACAAGGCGCATCGCTCGCCCATGCCTGACGATCTGCGCTCACAGCTCGCGCCTCTTCTCGATGCGGTGAGCGCCTCGGGGTTGCCGCTGTTGCGGGTCGAGGGTGTGGAAGCGGACGATGTGATCGGCACGCTCGCCCTGCGCGGTGCGGACGGCGGATTCGACGTGCTCATCTCGACCGGCGACAAGGACATGGCGCAGCTCGTCGGTCCGCGCATCACCCTGGTCAATACCATGAGCAACACCCGGCTCGATCGGGCCGGCGTGAAGGCGAAGTTCGACGTCTATCCCGAGCAGATCGTCGACTATCTCGCGCTGGTGGGCGACAGCTCCGACAACATTCCGGGGATCACCGGCGTCGGACCGAAGACCGCGGCCAAGTGGCTCAACCAATACCGGACGCTGGACGCGCTCATCGCGGGCGCCGCGGAAATCACCGGCAAGGTCGGCGAGAACCTGCGCGGCGAGCTGGCCGCGCTCGAGCTGTCGCGCAAGCTCGCCACGCTCGATACGGGTCTCGCGCTCGAGCTGTCCCCGGAAGATCTCACTCCCGGCGTGCCCGATCACGCGCGGCTGCGCGAGCTCTACACGCGTCTCGAGCTGCGGGCGCTGCTCAAGTCGCTGGAGTCCACGCTCCCCCCCGCCGCGGCCGCGGGAGTCTCCGTGGTGGAGACCGAGGTCTCGTCCGGCGCCGTCGACGTCACGAGCGCCTCCGGCACTGCATTCTCCACACTCGAGCCGCCGCAACCGCGTAATTACGCCAAGGTCCTGACGCGGGACGCGCTCGATGCGTGGACCCTGAAGCTCGCTGCGGCACCTCTCGTGTGCTTCGGGACCGCGACTGACCGGACCTATGGAATTCGCGGGCGCCTGGTGGGTCTCTCCTTTGCGATCGCGCCGGGCGAGGCCGCCTATGTACCGCTCGGCCACGATTATCCGGGAGCACCCGAGCAGCTCGATCGGGAACGCACGCTCCAGGCGTTGAAACCGCTCCTCGAGAACGAGGCGTTGGCCAAGCTCGGGCATCAGCTCAAGCTCGACGCGCATATTCTCGCGAGCCACGGCATCGCGCTGCGAGGTCAAACACACGATTCGATGCTCGAGTCCTATGTGCTCGACAGCGTCGCGACGGGCCACGATATGGACTCGATCGCGGAGAAGTACTTACGCTTGAAGACGGTGCGCCTCGAGGATATTGCCGGCAAGGGTGCGAAGCAGCTGCCCTTGGGCCAGGTCGACGTCGACCGCGCCGCTGAGTACGGCGCCGAGCACGCCGACGTCACCTTGAGATTGCATCAGGCCATCTGGCCGCAGATCGAGGCCGTGCCGACGCTCAAGAATCTGTACGAGACCATCGAGCAGCCGCTCGCGCCGGTGCTCTATCGCATGGAGCACGTCGGCGTGCTCGTGGACGGCGCGCTGCTTCGGGCACAGAGCACGGAGCTCGCCGCGCGCATGCTCGAGCTGCAGGCGCAAGCGCACTCGAGCGCCGGCAGCGTTTTCAATCTCGACTCGCCCAAGCAGCTGCAGGAAATGCTGTTCGGCAAGCTCGGCTTGCCGGTGATTCGCAAGACTCCCACCGGGCAGCCTTCCACAGCCGAGGACGTGCTGGAGGAGCTCGCCGCCTCTTATGAGCTGCCGCGGTTGATTCTGGAATATCGGGGCCTCACCAAGCTCAAGTCGACTTACACCGACAAGCTTCCGGGACAGGTCGATGAGCTGACGGGGCGCATCCATACGACCTATCAGCAGGGCGTCGCAGCAACGGGACGTCTCTCCTCGTCGGATCCGAACTTGCAGAACATCCCGATTCGCACGCCCGAAGGGCGGCGCATACGGCAAGCGTTCCTGGCGCCGCCCGGCCACCGCCTCATCGCCGCGGATTATTCGCAAATAGAATTGCGCATCATGGCGCATCTCTCCGGCGATGCGAGCCTGGTGGCGGCATTCACGGAGGATCGCGACGTGCACCAGGCTACCGCGGCCGAGGTGCTCGGCATCCCGCTCGCGGAGGTGAGCGCGGATCAGCGACGCTCGGCGAAAGCGGTCAACTTCGGCTTGATCTACGGCATGTCCGCATTCGGCCTCGCGCGCCAGCTCGGCATCGGCCGCGGCGATGCGCAGCGCTATGTCGACCGATACTTCGAACGCTACCCGGGCGTGCGCCGTTATATGGACGAGACACGCAACCAAGCGCGCGAGCTCGGCTACGTCGAGACGGTGTACGGCCGGCGGCTCTATCTGCCCGACATCCGCTCGCGCAACGCCGCGTTGCGTCAGTACGCCGAGCGCAGCGCCATCAACGCGCCCATGCAAGGCACGGCCGCCGACATCATCAAGCGCGCGATGATCGCGGTCGACTCGTGGCTCGAGCGTACGCGCACACCGGCGCGGCTCATCATGCAAGTGCACGACGAACTCGTGCTCGAAGTGGCGGAGGAAGCCGTGCGGCACACCGTCGGCGAGCTCCGCCAACATATGATGCAGGCAGCAGAACTCTCGGTGCCCCTCAAGGTCGACGTAGGAATTGGCCTTAACTGGGATGAGGCGCATTGAACGTCTCTCGATGCACTGCGCTATCGGCTGTGTCGCGCCGGACCTAAGCTAAGGGCGGGCCGGACCAATGCAAAGGTTTGATGAGCAGTGTCGAGTAAGTGCGGATTTTCAAAGCGCTTTGGGCGGAAGAACGCGTCCGGCGCGCCGGGCGGTTTCAAGTGAAACATTTCGCAAGCCGGGGGCTGGAACTTTCAAAGGGCACCCCCATCTAACTTCATGAGCGGTAAAACGCTCCCCGCTCTTCTCCCTGAGCGGGCAGACCCGGTTTGTCATCCCCATGCCGGGTTGGTCTGCCTCGGTGGCTGCGAAAGCACCACCGGGGCCTTTTTTTATCCTTAAGCCTCCTGCCCCCCGAGCCAGCCGTCCATGACCGCGCGTGCGGCATCGAGACCCGTGCGCGCATGCGCTGAAAACAATTGCGCGGTGACGGCCGTGTCGCTGCAAGCCTCCCGCGTCTCCTTGAGCACGCGCTCTGCATCGCGGCGATTCAGCTTGTCGGATTTCGTGAGCAGCACGTGCGCGTGCCGTCCGCGCGCGAGCATCCACTCGAGCATCGCCGTGTCCTCGGCCTTGAGCCCGCGGCGGCTGTCCACGATGAGCACGAGCCCGGCGAGCGACTCGCGCACGTTGAAGTAATGCTCCATGAGCTCGAGCCAGCGCGCGCGCACCTGCTCGGGCACCTTTGCGAATCCGTACCCGGGCAGGTCGACGAGGCGGCGCTCATTCCCGAGCTCGAAAAAATTGATCAGCTGAGTCCTGCCCGGCGTGCGGCTCACGCGCGCGAGCCCCACACGTTCCGTGATCGCGTTGATCGCGCTCGACTTGCCTGAGTTCGAACGTCCTGCGAAAGCAATCTCGCGCCCGGTATCGGGCGCGAGCTGGTGCGCTTCGGCTGCGCTCGTCAGGAATCTCACATCGGGATAGATCGCCATGCTTCGCTTGGCCGCTAACTGTCGAGCCTAGTGTACAATTTGCGGCTGGGAGCAGTTTGGAAGATGGGGCAACACACAATATGAATCGGTTTTCGGTCTTTGCGGCAGCGATCTCCAGCATGATCGTGAGCGGGGCAGCACTGCCCGCGGACGACGCGCACCCGGGCGATGCGCAATCTGGTGCCGGCAAGGCTGCCGTGTGTCAGGCCTGTCACGGCGCGAACGGCAACAGTATCAGTCCGCAGTTCCCCAGCCTCGCAGGCATCGGGGCGGACTACATCGCCGAGCAGCTGCAGAACTTCAAGAACGGCAAGCGCAACAACCCCATCATGATGCCGTTGGCGGCACCCTTGAGCCCCCAGGACATGGCGGACCTCGGGGCCTATTTCGACACGCTCGTGAACACCGGCCTCGAGGCGGACCCGAGCTACTGGCAGGCCGGCGAGAAGCTTTACCGGGGCGGCGACAAGGATCGCGGTATTCCGGCATGCATGGCTTGCCACGGGCCCACCGGGGCCGGTAACGAACCCGCGAAATTCCCGGCCTTGCGCGGACAGCACTCGGAATACGTCGTGAAGCAGCTGAACGACTATGTCTCGGGCGCGCGGCCGCCGGGGCCGGGCGGCATCATGCCGGTGATCGCCAAACGCTTGTCGCCGGAGGACATCCGCAACGTCGCCTCCTACGTACAGGGGCTTCGTTGAGGATGCGCGCCTCGCGCTTAGGTGTCCTCCTCTGCCTGGCCCTCGCCGTCGCCGCCTGCGGCAAGCATCAATCGGCGAGCGAGCACGAGAGCCCATTGCCCAGGGCGCAACCGCCCAGTGCTCCCGCCAGTTCCGCAAGCACGGCCGCGCCGCGGCCGGCCGTCGCGGCGACTCCGAAGACGCTGCGTCCGAATCAGGACGGATCGGAGACGATGGAAGAAACCGCGGGCGACAACGGGACGCACAACGCGCTGCTTGCGGCGGTCGCCTCCACGGTCGCTGCGGCCACTCCGACGGCATCCGCCCAGCCGCTCGGTCCGACGCTCTGGCAACCGGGAGTCAACTACACGCTCATCGTGCCCGCGCAGCCCACACAGGTGCCCGCCGGGCAGGTCGAGGTGCTGGAGTTTTTCTGGTACGCCTGTCCGCATTGCTATGACCTCGATCCGCAAATCGAGGCCTGGCGAAACAGCAAGCCCGCTTACATCAGCTTTTCGCGGGTGCCGGTGACCTGGAGCGAGGGGCATCGCGCGCTTGCTCGCTTGTTCTACACGCTCAAGAGTCTGGGCAAGCTCGATCAGCTGCACGACGCGGTGTTCAAGGAGATTCACGTCAACGGCAACCCGCTCGTCGCGGCCGACGGCGACGAGGCCGAGACGGAGCGCATCGAGACCGCGTTCGCGAAGAAGGAAGGCATCCCCGAGGTCGAGTTCAAGAAGGCGTATCACTCGTTCTCCGTGGATGCCGACCTGCAGAAGGCCGATGCCCTCGTGCAGCGCTACCGGATCGACGGCGTGCCGAGCTTCGTGATCAACGGCAAGTACGTCGCCGACGTGCGCACTGCCGGCAGTCCCGAGCGTCTCATGTCCTTGGTCGGCGATCTGGCCGCGCAAGAACACAAGCACTAGGTCGATTCGCGTGAGCCTCACTTCCGCCGCGACTCGAAAGCACGCGGGCGGATGTCACTGCGGCCGCGTACGGTTCGAAGTCGAGGCGGCCGCCCGCATCGAGGTCGCCGAGTGCAACTGCTCGATATGCGCCAAGGTCGGGTACCTGCATCTGATCGTGTCCGCGGAGCGCTTCCACCTCCTTAGCGGGCGCGACCAGCTCACCACCTACACGTTCAACACGGGTGTCGCTCAACACTATTTCTGCAGGCACTGCGGTGTGAAGTCTTTCTACATCCCTCGATCCCACCCGCACGGGGTGAGCGTCAACGCGCGTTGCCTTGACGGCGGCACCGTCGAATCGATGACGGTGCTGCCGTACGATGGCCGTAACTGGGATGCGGCGCGCGCCGCGTGGCGCGACAGCTAGCTCGCGCACGACGCTGCGCTGCACGGCGCGGTGTCGCCATTGCACAACAAACCGACATAATCAAGTGCCGCTCGCGCGTTATGTTCAACAGCGCACATGTTCGAGCGCGCGCGAGGACGATACTGTGACGCGCATCTCGCGGCCTCACGCCGGAATTGGGCGATGCTGACCCCGTACGATTCGCAGTACCACGTAGTATCTCGATATGTCTTACTCAGCTGCACATGGAGGCACGCCGAAGGGTGTCGTGATGGCGCTGCGTGCCGCAATCGCCGATCGCTTCCTGGGCGCGGCGGTTCTCACGCTGATGCGCGCGGGTGCGGCTTGGGCCGGTGATCCGGCCGTTGCCGACGTGGCGCAGCCCCAGCATGACCTGGCAGCGCGCGAGACATTCTCCACGACAGCGCTTCCCGAGTTCACCAAGCACTACACGCCGTCGGATCCGCTGCTCACCGCACCGAGCGAGTACGAGTTGCCCGAAATCCCGGAGATAAAATCGTATTCGACGACGGATTTCCGCCCGCGCGCGCACTCGATCTTCGACTCCGATCCGCGGCTCAACGTACCCGTGGATGGTCTCGGCTCCAACAAGAACAAGGACCTCCTGCAACAATTGCAGCAGTACAGGAGTCGCGATCATATCCGTGTGCTCACCTTGTGGGATAACGGCGCGAGCGCTGTCTCGATCCAGACGGATCATAAGGGCGATCCCTCGCTTCAGTGGACCAGCCACCTCTTCAACAAGGGCGGCGCCACGCACGGACTGCTCGACCGGCTGTTCCCCGTTTCGGTGTTCGGCGGCGCGACGCCCATCACGCGCTCGGCCAGTTCGCAACCTTCACGAGTCTCCGGCGCCCTGAGCGCGCTGCACTTCGGAAGCGCGCCTCCGCCCTGAAGGGAATCGTTTCCGACCTCCGATCGCGCGGGGTTGTTCATTCCCGCAGTCATGATGCCTAGGCTGAGATCGCGCAGCCATCCGGGCGCTTCCGTACGTGCCGGCGCCGCGCGACCCTCAATGCCCGACCGATGCGGGATCGACCGCGCGAGCCGCCTTGGGCGCGAGGACGATCGCTATCGAGGCGACGACGAAGACGACGGCGATCACCATCATCAGTCCGTTGGTCGCGAGCATCAGGCTCTGGCTCGTCACGAGGTCGTTGAACATCTCACGGACCATCTGTCCGGTCGTGCCCGGGGGGAGCGAGCCGGCTAATTGGTTCGTGGGATCGACGACGTTCGCAAGCTTGGCATGCGCAATGATCGTGCGATTCTGCCAGAAGGTCGTCACCAGCGAGGTGGCGATGGCGCCGGAGATCGTGCGCACGAAATTCATGAGACCCGCCGCCGAGGCGGTCTCTTCCTCCTTGACGGAGCCCATCGCGAGCCCGGTTAAGGGTACGTAATACATCGGCATGCCGACCCCCATGAAGAAGAGCGGAACGACGATCACCCAATAGCTCATGTCGGAGGTGGCATAGGCGCGCCAGAACGTGTCGAGGCCGAGCCAGGCGCAGCCGATGAAAACGAGGATGCGCGGATCGATCCGATTCGCGAGTTTGGCAGCGATCGGGGAGAAAACGACCGAGAGCACGCCGCCCCAAGCCACCACGAGTCCGGCCCAGGTGGTGGTGTAACCCATGTTGTACTGCAGCCATTGCGGCGTCAGAACGTTGATGCCGAAGAAAGCGCCGAACGCGAGGCCGAGCACCAGCATGCAGGAGGAGAACCCAGGATGCCGGAAGACACGCAGGTCGACGATCGGGTACTCCTCGGTCAATTCCCAGATCAGGAAGGAGAGGAATCCGATCACGGCAACAACGGCGAGTGCGCGGATTTCGATCGATGAAAACCAGTCGAGATCTTTGCCCTCGTCGAGCATGATCTGCAGCGCCGCCACCCAGACGACTAGGAGCAGCATGCCGACCTTGTCGACCGGCTTCACGACCGCCGGCTCGTGATAGCGCTTGAGCATGAACCAGGCAAGGACACCGAACAGCAGCGCCATGGGCACGTTGATCAGGAACACCCAGCCCCACGAATACTGGTCGCACAGCCATCCGCCGAGCACCGGGCCCACCACGGGCGCGAGCAGCGTCGTCATGGCCCACAGGCCCATCGCCTGCATCGACTGCTGCTTGGGGAAGATCCGCAGCAGCAGCGTCTGCGATAGCGCCATGAGCGGACCACCCGCCATGCCCTGCAGCACCCGCATACCGAGGAGCATCGGGAGCGATGTGGACAAGCCGCAGAGGAGCGAGCAGAGACCGAACAGCACGACCGCGATACAGAAGAGCCGCACTGCGCCGAAGCGGCCGGACAGCCACCCCGTAAGCGGCACCGTGATCGCCTCGGCGACGGCATACGAGGTGATGACCCAGGTACCCTGGCTCGAGCCCGCGCCGAGGGCGCCGGCAATGTTTGGCACGGTGACGTTGGCGATCGTCATGTTGAGCACCGCGACGAAATTCGACAGCGCGAGGACGATGCCGGCCGACCAGAGCATCCCGCCCTCGAGAGGGGGCGGGTCCTTGGAGTCAATGGCAGGGTGTGTCATGGCGAGGGTCCTCGAGGTTGCTTAGTAGAATCAGGAATTGCTGCTGAGGTCGACCTTGGCATCCATCGAGAGCCCCACGCGCAGCGGATGGGCGGCGAGCTCATCGGGATTTAAGCGGATGCGCACCGGCAGGCGCTGTACGACTTTGATCCAGTTGCCGGTCGCGTTCTGCGCGGGGATCAACGCAAAGGCCGCACCGGTGCCGCCATCGAACCCTTCGATGACGCCGTGATACACCACCTTGCCGTGATACAGGTCGGACTTGAGCTCGACGCTCTGCCCGGTGCGAACCTTGGCGAGCTGAACTTCCTTGAAGTTTGCGTTGACGTACAGCTGGGCGACCGGCACGACGGACAGGAGCGGCATGGAGGGCTGGACGCGCTGACCGAGTTGCACCTGGCGGCGCGCGATGACGCCATCGATGGGCGCGCGGATTACCGTGCGACCGAGGTCGACGTCTGCCTTGTCGACGCGTGCGCGGGCGAGAGCGACCTGCGCGCGGGCGGCATCGAGTGCCGCCCGCGCGCTGCTCGCACGGTTCCTGGCGTTGGTGAGCTCATCGCCCGACACGGAGCCGGATGTCACAAGGACTTCACGGCGTTTCAGGTCGATGCTCGTGCGTTCGACGTCCGAGATGGCCGCGATCACTTGCGCCTGGGCGCGGGCAAGATCCGCTTGGGCCTGACGTAGAGTCAGTTTGGCGTCCGTGTCGTCGATCACGACGAGAATGTCGCCGCGCCTTACATTCTGGCTGTCGACGACGTTCACCTGCATCACTGATCCTTCGGTCTCGGAGGCGACCTGCGCCACCTCGGCAGCGGTGTAGGCATCGTCGGTGCTCACGTAGCGGGAACCGACCAGTTTCCAGTACTCGACGGCGCCGCCGCTGGCAGCTGCCACAGCGAGGCCGAGCAGCGAGAACAGCACGGCGCGCTGTTTCTTGCGGGGTTTGACCATCGGCGTGTCGGTCGTCGACTCGGGGGCGATTGAAGCTTGCATATCCATGACATGTCTCCTTAAGGTTTTTAGGTTTGGGGGTTCTGGGTCGGGGCGCCCGAGCTGTCCGGCGGCGTGAAGCCGCCGCCCAGTGCGCGTACCAGCGATACGTCGAGAATCAGCGCCCGGGTCTCGAGCTCGGCTTCGGAGCGGCGCGCCGATATCAGCGAGTCTTCCGCCGACAGGACATCCAGATAGGTGGCGAGCTCTCCCTCGTATCGCGAGCTGACAATCTGGTGCGCTTCCGCCGCGGCGGCTACGGCCGCCCGGGCGGCGGCGAGCTCCTCGTCGAGCGACTTGCGACTCGTGGCTGCATCGGCCACCTCGCGCAGGGCGTTCGAGAGCGTCCCGTTGTAGGTGGCGACGGCGGCGTCGTACTCCGCGACAGCGCCCTTGTACTGGCCCTGGAGACGGTCGGTGTTGAAGATCGGCAGTGAAATCGCAGGACCTGCGGCACCCGACTGCGAGGCCGATTTCAAAAGGTTGTCGATGCCCACCGCCTGGAAGCCCGCGAACGCGAGCAGGTTGACGCTCGGGTAGAACCCGGCCTTGCGCTGATCGATTCGGTGGGCGGCGGCTTCGGTGCGCAGGCGCGCGGCGACGATGTCGGGACGACGCCCGAGAAGCTCGAGGGACAGGTTCGAAGGCAATCCTTGAGATCCCGCCCAGGCGACTTTAGGACGGGTGATCGCGAGGCCCCGATCAGGACCCGCGCCGAGGAGCGCCGCGATGGCGTTCCTCTCGAGACCGATGCGCTCGTCGATCGCAAGGAGATTGCCCTTGGCGGCCGCTTGCCGTGCCTCGACCTGCCGCACGCTCGCGAGCGTCTCGAGCCCGAACTGGTGGCGCTGGCGGAACAAGGCGACCGTCTGCATGCGCAGCGTGAGCGTGTCGGCCGCGTTGTCACGCAGCGTATAGAGATGCAGGAGACCGGCATAGGCGGAGGCGACCGAGGTCGAGAGGATCAGTCGCGTCTGTGCGATCTCGACCTCGGCAGCGCGCTGCTCCGAGACGGCGGCCGCCAGTGCCGCCCGGTTCTTGCCCCAGAAGTCGAGCTCATACGACATGTTGAGGGTGGCGGCGCCATAGCCGTTCCAGCCCTGCGGCAGGGCCTGACGCGGAACTAAGAAGTCATAGCTCTGCTTCGCCTCGGCGATCTCGGCGGAGGCCGTCACCTCGGGCAGGCGCGTGGCGCCCGCGCCCTGAACCTGCGCGGCTGCGGCCTTGAGGCGCGCCTGGGCGAGGTCGAGGTCGGGCGCGTTTTGCAGCGCCTCCTCGATCAGCGCATCGAGCTGCGGGTCGCGGTAGCCGCGCCACCACTCATTGCCCGGCCAGGCCGTCGAGGGGGTCGCGAACGAGCTCGAGCTGCCGAGCTCGTTGACTTTCTTCAAGGTAGGGGGCGGATCGAGCCGGGGAACCTGCGCGCAACCACTGGCGAGGGCGAGGCTGACGGCGAGAAGCACAGTGAGGGGGCGGCTTTGCCCTGCGAGACGCGGACTGTTGATGGTTTTCATCGGGTTCAAGCTCCTTAAATGAACTGTACGGTACAGTACCTTGACTTCGGACCCGATGTCAACAAAAATGTACCGCGTGGTACATATCTATTCAGGAAGCGACTCGGTTATGAGCAAGAGCGACAGCAAGCGACAGGTAATTCTCGAGAGCGCCTATCGATTGTTCCGTGCGCAGGGGTTCGGCGGGACCTCGATGGCGGACATCACGACTCAAGTCGGCGGGTCGAAGGCGACTCTCTACAGTCACTTCCCCTCGAAGGAAGAACTATTCGTCGAGTGCATGATGGCGGCCCTGGAGAACTACATGTCGGACACTCTGAAGCACCTCGACGCATCCCGGGGCGATCCGACGGAAGCGCTTCGCAACTTTGGCGCGAGTGTCCTCAACTTTATTTGCTCTGCCGAACAGGTGGAAGTGCGTCGTTTGCTGATCGCGGAGGCGGCGCGCTCCGGCACCGGGAAGCTCTTCTTTGACAAGATCACCGCTTTGCGGTCGCAAGTTTCTTCATTCCTGGCCGCATGCATGGCATCGGGACTGCTCCGCCGAGACGACCCCGACCTTGCCGCCGATCATCTCGGGGCACTGCTGGAGGCTGAAATTCTCGAACCGTTGCTCCTGCACGTGCGAGAAGCAGCGCCGGATGAGAAGGAGACGGCGCTCGCGGCCCGACGCGCGGTAGCTGCCTTTCTCAGGGCCTACGCGCCAGCCGCCCCAGCGATAAAGGCCGCTTCGGGGTCCGACGCCCACTTGCGAAGGGTCCCCCCGCATGAGCTGTGAGAATCGAGTGCCGCGGTCGAGCCATGAACGAGCGCTGTCTGCGAGTTAGCATTAGCGCTAAACTGAACCCATCGGTTCTGTTAACTCATCATGAAGACCAAAACTGAATCCAAACGCCAGGCCATCCTCCAAGCCGCTGCCGTTGTTTTTCGCGAAGTCGGCTTCGAGCGCGCTTCTATGTCCGACATCCGTGAGCGGATCGGCGGCTCCAAGGCGACGCTGTACAACTACTTCCCCTCGAAGGAGAAGCTTTTTTTCGAGGTCATGCACCAGGCCAAGGAACTTGAGCTGGAAGCGATCACAGGTGAACTCGACGCAGATGCGGATGACTTGAAGCGGGAGCTCGTGCGTTTCGGGCAAAAATTCATGACCGTGCTCTATTCAGCTGACGCGGTTGCTGTGAGACGCCTGGCGATTGCCGAATCGCGGCACTCCGACATTGGTAGACTGTCATTCGAGCAGGCGACGCTTCCTATCGAGAAGCGGGTCGCTGAATTCATGAGAAAGGCAATGAAGCGCGGAAACCTCCGGACCGCCGATCCGAAGATTGCCGCCATTCACCTCCTGAGCTTGCTGGAGTCAGAACTGCTGCAACGTGTTCTGCTGGGCGTGATCGATACTGTGAAGCCCGAGAGCCTCAGCGGCGCCGTACGGCGGGCGGTGGACGTATTCCTCTGTGGGTACGAGCGACGCTAGTTGAGGTCTCAGTCCGAGGCACCGAGGTTCGTCGTGCCCTGGGCCTCGACGATGCGCCGGCTGGGTGCTGATCTCGGATCACAATGTGGACGCACGACCCAACGCCGGTGTGACGCCCGTTCCGGGCCAGGCGCGCGCCGCTGCATCAATTTACTGGAATGGCGCGCCCGACTGGATTCGAACCAGTGACCTTCGGCTTCGGAGGCCGACACTCTATCCAGCTGAGCTACGGGCGCAAGCTTGGCGGGGACGCGATACTACCTGCCTGCGCTCCGCGGCGTCCAGCACCCTGGGCGGCGCTGTTCCCTGGCCGGCACCGCCTGGGGCGAGGGGGCACGGGTCTATTTCGGGTATAGCACCAGCTGCGTACAGCGAAAGAGCGCGAGCGTCCGGCCGGTCTCCTTGTGAGTCACCACGGCGTCCCAGACCTGGGTGGTCTTGCCAAGATGCACCGGGGTGGCGCGGCTCACGATCGTGCCTTCGCGCGCCGTGCCCAGGTGATTGGACTTGAGCTCGATCGTGGTGAAGCCGGTGGCGCCCTCTGGAAGGTTCGCATAACAACCATAGCCGCACGTCGTATCGGCCAGCGTGACGACGCTGCCCGCGTGCAAGAATCCGTTCGGGGCCATGTGGAACTCCTTCAGCTCGAGCTCCGCACACAACGCGCTGCGCTCGCTTTGGGTAAACACGATGCCCAAGTAGAGCGGCAATTTGCCGATGCCGCGCTCGTTGAGGGCGGCCAGACTGGGAATCATGAGCGATTGCCCTCCCCGATATCATCGAGAAATTCTACCTCGCCCGTCTCGAGCGAGTACTCCGCACCGACCACCAGCAGGCCATCGTTCTGGATCAAATGCTCGATGATGTCGGAGCCGTGCCGCAGATTTCTCACCGACGACCGGATGTTGGCGCGCACCGCCTGATGCATCAGCGCGGGCAGGTCGTCCTTGAGCCCGGTGGTCAGCAGGCTCTCCACGGACGGCCGAACCAGATCGACGATGGAGCGCACGTTGCGGGATTGATGTTCCTTCGGGCTCTTGAGTTGCTGGAGCGTGGTCTCGACGGCACCGCAATTCGAATGGCCGAGCACCACCACCAGGCGCGTGCCGAACCTATCCGCGGCAAACTCGATGCTGCCGATTTGCGAAGGCGCAACGATGTTACCGGCGACGCGAATCACGAACAGATCGCCGAGCCCCTGATCGAAGACGATCTCGACCGGCACTCTCGAGTCGGAGCAGCCGAGGATGGCGGCGAAGGGGGCCTGGCCCGCGGCCAGCTCGATGCGGCGAGCGTGGAGCGACTCCGGGTTGCGCAGATCGGCAACGAAACGGCGGTTCCCTTCTCGCAGCAGCGCGAGCGCGTCTCGGGCCGGCACCATGCGGACTTAACGACTGCGGCCGGGCGTCGGGCCGCGCAAGATGCGAGCCGGCAGCAGGAGCACGGCCTTCAAGAAGGCGATGAGTGCCTCGACGACCACGCCAACCATGCGAAATGGCAGCGACAGTAGCCACAAGAGCGGCCAGAGAACGATCGCCGCCAGGGCGAGCGGCCAGCACAGCACGAACAACAGACACCACGCGACGAGCAACAGCAGCGTTTTCATGCGAGTAGTATCTCCGTCATGGGGAGTCGGAGCGAGACTTTCGGGGCGCGGCGCATATGTTACTGCGTTTGGTCGCGTCGGGCACGCACCCGCTCGCGGCGCTCGAGGCTCGCCGCGGACCAGATCTCCGCTGCCTTGTAGTACTCGGGCACGGCCGGAACGTGCGGCGCAAGCACCACCCAGGGCTGCTTCGAGGCCGTGAAGATGTGGATGCCCGGTGACAGCCGGTCGGGCTCATCGAGCGTTCCGACGCGCACGAAGTGGATCGCAGGACCCGCGCCCGCGTAATTGCTCCACAGCGCGATGCGGCAGCGCGGACACCGCGAGATCCGCTGACCCTTGCCGCTCGCGGTCGGCGTCACGACAACCTCCACCTCGCCTTCGAGAAGCGTTACGCGGTCCGCCTCGATCATCGCGTTCAAGGCAAATGCCGCGCCCGACTCGCGCTGGCACCAGCGGCAATGGCAGCAGTGCACGATCATGGGCGCCCCTGACATGCGGTAGCGCACGAAACGACAGGTGCATCCTCCCTCGGATTGTTCCACGGTGCTCACGAGTCCCTCCCAGACAACGGTCGCTCTCCGGCATTTTAAGGCACTCCGTGCTCCGTCGCGCCGGCGGAGCCGGCCGCGGAGCGGCTGCGCCGGCCGGCCACGACGCAAAGGCCTCCCGAGAAGGCGAGCCACCAGAAAATTGCAAGCCAGATGCTGCCGCCGGCCGGGAAGCGCCGGGTCAGGGCGAGTGCGGCACACGCCGCGAGCGAGCAGGCAAATGCAATCGTCACGAGCGGCGCTACGCCCACAGGATAGCGCAGTAACCGGGAGAGCAGCGCGCCGTAGCCGAGCGCGCCGGCGAATGCGCTCGCCGCGGCCACGGGCAACGCTGCAGCGTCGACACCGCCTCCCGCGAGGAGCGGCAGAGCCACCCAGCCGAGGCGCGCGAGCAGGCCGCTCTGGAGCGCGGCGGCAGCGACGAACGCGAGCGCACGCCGCGCAGCCGGCCGTGGGCGCAGACAGAGTACGACCGCGGTGGCGTGCAGCGCCCCGTAGCATGCAAATGCGAAGGCGACCGGGGCATGGGCAGTGAAAGACCTCGCCGCCGCAACCCCGAGCGCCGCGGTGGCGACGAGCTCCACATGTCGCCGATAACGAAGCTTTGGCTCCGTGCCGGACCCCTGCGCGCTGCGCCGCATCGCCGCTAGCGCTCTAGGTCTGCCGACGGCGTCTCGCCGCCGAGAATGCGCTGAAATCGCGCGCGCTCGATGTTGCCGCCGCTCAGCACCACCGCAACGGTCTTGCCCGCCATCCGCGCGCGTTCCTCGAGCAGCGCGGCAAGCGGGGCCGCTCCCGCACCCTCCGCGACCTGATGGGTATCGTCGAAGTAGATGCGCATCGCCTCGGCTATCGCATCCTCGCTCACCTGCACCATGCGCGCCGCCCCGCGGCATATGGTCGCAATGGCGTCGGGGTGCGGCTCGCGGGTGGCGAGTCCATCGGCGAAGGTCATGGCGGAGGGCGCCGTGAGCGCGCGCCCGGCCGCGAACGACAGCGCGGTCGCCGGCGCAGCGGCGGCGCCCACCGCAATGATCTCGGTGAAAAGCCCCAGCTGATCGCGCACCGCGATGAGCCCTGAGATGCCCGACCCCATGCCGACGCCGACGTATACGGCATCGAGCGGGCCCGAGCGCAGCAGCTCCCACGCATAGGTCGCAACGCCCAGCACGAGATGTTCGTGAAATGCGGGGACGAAATGCAGTCCCTCGTGCTCCGCGACACGGCGCGCCTCGTGCTTCGCCTCGTCGAAGTCGCGGCCGAACTCCACGAGCTTCGCACCGAACGATGCGATCGCAGAGTTCTGATCGGGCGAGTTGCCGCGAGGCACGTAGATGGTCGCCGCCATGCCGGCGCGCGCCGCGGCGAAGGCGATCGACTGACCGTGATTGCCGCGGGTAGCCGTGATGACTCCACGCGCTTCAGGATGGGAGGCGCGCAACCGATCGAGATAGACGAGCCCGCCTCGGACCTTGAATGCGCCTGTCGGGGTGTGATTCTCGTGCTTGACCCACACGCTGCAGCCGGCGCGGCGAGCGAGCTTCGGCCACGGGTACTGCGGCGTCGGCGGCACGACGGCATGCACCAGCGCGGCCGCGTGCTCGAGCTCGGCCGCATCGAAGGCGATCGTGGAGGACTGCAAGGACGGATCTCCCGGGACGAGACCCCGCGCATGATGCGCTATTTCATGCGGCGGATGACAGCGCAAATGCCCGCCCGGGCGGGCTATTCCGCCGTCCCCGCGGTGCAGCTATACTTCCCAACTCCTTTTTCAATGGGTTTTCAGCCGCCGTGTCCCAGCCCGAATCCTCCGATACGCATTTCTTCAATTCCTTCAGCGTGGTCCTCGGGATCCTGATCGCCTTCACCATCTGCCTGTTCGCCTTTGCGCGCGGGATCGGACGCGAGTATCAACTGCGGGACGTGCGCGATGATCCCATCCTCAAGCAGGAGATCAAGGAGAACACGGCACCGTTCGCGCGCGAGGCGATTGCCGGGCAGGACAACAGCGCGCTCGCCATCACCGCGGCTCCCGCGGGCGGTGCATCGGGTTCGGCCGCGGCGATACCCAGCAGCGGAGAGCAGGCCTTCAAAGAGGTGTGCTCGGCGTGTCATGGCACCGGTCTCAACGGCGCACCGAAGGCGGGCGATAAAGCGGCCTGGGCCCCGCGCATCGCTCAGGGCAAGGACACGCTGTACAAGGATGCAATTTCGGGCAAGGGGCTGATGCCGCCGAAAGGTGGGACCACCTGGCCGGATGCGACCGTTCGCATGGCTGTCGACTACATGGTCTCGCTCGCCAAATAGCCTTCGGCTCCCTGCGGGGCGCGGTCCAGCGTTCGCAATCCAACCGCTTCCGATACGTCGCTGCGGCGGATCTCTGGCTCCGCCGCGAGATCCGCGCTGGTGCGTGCGATCTTGAGCACGCGATGATACGCGCGGGCCGAGAGGCCGAGGCGGTCGATGGCGGCCGCGACGAGCGCGCGGGATTCGCGATCGAGCCGGCAGACGGCGCCGATTTGCGCCGGATCGAGGCGCGCATTGAGCACTCCCTGGCGCGCCATCTGCACGCGCCGCGCGGCGGCGACCCGCGCGGCGATCGCGGCGGAGCTCTCGACGCTCAGGGGCGAGCGTTGGCCCGGCGCACCGCTCCCGGCCATGAGGTACTCGACCGGCACCTGCTTAAGCTCGACGTGCATGTCGATGCGATCGATGAGCGGCCCTGAAATGCGCCGTCGATAGCGAGCTACGTCGCCCGGCGTGCAGCGGCAGCGTCCGCTACTCTCGCCCGCGTAGCCGCACGGACAGGGGTTCATCGCCGCGATCAGTTGAAACCCGGCCGGGTACTCACAGGTGCGGCGCGCTCGCCCCACGACGACCACGCCGCTTTCCAGCGGCTCGCGCAGCGCCTCGAGGACGTTGCGCGAGAACTCCGGCAGCTCATCGAGAAACAAGACGCCGTGGTGTGCGAGCGAAAGCTCCCCGGGCCGCAGCGAGCTGCCGCCGATGACTGCGGCGATCGAGGCCGTATGCTGAGGACTGCGAAACGGCCGTTCGACGCCCGCACTCGGCCGCTGGCCGGCGGCCGAGGCGAGGCTCGCGACCTCGAGCGCCCCACTCTCCTCGAGCGGCGGCAAGAGCCCCGGCAGACATTGCGCGAGCAGCGTCTTGCCGGCGCCGGGCGGACCGATCATGAGCATCGCGTGGCTGCCGGCGGCAGCGATCTCGAGCGCACGCTTGGCGGTGAACTGACCGCGCACTTGCGAGATGTCGAGGCGCGGGCGGGCGGGAGGATGCGCGATCGCCAAGGCGGGGCGCAGATGTGCGCCACCGCGCAAGGCCTCGCACACCTCGCGCAGATGCCTCGCCACCTTCACTCGCGGGCCCGCGACCCAGCTCGCCTCCCAATTGTTCGCAGCCGGCACGATGAGCTGGTGCTCGGTGCGGGCACCGGCGATGAGCGCGGGCAAGAGCTGGTTCGTGCGGCGCAGCTCGCCGCTCAGTGCGAGCTCGCCGTAGAGCTCGCAGCCGCACGCCGCGCGTGCCGGCAATTGGCCGCTCGCTGCCAGAATGCCGATCGCAATGGGCAGATCGAATCGTCCGCCTTCCTTCGGGAGGTCGGCGGGAGACAGATTCACCGTGATACGTCCGCTCGGAAACTCATAGCCCGAGGTGAGGATCGCCGAGTGCACCCGCTCCCGACTCTCGCGCACGACGGTCTCCGGCAATCCCACCAGTGCGAAGGCAGGCAATCCGCACCCCAGGTGTACTTCGACGCGCACCAACGGCGCGGCGAGTCCTACGGGCGCGCGGCTCACGACCGTGCTCATGCCACCCGTCACTCCGTTCTCCCGAAGGCCGCTAGGCGGCGCCGATCTTGGTCTCGAGGTCCTTCAGCCGCAGCTCCATTGCGACGAGAGCGGCCTGGGTGCGCTTGAGCAGCGCGGCCTGCACGTCGAACTCGTTACGGCTCACGAGGTCGAGCTTCGCGAGCTGCGCCTGCAGGACGGCCTTGAAGTTCGCCTCGAGGTCGCGGCCCATGCCGCGCAGGGATTCGGGTACCGCCTCCGCGAGCCGGCGCGAGAGATCGTCGAGACCGGTGGAACTCATGAAGCTCATTTCATACCTCCGAGGCGTTCGCCGCCCCCCGATAATGCACCAGCGGCGCGCACGCGCGCCAAAGCGATGCACGGACCGCTCGCGCGGCTCGCAACTCCTTGATGTGACGCCCCAATGCGCCTGGCATGGAAGCTGCATTGCTTCAAGGACAATAGTACGCGGAACTCGACAGGGGGGTCGCCCGATTAACCGCCGAATTCGAGGATAAATTCATGAAGCTGATCACCGCGGTCATCAAGCCGTTCAAGCTGGACGAGGTCCGGCAAGCGGTGGCCGACATCGGTATTCAAGGGGTGACGGTCACCGAGGTGCAAGGCTACGGACGTCAGCTAGGGTCTGAGGGAATGTATCGCGCGACCGAACATCGAGTGGATTTCTTGCCCACGACCAAGGTCGAGCTCGCGGTGGATGATTCGATTGCGGAACAAGTGCTGGAGGCAGTTTGTAACGTTGCTAGGACAGGCAAGGCCGGCGACGGCAAGGTTTGGATCATCGAGCTGGAGCAAGCCCTGCGCGTGCGCACCGGTGAGACCGGTCCGGACGCCATCTAGCCCGCCCCGCTCGCGCCAGCAGTTCCGCTTGAGCAGATTTCGGACGATTTAGGAGCATCTCGCGCCGGCAAGCCAGCCAACTCCCCCGTCGGTGCGACATCCCGCCGGCGCGGGTTCCTCTCAAGGGCCCGCGCCGTTTTTTTTGGGTGCGCCTCGGCGCCGGGATGCCGCCCGTTATACATTAGAAAAACATCGGGGATGTCATGCTGCACTGCGAAACGAGGTGCAATCCACGCCGTGAGTCGGCATGCTTGATTCCATAGGAGACTTAAGTTCCATGAAAATGGTCGTTGCCATCATCAAGCCCTTCAAGCTCGACGACGTGCGCTCCGCCCTCGCGGAGGTGGGAATACAGGGCATTACCGTGACGGAGGTCAAAGGCTTCGGCCGACAAAAAGGTCACACTGAGCTCTATCGTGGGGCTGAGTACGTGGTGGACTTTCTGCCCAAAGTGAAGCTCGAGCTGGCCGTCGATGACGATCAGGTCGACCGGGTGGTGGAAGCGATCATCGAGGCGGCCCGCACGGGGAAAATTGGCGACGGTAAGATATTCGTCTCGGAACTTGGTCAGGCGGTGCGAATCCGCACGGGTGAGGCGGGTTCGCGCGCTCTGTAGCTCAAAGTGAGGATCTTTAGAAGATGAAACGCGTTCTCTTGTGCGCGGCGCTCCTGGCATGGTCGACTCTTGCGTCGGCGGTCGTTTACAAGTGGGTCGACGCGCAAGGCAAGGTTCAGTACGGCGACCGTCCGCCGGACGGCGTGCACGTCGAAGTGGTCGAGGGTCTCGGCACGCATAACTCGCGCCCCAGCAACTCGCCGGCGCCGGCGTCGGCGGCCAAGGGTCCCGCCGCCGAGGTCCCGAGCGATACCAAGAAGGCAGTCGCAAACGACGTTTCCGCGACCCGCGAGAAGCAATGCACGGAGGCGCAGGAGCGCTACAAGAAGCTCATCGAAGGCCGCCATATCTACAAGACCGGCGACAACGGTGAGCGCGTATACTTAAGCTCGCAGGAAATCGATCAAGAGCGTCTCAGCGCCAAGCAGGACATCGACGATACCTGCAATAGCCCGACCTGATTTCTAGCCCGGCCTGCTCCATCCCGACCTGATTCGCAGCGGCGGTTGCCGCCCGCGCCCCGCCGATTTTGCCGCCCAGTGCGCAAAGCCTTACGCTAGACGCATCCGTTTCACCTCGGAGATCAGGTTCTATGCAAACCGGCTTCGTCGGATTGGGCGCAATGGGCAGTCAAATGGCGCGCAATCTCGCCCGCGCGGGCCTGCTTCGGGGAGTGTGGAATCGAACCGCCGAGAAGGCGACGGCGCTCGCGGCGGAGCTCAAGTGTCACGCCTTTGTCGATCTTACGGAGCTCGCGACCAACAGCGAAGCGGTGGTGATTTGCGTGTCGGCCGACGAGGATGTGCGCGCCGTGGTCGACGGGCTCGAACCGGGGTTGAGCCCGCACATGATCGTGATGGATTGCTCGACCGTGGGCTCGGCTACGGCGCGCGACATGCACGCGCGGCTCTCGCCCTTGGGCGTCGGTTTTCTCGATTGTCCGGTGAGCGGCGGCGTCGAGGGCGCCCGCGCCGGAAGCCTTGCCATCATGGTCGGCGGCGATGATGAGGATTTCGCGCGCGGTGTGCAGGTGCTCGAGAAGATGGGCAAGACCATCGCGCACATGGGACCGAGCGGCGCGGGCCAGGCGACCAAGGCCACCAACCAGATCATGTGCGCGGGGATCATTCAAGCCGTAGGCGAGGCGATGGCGTTTGCCCACGCCGAAGGGCTGCCTCTGCAGCGGGTGATCGAGGTCCTCGGCAAGGGCGCCGGCTCGAGCTGGTACTTCGTCAATCGAGCGCCGTTCATGGCGAGGCAAAGCTATCCTGCGGGCTTCAAGGTGCGATTGCACGCCAAGGATCTGCGCATTTGCCGCGACATGGCCGCGCAGCATGGGGCGCGGCTCCCGATCGTCGACTCGACGCTGAAAGAGTACGCCACGCTGGTGGTCGAGGGCTTCGGCGACGAGGACATCTCCGCCATTTATCGGCTGAAATCCGCGCTCTTCCCCGACACGAAACCCGCTGGCTCATGAGCGCGACCTCCGCCGGCGCTGTGCTCCAGATTGCGACGCGCAAGAGCCCATTGGCTCTGTGGCAAGCCGAGCACGTAGCGACCCTCCTACGCGGCGCGCACGCCGAGCTCTCGGTTGAGCTGCTGCCGATGTCGACGCAGGGCGATCGAATCCAGGACCGGAGCCTCGCGGCCATCGGCGGGAAGGGGCTGTTCATCAAGGAGCTCGAGGTTGCGCTCGCCGAGCGACGCGCCGACATCGCGGTGCATTCGATGAAGGACGTGCCCGCCGAGATGCCGCAGGGCTTCGTGATCGCCGCGTTCCTCGAGCGCGCCGACCCTCGCGACGCGCTGCTCTGCCTGAGCGGCTGCGCCATCGCCGAGCTGCCCCCGGGCGCGAAGCTCGGCACGTCGAGCCTGCGGCGCACGGCACAGATCCTCGCCGCACGGCCTGACCTTCGCATCGAGCCGCTGCGCGGCAACGTCGACACGCGCCTCAAGCGCCTCGAGAACGGCGAGCTCGACGCCATCGTCCTTGCTTGTGCCGGTCTCGCCCGCCTCGGGCTCGAGTCGCGCATCAGCGCCCGTCTCGATCCCGCGACGATGCTGCCGGCGGTGGGGCAAGGAGCGATCGGCATCGAATGCCGGAGCGACGATGCGCGCACGCGCGCGCTCCTTCGCCCGCTCGATCACGCCGCGACGCGCATCGCGCTCGCGGCGGAGCGTTCCTTCGCGCGAGCCCTCGGCGGAAGCTGTCAATCGCCGATCGCCGCCCTCGCCCGCATCGAAGAGGAGCGGATGACGCTCACGGGTCTGGTGGCGGAGCCCGACGGCTCGCGCTTGCTGCGCGAGAGCACGTCCGGTCCTTCAGCGCGCGCCGCGCAGGTGGGCGAGGAGCTCGCGCAGCGCTTGCTCAAATTGGGCGCCCGCGAATTGCTGGAGCGGCTGCGCACCGCCTGATCGCATGCTGCCACTGCACGGCACCGGCGTCCTCGTCACTCGACCCCGACATCAAGCCGCTGTGCTGTGCCGCCTGCTCGAGGCGCAGGGCGCGAGCGTCGAGCGCTTCGCCGCCATCGAGATCGAGCCCATCGACGAGCGTCGCGAGTGGGTGGCGCGGCTCGGCGACCTCAAGAAATTCGATCTCATCATCTTCTCGAGCGCGAACGCCGTGAGATACGGCGCAGCGCTGCTCGAGCAACGCCGCGATCTACCGCTGGCCGCCATCGGTCCGGCCACGGCCCGCGCGCTCAATCAGGCCGGCTACCGCGTATCGGTGCAATCGAGCGAGGGAGCCGATTCTGAAAGCTTGTTGCGTCATCCCAAGCTCAACGCCGTGGCGGGCGAGCGCGTTTTACTCGTCAAGGGAACGCACGGTCGCGAGCTTTTGGAGCAAGAGCTCGTGCGCCGCGGCGCCGAGATCGCGGTGGCCGAAGTCTACCGGCGGGAATGTGCGCGGCCGAGCGAGGCGGAGATGAGGACGCTGGAAACACGTTTCGCGGCACACGAGATCGACGCGGTTACGGCCACGAGCGTCGAGATCGCCGCGAATCTGCTTGCGCTCGCGACGCCGCGGCTGCGCCGCGCCTTCGATGCCGTGCACTGGGTAGTGCCGAGCGAGCGCGTGGCGCAGAGCCTGCGCGACGGGGGTGTGAAGGGCCCCTCGCTGTTCGCCCGCTCCGCTTCGGATCAGGACCTCGTGTCCGCTCTCATCGACTGGCGCGCGGGAGAATCCGGGGCGTAATCGAAGGAATCGAAGGACATTGCAGACTCGGGAACACCCCGCTCCGTGAAGGCGCGGCGCACGGCATCGATCATCTCCGGCGGCCCGCTCACATAGATCTCGTGATGCACGAGTCCGTCGATCTCGGCGAGCACTGCCTCGTGCACCAGTCCGCGGCGTCCTTCCCAGGCCGGCGAGGGCTCGGAGAGAACGGGGACATAGCGCAGGCGGGCGTCATGCCGAGCCGCCTCTTCCAGAAAGGCGTGCGCGTACAGATCGCGCTCGGTGCGCACGCCCCAGTACAGCGTCATCCGCCGGGGCAAGCCGTTCTCCAGGACGTGGCGTACGATGCTCTTCAAGGGAGCGATGCCGGTGCCGCCCCCGATGAGCAGCATGGCCGGCGCCTCCGGGCTCGCGGCCTCGCGATAGATGCTGCTTCCCAAGGGTCCTTCGAGATGAAGCACGGCGCCGCGCACCTCCTCGGCAAATACTTGCTCCGAGAATTCGCCGCCGGGGGCGCGGCGCACGTGCAGCTCGAGCGGGCGCGCGTCGTGTGGCGGCGATGCGATCGAGAAGCTGCGCCGCCGGCCCTTGGGCAGCAAGACGTCGATGTACTGCCCCGGCTTGAACTCGAAAATCTCGGCGGGCGGCAGCCGCAGAAAAACTCCCATCACATCGTGCGCGAGGCGCTCGATGCGCTCGACACGGCTCGGCAGGCGCTTGATGTGCAAAGCGCCCGCCGTACCCGGCTCGAACGTCTCGAGGATGAGATCGCTCCGGGCGTGCATCTGACAGAGCAGCACCAGTCCGTCGGCGGTCTCGGTTTCCGATAGGCCGAGCGGGCGGCCGTTCGGGTAGGTCGCCTCGCCCGAAAGCAGCCTCGCTCGGCAGGCACCGCAATTGCCGCCCATGCACCGATGCGGCATCTTCAGTCCCGCGCGCAGAGCGGCATCGAGCACCGTCTCGTCGGCCGCGGTCTCGAACGCTCGGTCGGATTTGAACAGCTTGACGCGCAACGCCGGCTCCTCGGCGCACATCCTAATATGTCCCCGCGTCGCTCGCAGCGATTCATGGCATCGGCTATGCTCGGCGCATGCGCATCGAGTTCGTGAAGATGCAGGGCCTGGGAAATGATTTTCTCGTCTTCGACGCCCCCGCCCCGCTCGCCGGCGCACCCATCGACGCCGGCCGGATGCGAGCCCTGGCCGATCGGCACACCGGCGTAGGTTTCGACCAGGCGCTCATGCTCGAAGCGCCGCGCGACTCGAGCAACCGCGTGTTCTATCGGGTCTTCAACGCCGACGGCGGCGAAGTGGAGCAATGCGGCAACGGCGCACGGTGCGTCGCTGCACTCCTGTATGCGCGCGCTCCCGAGCGCGGGCGCGAGCTCGTGATGGAGAGTAACGGGGGACGGGTGCACGCGCGCGTGCGGCCGGACGGCTCGGTATCGGTGGACATGGGGGAGCCCGATTTCGCTCCGGCGTCGATTCCGCTCGATGCGCCCATCGAAAGCCTGAGCTACTCGATCGAGGTCGCGGAGGAGAGCGTCGAGCTCGGTGCGGTGTCAATCGGCAATCCGCACGCGGTGCTGCGCGTCGAGGACGTCAAGAGCGCGCCCGTCGCGCGGCTAGGGTACGCCATCGAGCGCCATCCGCGCTTTCCACGGGGGGCCAACGTGGGCTTCATGCAAATCCTCGGGGCGGGGCACATCGCATTGCGCGTGTTCGAGCGCGGCGTGGGCGAGACTCTCGCGTGCGGCACGGGCGCTTGCGCGGCCGTGGCGGTGGGCGCTCGCCAGGGACTGCTCGAGCCGGACGTTGCGGTCGAGCTGCCGGGCGGAACCGCACGGGTTTCTTGGAAAGGTCCGGGCGAGCACGCGTGGCTCACCGGACCCGCGATCACGGTTTTCAGCGGCGTAGTGGACATTTAGCGGCATATTGAACATTTAACGAGACATCACCGGGAGCTTAGAGCAATGACAAGTCAGGCACGGGGCATCAAACAGGACGCCATCAACGATGGCAGCGTCACCCAGTATCTCGAGACGTATCCGGATTTTTTCGAGCGCAACGGTGCCCTGCTCGCGAAACTCCGCTTGCCGCATCTACGCGACTCCGGCGCAACGGTGAGTCTGGTCGAGCGGCAAGTGGAAGTGCTGCGCGATCGCAATCAAGCGCTCGAGCGCAAGCTTTCGGAGCTGGTGGGTGTCGCACGCGCGAACGACGCACTGGCGGATCGCATCCATCGCCTGAGCCAGAGGCTCATCCGCACGCGCTCGCTCCTCGAGACCATCAACGCGCTGGAGACGAGCTTGCGCGAGGATTTCGATGCGCGTGACTCGGTGCTGCTCTTGTTCATGGAGCAGGCCCGGGGCCTCGAGGACGCCGCCGGCCGCTTCCTGAAAACGGCGGATCCCGCCGACGCCGTGGTCAAGACCTTCGAGTCGCTCCTGCAGTCGGGTAAACCTCGATGCGGACAGATCCGCGATACCCAGCGCGACTTCCTCTTCGGCAAGGACTCGATCGAGATCGGCTCCGTGGCGCTCGCGCCGCTCGGCGCCAAGGGAGCTCTGGGCCTTCTGGCGATCGGCGCGAGCGACGCGGAGCGGTTCCACCCTGCCATGAGCACGGAGTTCCTGACGCGCATCGGCGAGTTGCTCGCGAATGCCTTGACGCGCTGAAGACGCGGTCCCGCCGTGCAGCCGACCGAGAGCGTGTGGATCGAGCGCTTCGCCTCGCACATGAAGCACGAGCGCCGCCTGAGCGCTCAGACGGTGTCGGCCTACCGCGCCGACATCGCACATCTCGCGGCCTTCTGCGACGCGCGCCGGATCGCGCGCTTCAGCGACATTGACGCTTTGCAGGTGCGTACCTTGGCGGCGGCGGATCACGCGCGGGGCCTCTCCGCGCGCAGCATTCAGCGGCGGCTCTCGGCGCTGCGGACGTTTTACGAGTTCCTCGTGCGCGAAGGCTCTAGCGCGCACAACCCCGCGCTCGACGTGCGTTCCCCCAAGCAAAAAAAACGCCTGCCGACGACGCTGGATGCGGACCAGATGGGCCGGCTGCTCGCCTTTCGCACCGACGATACCCTCTCTTCGCGCGACAAGGCCGTCATGGAGCTCTTCTATTCCTCGGGACTGCGCTTGGCGGAGCTGGTGAGTCTCGACATCACCTCGCTCGATCTCGAGGACCGCGTGGTGCGGGTCATGGGCAAGGGCGCGAAATCGCGGGTCCTGCCGATCGGCCGTTATGCCGTTGCGGCGCTCGAGCACTGGCTCCTGGAACGTGCCGCGCTGCTCAACAGCGCCGGGCGGAGCGCTCGAGCGCGCCCGACCCCGGGCACTTCCGAGGGCGCGGTCTTCGTGGGCCGCGGCGGGAGGCGGCTCTCGGCGCGGGCCGTACAGCTGCGGGTCGATTTGTGGGCGCGCCGGCAAGGTCTCGGCGTTCACGTACACCCGCACATGTTCCGTCACTCCTTCGCAACGCACTTGCTCGAGTCCAGCGGCAATCTGCGCGGCGTCCAGGAGCTCCTGGGGCACGCCGACATCGGCACGACCCAGGTGTACACCCACCTCGATTTCCAGCACCTGGCGAAGGTCTACGACGCCTCGCACCCTCGAGCCCGGCGCCGCCGCGCCGGGCGCCGCAGCGCTTGAAACGGCGCTCGCGCGCCCCAAGTGTCGGAGCCTTGATGCAGCACGACCCGGAGCGCATTTACGGTACCACCATCCTCGCCGTGCGGCGCGGTGGCCGCGTGGCGGTGGGCGGCGACGGCCAGGTGACGCTCGGTCAGAGCGTGATGAAGGGCAATGCGCGCAAGGTGCGGCGGCTGTACGGCGGCAAGGTGCTCGCCGGCTTCGCCGGGGGCACGGCGGACGCGTTCACACTGTTCGAGCGCTTCGAGGCGAAGCTCGAGAAATTCGGCAATCTCACCCGCGCGGCGATCGAGCTGGCGAAGGACTGGCGCAGCGACCGGAGCCTGCGCAGGCTCGAGGCGCTGCTCTGCGTCGCCGATGCGAGCAGCATGTATGTCATATCGGGCACCGGTGATGTCATCGAGCCCGAGCATGATCTGATCGCCATCGGCTCGGGCGGCGGCTATGCACAGGCCGCCGCGCAAGCTCTAATTCAGAGCACCGAGCTCCCGGCCCGGGAAATCGTGGAACGTTCGCTCAATATAGCCGCCGACATCTGCATCTATACCAATCGCAACTTGACCATCGAGGAACTCTGATTTCGATGTCGCAGATGACCCCGCGCGAGATCGTCGAGGAGCTGGACAAGCACATCGTCGGCCAGAAGGCCGCGAAGCGCGCGGTTGCGATCGCCTTGCGCAACCGCTGGCGCCGCAGCCAGGTGGCGGAGAACCTGCGTGCCGAGATCACTCCCAAGAACATCCTGATGATCGGCCCGACGGGCGTGGGTAAGACCGAGATCGCCCGCCGTCTCGCGCGGCTCGCCAAGGCGCCGTTCATCAAGGTGGAGGCCACCAAGTTCACAGAGGTAGGGTATGTTGGTCGAGAAGTCGACTCGATCGTCCGCGATCTGGTTGAGATCTCCGTCAAAATGACCCGCGAAGAGGAAATGGCCAAGGTGCGCCATCGTGCCGCCGACGCCGCGGAGGAGCGCGTCCTGGACGTGCTCTTGCCGCGCGCCCAGGCAGGCTTCGTTCCGGACGCCGCGCCACGGGACAACGAGACCCGGCAGCGTTTCCGCAAGATGCTGCGCGAGCACGAACTCGACGACCGGGAGATCGAGATCGAGATCAAGGCGATGCCGGTGGGCGTCGAAATCATGGCGCCTCCGGGCATGGAGGAAATGACGCAGCAGCTGCAAGGCATGTTCCAGAGCCTCGGCGCCGGGAAGACGCGCTCGCGCAAGCTCAAGATACGCGAGGGGCTGAAGCTGCTGCTCGACGAGGAGGCCTCGAAGATGATCAACGAAGAAGAACTGAAGCTCCGCGCGGTCAGCAACGCGGAGCAGAACGGCATCGTCTTCATCGACGAGATCGACAAGATCGCCCGTCGCCAGGAAACCGCCGGTGCCGACGTCTCGCGGGAAGGTGTGCAGCGTGACCTCTTGCCGCTGGTCGAGGGCTGCACCGTCAATACCAAGTACGGCACGGTCAAGACCGATCACGTGCTGTTCATCGCCTCGGGCGCGTTCCACATGTCCAAGCCCTCGGACCTCATTCCCGAGCTGCAGGGCCGCTTGCCCATACGCGTCGAGCTCGAGCCGCTCAAGGTCGAGGATTTCGTGCGCATTCTGACCGAGCCCGACGCCTCGCTCTGCCGTCAATACTCCGCGCTGATGGCCACCGAGGGCGTCGAGATCAAATTCGAAGAGTCGGGCGTGCGGCGGCTCGCCGAGGTGGCGTTCGAGGTGAACGAGACCACCGAGAACATCGGCGCGCGACGCCTGCACACCGTCATGGAACGCCTGCTCGAGACTGTGTCCTTCGATGCCGCGGACCGCAGCGGCTCGAAGCTGGTCATAGACCGAGCCTACGTCGAGAGCAATCTCGGTGAGCTCGCGCGCGATCAGGATCTGTCGCGCTACATCCTGTAGCGCTACATCCTACCCGCGCCCGCAGCGCCACCGCCGGAGAGCCCCATGCCGCAGCCGACCGAGATCAAGATACGCACGCGCTCGCGGATCCTCGAGGTCTCTTTCGACGACGGGACGCATTTCGAGCTGCCTTTCGAGTACCTGCGCGTGTTCTCTCCTTCCGCGGAGGTCACCGGCCACGGCGCCGGCGAGGGCGTGCTGCAGACCGGGAAAGAGGACGTCGGGATCGAGCGCACCGAGCCGGTGGGCAACTACGCGCTGCGGCTGCATTTCGACGACGGCCACAACACGGGACTGTATTCATGGAGCTTGCTGCACGAGCTCGGCGTGGAGCAATCCGCGAAGTGGGCACGGTACCTTGAGCGCTGCGCCGAGGCCGGAGTCAAGCGCAGGCAATGATCGCGCGCTAAGATCACGCGTTTGGTACACACCCCTGCAGGGGTCGTGCAAGGAGCGCCATGAAAACCTCCGACCGCCCGGTCGATTTCGGATTCGAGAAAGTGCCGTGGGCGCAAAAAGCCGAACGCGTGCGCGCCGTGTTCAGCTCCGTCGCCGGCAAGTACGACTTGATGAACGATTTGATGTCCTTCGGCGTGCACCGGCTGTGGAAGCACTTCACGCTCTCGCTGACCGGCTTAAAGGCCGGTCAGCGCGCGCTCGACGTTGCGGGCGGAACCGGCGATCTTGCCATCGGACTCGCGCGGCAGGTGGGCAAGACCGGGCAGGTGGTACTCTCGGACATCAACTCCGCGATGCTCGCGGCCGGCCGCGACCGACTGCTCGATTTAGGCTTTGCCGGCAACGTCGAGTGCGTGCTCGCCGATGCCGAGCGCTTGCCGTGCGCGGATGACTCCTTCGATTGCGTCACGATCGGGTTCGGATTGCGCAACGTGACCGACAAGGCCGCCGCTCTGTCCTCCATGCACCGCGTGTTGAAGCCGGGCGGTCAGCTGCTCGTGCTCGAATTCTCGAAACCCGTCGCCCCGGGTCTCAAGCCGCTCTACGACGCGTACTCCTTCCGCGTACTGCCGCGTCTCGGCGAATGGGTGGCGAAGGACGCGGCGAGCTATCGCTACCTGGCGGAATCGATCCGCATGCACCCCGACCAGGAGACGCTGCTCGCCATGCTCGACGAGGCGGGATTCGGGCAAACCCGATATCACAATCTCACGGGCGGCATCGTCGCCGTCCACCGCGGGTACAAGATCTAGTATGTCCGTATGCCTGATCGGAGACGCGAGTGGTTCTCGCGTGAGCACGAAGGGTTTGGGATGTGGTGTGACGAGCGCGACACCGAACGAGGAACGCGACGCGTGGGCAATGGCTGCGACGA
>Ga0302324_100001390_pt1 | contig 59063 bp, 49 predicted proteins | sample Palsa_T0_1_FD_201949 | JGI IMG/M metagenome (GOLD analysis project Ga0302324, IMG submission 201949) | Peat permafrost microbial communities from Stordalen Mire near Abisko, Sweden - Palsa_T0_1 | ecosystem: Environmental > Terrestrial > Soil > Palsa > Peat permafrost | place: Sweden: Abisko...
CGATGCCTCCGGTCCAGACGGGAAGCCCGCATCCGTACCGCAACCGAAAGGCATGCTGATCTACGCCCGTGATGGACACATGTCCGTGCAGTTGATGAATCGCCCAGGAGAGAGATGTCTCCAAGCCTCACAGCGATTCGGCTGTTTGCGCGTCCAGCGGAACGTCTTTCAAGGAAGCTTCCGTTTTCGGCGCACCTTCCACCATTGCCACGACCGATCGGCGGATGTGCAAGGTGAGACTTTCGAAATCCACGTCCTGCCACCGAAGCCCAATCAGTTCGCCTCGGCGCAGCCCAGCGAAAGCATCCAACTCGATCATCGTCCGAAGTGGATCTTCCGGAGTCAGAACGTCTAGTGCTTTCTGCCGTTTCGCGCTAATTGGATCGTGAAGAAAAACGGCGGGTTCGTGGAAGTCCAGTATTTTGTTGGCGTCCCCGACGGGATTTGAACCCGTGTTACCGCCGTGAAAGAACGGCCCATACACGACTTTAAAGGACTTACAAGAGGCGGACGACCTCTAAGTCGTTGGAAATCCCCGGTAGCCGGGGCAAAACCGTAGCGTAATCCGTAGTGCGGCGCGTACGGAAACCATTTGAGTTGTTTATTCGTCTTCATTCCTTCGGTTGTCAAGAGGCGCGTGTTGTGTCAGAAGGCGGAACACGAATTCGTCGGTACGCGCTGCGGGATCATTCACCAATTCATCGCCATTTTTGGCGCCGCCGGACATGCATTGATGCTGGATTGCCGTCCCCTCGAATATCAACTGCTGCCCTTGCCGATAGTCATAGATTCAATCTTTCCCGCCGTCGCGCTCCGGTACAGCGCGTCGGGGAAGCCCGAGCTGCCGGCGACCTAATGTCCGGCGTTCCCTGTTTTGAGCCCGGAACAGTAAGAATTCCGGCGAGTTGGGGTAAGATGTCAACGCCAAGGGCGCAATCCGCCGTTCTGAGCGGCGGGGTTCTGTCGTCCAGCGGTTTAATCCGCCACAGCAAGGAGTTTCCTTCATGCCACTCGCTCGCGTCGATCTCGCGCAAGGTAAATCCGCCGACTACCGCAGGGTCATCGGTGAAGTCGTTTACGGCGCGATGATCGAGACTCTCAACGTTCCTAAAGGCGACCGTTTTCAGGTCATTACGGAGCACCCCGCTGAAGACTTTGTGTTCGACGCTACGTATCTGGGGATTCAGAGAACCGCAGACTGCGTATTCATTCAGGTGACGCTCAATGAAGGACGCACCGTCGATAAAAAGCGGGCGTTCTACGAAGCGATCGCCGATGGACTTCATCAGCGGCTCAAAATTCGGCGTGAAGACGTGCTCATCAACCTGGTCGAAGTGAAAAAGGAGAACTGGTCGTTCGGCAATGGCGAGGCGCAATACGCATAGTGGTGGAAGCGGTCCAACACGTGAGAAGAATGCGCGGGGGAGCGCAGGGACATTTGATGCGCTGCTCCGATGGGCAGTTCTATGTGGTGAAATTCCGGAACAATCCGCAGCACCTGCGAGTGTTGACGAATGAGATGCTGGCGACGCGACTGGCGGAGCGGGCGGGACTGCCAGTGCCCGGGACGGAAGTAGTGGAAGTGGGCGACTGGCTGGTGGAGCACATCGCAGAACTGAGTATTCCGCTAGCGCACAACACGATCCCGTGCCAGGCCGGATTACAATTTGGATCGCGGTATGCGGTGAATCCCCTGGAAGGGCAGGTGTTCGACTATCTTCCCGTGGAGATGTTCGGGCTGGTGCGGAACCTGGAAGCATTTGCCGGGATGCTGGTGGTCGATAAATGGACGGGCAACGCTAACGGACGGCAGGCGGCCTTCTGGAGGAAGTTGAGGGACAGAAAGTACACAGCGGCGTTCATCGATCAAGGATATTGCTTCAACGCCGGGGAGTGGACATTCCCTGATTATCCGCTGCGTGGCGTGTATGCGAGAAATGAAGCGTATGAGGGCGTGCGCGGGTGGGAATTGTTTGAGCCGTGGTTGTCGCGCATCGAGAGGATGGAAGAGGATGCAGTGTGGACCTTGGCGGGAGAGATTCCTCCGGAGTGGTACGGCGGAGAATGGGACGAGTTGGAAGAGTTGGTGCGAGCCTTGATCGGCCGGCGCGGAGTGGTGCGGGAGTTGATTGAGGCATTTCGAGCTTCGCCCAGGAGGCCGTTTCCGGCGTGGGTGGAACATTGAAAGCCATCAGCAAAAACAACCCGGCACGGAAAACAACGAGGCATGGATAACGATTCGCTTTTTATGAACTGATAATGGCCGAGAGAAAACAGCTCGATTTTTTCCTGCTGCGCTATGTGCCGGACGCGGTCCGGTTTCCGGGAGACAATCGCGAAATACGGGAATTTTCTGTGTATTTCGGAGGAAGAGGAGCCGACTTTCTCTGCAGTGCAGACTGCGTGGCGGAGGGAGAGGGATTCGAACTTCGTGTACAGGTTCTACGCAAGCCTCTAAGAGCCCTAGTGTCATTGACTTACGCCTGAACTAACCCGAGAAACGACCGAGCCGGTGAGACGGAGGATGTCCAGCGATCGGATGCAGCAGTCCGGTCTCTGAGACCCGTCGACAGGCGAATGCCTCGCAATTTTCGGGCATTGACGGGGGCAACCGTGGAGCCGGGCTCGACACTCAGAACGGTTAGCAGTCTGACTGTCTGCTAACCGGACAGCCGAGCTAAACAAATCTCTCACTACATGGCATGGCCGGAGCAGGGATTCGAGCGAATTTTCTTGCATAGTTGCTTCCGCTTTTCCGGCTGACTTCGTGAAATCGGGCGATACCGTTCTGCAAGTAGAGCATCTTCTTGAAGCCGACTTCAGCCTCGAAATAAATTCCGGTTAGCCACTCGTCGGGTACTCATAGGCTTTGCATATCGATTTTCGGAACTACGCCTTGACAAACCCATAGCTTTTGAAATGTGGAAGGGGGGAGTATAATCCGCGGCAATTCAGGGTTGTGTGCGGAAATGGCCAATGCATTGGGGGGCATGGGCTGTGGAACCCAACGCAAAAACGAGGGCTAGGATTGCGACCTTAAGCAAGGAGATGGACGCAATCCATCATGCCAACAGCTTGCACTGGAAGCAGGGGCAATCCCAGACCCTCGCGGCGAAATCCGAATACCAGTTCAGGAACGAACGGCTGGAACGAATCAGAACCGAGCTTGCCCAACTTCGGCCAATCCCCACCTTCGCGATGTCGCAATAGTTACTTGCTTTTTCGGCTTCTTTTCTCCGGGCTTCATCCTGAGGTTTTCCTCCATGACTAGCGGAATGTGTGGCATTCAAACTTCCAGCGGCGCGCGTTTATAGCGCCGGGCTTTCGACTGGACAGATACGAGACGCCGCAGACTTCCACGCTTGGCTTATCAAGTTAACTAGATTGCCGATCGGTCGTGGTCGTTGGAAGAGTTCTTTGAGCAGATCTGAATGTGTCGGTGTTCTCTTCTTCGAGTCTTCTCGGCGGCGAAGTACGGAATCGGAAACAAACATTGCAGAAGTTAGCAGTTATGTTCGCGCCTGGCCGAAGAGTTGTGCGCGAAAAACAATGTGTAGCGCTGACCTACGTAGCCGTTGATCAGATAGTGCGTGTTTCTTGAATTTGTACAACGTGCCTCGAGTAGGGCTGCTTTATTTCGGCTTTGCGCAACTGAACGCTGGTTCAGATGGGGTCGTTAGAGGTCTCCTGTCATCCGGTGCGGTCGGCGTTTCGCGCTTTTCGGGCGAGTCTTCGGCCAGTTGGGACTATCCCGCCTGCTATCCAGAAACGGGCTGGGGGGAGGAGAAAACTGGAAATATCGAGCAAATGCCTCAACGGCACAAGTCAATTGAGAAAGGTTGCCTCGGAGTAACGACGGCGCTGGAGTTCCTCTCACATGCTTCGCCTAGATGAGGCTGGTTCGCTGGAATTTCAACAAACGAGTGAAACGATCTGCCGATTTTCGACACTATGTCTTGTGCACGTCACTCGTTGCAGACCGATGTCCCGACGCCGCCCTCGCTGCCACACCGCTTTGCACAGCCGGCCGTCGCTCCCAGCTCTGAAGAACGGCCAAGCCTCGCCTCCAGAAGTGCGGGTCAAGCACAAATTCTCCTGAGGCTACTTGTGTGGTTGCCGAGGCCAAATCCAGTTCCGCAGCGTTCTTGAGAATAAATCCGCGAACGCCAGCCTCGATCGCTTGGCGGAGCAGGATCGCTTCGGAATGCATGCTTAAGATCAGGATCGCAATCTCAGGCTGTGCCTCCAGAGTTCGCCGGGTCGCCAGCAATCCGCTCATTTTGGGCATGGCCCAGTCCATGAGGACAACTTTCGGCGTGAGGGCACGTGCCATTTTGACCGCCTCCATCGCTCGCCTCTCCTACTACGGCGATGTTCGCTTCGTCCCCTAAAATATGTGCCACTTCCAGGTTCCCGGGATACGTCGAGCGACTGATCGGTCAAGGCTTTGCTGTGTGCCGCTCTTTCTGCTTGCCGTCTTGTTATAGTCTCTTATGCCCGATTCGGATGGTCGAAAGGGGGAGTATGTCACGCCGCTCGTTCCGAAACATCTTATGTGTCGTCCCGCCGTATCAGACCAATGGCGGGCCGCCCGCTGGCATTGCAGCCCTAATGGCCTATCTGCGCCGGGCGGGACACGACGATTTCGAGGTCCTTGACCTTAGACCGCTCGTTCCTGACTCCTATGCCCCGACTCATTCGTCAATTGGCGTTTTTGGCGAAACATACGTGACCGACGTTCCCGATTTGCCGTTGGTCCTCAGAATTCTTCGCGGGCATGAAACCGGATGCCGAGAACCTCTCATAGGCAAGATCGATGAGCTCTATATCCGCTATTGCCTCGAACGTGGAATTAATCCCAGATACTTGCACGATTATCTATTGGGTATTGATCGCCTTATGGGCTGCGTCGTTGCCAAGATCCCGGACGTAGCGTTTATCGGGTTCTCTACGTGGACTTCAAATTACCTGACGACCCTGATGGCTGCATCTCACCTGAAGCGCCGACGCTCGCCGCCGTTCATCGTTGCAGGTGGACCGCAGGTCACCCAGAGCAAGGCGGCGACAAACCTCGGCCTCATGTCCGGACTCTTCGACGTCGCGGTCACCGGCGAAGGCGAGGAAACCCTGCTGCACTTGTATGAAGCGTTTCTGAATGGCGGCGGGCGGCTGACCGAACAGGTGCCTGGCACTGTAGCGCTTGACCGGGCGAGCGGAAAAGTGGTCGAAAGCGATCGCAGGTTGCTCCAGATGTCCTCCCTCCCCACGCCAGACTTCAGCAGAATGCCACTTGGTCTCTACGGCTCTCCGCGCAAGCTTCCGCTTCAGATGTCTCGTGGGTGCACGGACCGATGCGCCTTCTGCAGCGAGTGGTCCTTCTGGCGTCACTATCGACCTGACTCCGTAGCGCGCACAGTCGAACAGGTCGAAGAGCTCATCGGACTCTATGGTATGCAGCAGATGGAGTTCACAGATTCACTGCTCAACGCAAATGGTGTGAAGCTGCGCACCTTTGCGGAGGAAGTGTTGGCGCGCTCGATCTCAATCACCTGGGGTGGTCTTATGCGTGCGCAAATGGACCTTGAAACCGCGCGGTTGCTCAAACGCGCCGGGCTCGCCATCACCTTCGTCGGTATCGAATCCATGTCCGACGAGACGCTTGCTCTTATGAACAAGCGCAGGACCGAGGCGGATAACATCAAGGCGCTTGAAGCATTCCTTGAAGCGGGAATCTTTGTACGTGCGGGCCTGATTCCCGGCTTTCCAGGAGACACCCGCGAGCGTTTCATGAGGACGATGGACTCAATTGTGAGGCTTCAGAAGCGGTATCCCCGATTGCTGGAACTCAACGTTGACCCTTTCGTGGTCAACCCCGGCTCGCCGGTGTTTGCTAATTTGTCGGGCCATGGTCTTAGTCCGGTGAAATGGTCGGAGGACTACCTGGACATTGCGCCTCAATATCTTGCTGTTACTTCGGAGGTTATCTGTGCGGTAAACGGACCGAATCAAGGGCTCGATCGGATAGGAGCTCTACAAATCGTCAGAGCAGTAACCGATGTTCCGGACAAGGTGCGCTTTTCTATGGGTCTTTACAACAATGAGGACACCATCGCGCCAACCCATCTGTTATTCAGCCCTGTTGCTGAGGGTTGGTACCTTGGTCGGTTGAAGAACCCTGACGGACAGATTCAGGGACTGCTGCTCACCGCCGCCGAGCGCAATGACTATTACAGATTCCTCTCGACTTACAGCTGGAAGCCTTATGCCATTCTCGACGATGAGCAATTTGCATCTTGGTGGATGCAAGTGGATCGGCATCATTTGCTCGGAATCACCGGCCGCATGATGGAAATATATCCGGCGCTTCATTGCATGGATCTCGAAGATGCAGAGTTGCTGTGGATTCCGACACAAGTCGTAGCCAGATTCGTCGACAGGAAACAGGCGAAACTTCGTCTGACCAACGTCCTGAACGAAGCCTCGATCGTTTTGGGCGGCGAAGCGTTGCCGCTTGTGACGCGCTTAGCGGAGCGGCCGCGAACTCGGCGCGAGGTTGCGGCTCTCCTCCGGTCGTCAAGCATCGATGAGAGACAATATGCAGGCTGGGCCAGCGTAATGATGGTCCTTGGTATCTTCCAGGTCGTCGAGCACAAGCCGATGGACAGCGTCCATGGCGCAGCGCAAAGCGTGAATGTCGGCGTCGAGGCTTCTGAAATGCGCCAAAGTATCGTTTGCAGATTACCCAGTAACGATGATCTGAAGACTACGGTCTTCAGAAGGAGACGGGCTACGAATCGGTGCGTCGACCCGAAACCAAGTACATGATGCCGCCTCCCGCACTGTGGTAGGTCCCCCGTAACAGGTCGTTTGCTATCTGGTCCAGATAACTGATTGCAATCGACCAGTAACGCTCGAAAGTCGCAGCCGTTCCGCCGCCAGCTGCGAAGTAACGTTGTGCGTCGTAGCGCTCCCACAACCAATATCCGCGCCTGGCCCAGTCAAGAAGTTGATCTCGGAAGGCCTGTTGCGCCGCGTCTACGTACGGAGGCACAAGGGGCGAAGCGCAATCTGACAAATACACTCTAATATCGACGGCCCCAGCCTCTAAGAGCAATCCTGGCACCAGGTCTCCAATCGAATCGTTGCCCTCGCCCATGACGGCTTTACCGCGTTCACAGGTCGACTGGAGACGCACCAGTTGCACGCGTTTGGTGTTTGAAATTGTGGCGACCGTGCTGCCATACACGAGGGCAGCGGCCAGGTTGTTCGGTTCGACGAGCAGCACTTGCCCACATGGCCTCGTCACGCGCAGCATCTCTGCGAGGACGCGCGCCGGATCGGCTACGTGAATCAGGAGCGTCTGGCAGGTAACGAAATCAAACGATCCGTCGGCGAAGGGAAGCGACTCTGCCAGACCGTATTTATAGTTCACGCGATCCCCGATACCTCGCTTGATTGCAATCGTTGTGGCGCGGCGCACCCACTGTCGCTGTCGATCAACACCCGTCACACGCGCGCTGGCGCGGAGATAGGGAAGAAGGGTCCGGCCCCAGTGCCCCACGCCGCATCCGACATCCAGCGCGTGCCGAGCGCTTCTCAGGTGCAGGCGCCTCGCCATGAGAGCTACGAAGTCATCGTTCCACCAAAAGTCACGCTCCGCGCCGAAATACTCGGCGGAGAGCCGCCTCGATGGTGCTCTCGATTCCGGCATTATCGGCGGTCCCTCACCTGCTTTGCATCCCTTCCAGTTGTCACCGGGTCGTGTGCCCGCGTAAATGCGGCGATAATCCGCGGCGCCGCTCCTGCTTCCACCACTCGATGCCAGCCGGCGAGGCGCATGGAACCGGTCGCACCACAGATACGCTCAATGTCGCGCCTCTTCCACGGCCGCGCTTTCGTGCGCATTAGCATCCGGCTCCTTCCGCCATCCACGAATTCAGCGCGCACCGCAATGTCCCATCTGTACACTCCCGTGCGCATGGGAACCATCGAGAATTGGCCTCGAACCCTGGCCGCAGCTGTGTTGACCGTCCAACGTGCGGTCAAGTCCTTGCCGTAAGTGGCTCGCGGGTCGTGCAACTCCAAGAGAAATACACCTGGTGTAGTTAGCGCAGCGCCAACTGCATCGAGTGTCCTGGCGGCGTCACCGTCGTTAATAAGCGAGTTAAACGATGCGCCCAGACAAATACAAAGATCGACGCGCTGGCTTGCGATTCGCTCACGCATATCTCCCTTCACAAAGTTGATGCCCACCACGCCGTGATTCCCTTGTCGCGCGACGTGCCGTGCGTGGCTCAGCATGTACCGGTCGGTGTCGATCGCGGTAACCGAAATGCCGAGCGATGCTAGATAAGCTGCGTACTGACCAGTGCCGCACCCAAGGTCCAGCATGCGTCGGACACGAGTCAGGCCGTGCTGCCCAGCCAGCGCGAAGAGTTGATCGCATTCAGCCGGAATGTCAAAAACGTTGTACGCCAGATCATAGAGAAGAGGGCGCTTAGCCGGCGAACAGGATTCGTACTCGCGACCAGGGCGTTTCATCGGCAGCCCCGCTTTGGCCGGCGTATCAAACCAGCCAGGCGATGTGGATCAGCAAGGCCTGCGTAGTAATCCTTTCGGACAACCGTCATCTCTTCGCAGGGAGGCACGAACAGCGAAGTATCGTGGTTGAAGACCGATCGAATGCCAAGCTGCGACAAGCGCACAGTGGCGTTGCGAGCAGGACGTGCGACGGTCGACTGGCTGGTAAGCACGACACACGGGTGCTTCGGCGGATAAAACTGGAGCAAGGCGAGTCGTAGGGCATCAAATCGCTTTGGTTTGCTGGCAGATCGGTGGGTCAGCAAGGACGAGCCGACGGTGCCAGGCTGGAGCAGGAACAGGGGTACCCGACGATCGGGGACGATGCCGTTGTAGATGAAGCGGTTAGACTCGTATATCTGAACGCCGCGCTCGCCGATCTCCAATCCGAGTTGAAGGATCATGGTGTCGATCGAGGAGACGCCCGGAAGAACCACCGTCTCGATGCCCATGGCGCGACCGCGCTCCTCTATCTGGCGCGTGACGGTGACATAGATAGCCGGGTGCCCTGGGACAAGAAGTGTGGTTCGACGCCGCACCGCCGCGGCAAACACGACCAGCCGCGTAATGTCGTCGTAGACATCGGTATCTCGCCGCCCCTCGCGATAAATGGAATCGAGATCGACGAGTTCGGGTCCCAGGCTTCTTAAGTACTTTCGAAGACACGAATGCAGGTCGAGGAGGTAGAAGATTAAGTCGCTCGCGCGGAGGGCGCAATCTCCTTCCCGAGTAATCTGCTCCGGGCTCAAGATGCCCGCCCCGACGATCGTAATTCTGGACATCGATTCCGCCGCACGCGACCAACGAATTAATTGAACTGGGGATGGAAGCAAAGATATGGTGGTTGGTTCCTATCATGCATGCATGACCGAATGTGCAAACGTACCAATGCCCGCGAGCGGCAGTCTCGATGCTTCTTATGACCTACTCGTGGACTTTCTTTTTGGCGGCCTTTTTTGCGGGCGCCTTCTTCGCCGCTGCTTTGTTTTTGGCCTTTACCAGCTTAGTTGCAGTCTGCAGCAAGCGCGTCGCTTCTGCTAAGTACCAACTCTCATCCTTGTTGAAATATCCGATGGCAATACAACGTCTTCCCATGGTGTCCTCCTCAGGTTGAGGTGATATTACTACAACAAATTGAATAATGTCATAGCATCTTTTCGACTAAAGATTTGATGCGAACTTGGGCAGCAACCGTATTTTCCAGAAGTTGATCGAGAACCTGTGTTTGGTACGAGCCGTACGCGCGCAGCCGCATGTTTTCCTGTGTTACTTTCCGATGGGGAAAGCGAAACCGCACTAATTCCGCCATCAACCTATACACAGCTTGCGCTGGACGGCCAGCGCTCTTGCCTTTGCTGTAAGCATTCAACCGTTGAAGCAACGATGGGCGGCCCTCGATATCCTCGATAAGATCTCGATACAGCCGGGGGTAATAGTCGACGTTTTCGCGCAGGTATCGATAGAGCTGAAGCTGAGGAATCCGGTCCGCCCAGGTCATCATATCGATCGCGAGCAATGGGATCTGAGCCCCTCCCGGTGCTACGAATTCACGCCCCGCTATTTCTATGATCTCGAAGAATGGCCTGATTTCGCCGGTAAACACCTCGGCGCGTATTTCTCTGCGCACTCGGACCATGATTTCGACAACTTGCCGCAAGCGTTCGGCCGCCGCGTCGACCGTCGCCGGAAAATCTTCATCATCCAAAGACATTTCGCAGGCTTTGCGCAAAGCTACGATGCTTGAAGCTGTCGCGGTAATACCCTCGCGAAACGATCCGATGAAAGCGCGTTCATCGCTGGTGCCGGTGAAATGCCGTTCGCGCGTGCCCCTTGGATTTCTTGGCCCGTACGAGAACACGGTATCGCGAGGGACTTCGTCGGCAATACGGCCCATGCGCGCCAATGCGCGCCGCACTTGCGCTAACTCCGCAGAAGGGCCGCCGTCATGAACCAATGCTGCCGCCATCATCCCCAAGTCGCGCAGGATTGCGAGCGCAACAACCCGCGTGGGTTCAAAGATCGCTAACGCCTCCCGCGCAGAGTTCCCAGCGCGAAGTGCGAGTAGCGAAGTCGCATGATCACGATTGAGGGACACGAACTCTTCGGCGAAGAACTTATCGCAAGCGAGAGGATCGGCCGAGGCGACAGCTTCGTCTTCGGCAGACTGGAGCGCGAGCGCATTCGTGGCGCGATCCGAAAGCCGGGTCTGCCTCCTTCGCCCTGCAACGTTGCTCGAACTCGCGGAAACGCCTGTCATTTCTCAGTAACTGTAGCTTGGATCTTGATGAGAATGCAAGAACTTGGTGCACACGTGTACCCGACGTAAGAGAAAGATCAACGCCTCCTGAGTAAAGCCGAAACCGGCTCAGCTCGGATAAAGCGCCATTCGTATCGGCCTGAATTCGTCGCTCAGAGTCGAACATGGTCTCTCAGCCCCACAAGGTTCTTCGGACCAGACTATCCCTTATCTGGAGAAGTAACGCGAGTTGAAACGGCGGAATGCGATGGTTCCGGCGTCGCATGAAATCCTGCACCACAGGATGGAGTCCGCAACTCACGAACTCCCATACGGTTGGACAGCAGTAAGTTCCAGTGCGATACTCCCGCCGCTCGAATTGCTGGGCAAGTAGTTCCAGGAGGTCCTGGCCACTCTGCTCCATGTAGCCGCGGGACTTGTCGGCGAATTGCAAAGGCAACGGCAACGGATCGCCTGGGGCCCCAAGAAGCGATGGAAAGAGTTCGATCGAGCGCTGCAAAAGACCGGGAGCATCGAGCAATGGATGGGCCGAGCGAATTTCGTCAACACAGGCCGTAAACCAGTTCCGGTAGGTCTCGAAATTGTAGGGCGCGCGCTGGCGTACTCGATCACGAGCAAGTGAGTAGTCCGGATTGAAATGCAGAGCGCTGAAAATGATCGCCGCAAGCCTCTGTGCGGCGACCATGTCTTCGCAGTCAAGTGATTGCCGGAACTGCCGCAGAGCGATGCCCATCAGAAGCGGAATCATCCTGCGGTCTATCTCGTCAGACTGTTGTCGTAGGTGCGGGCCAAGCATTCCGAGAAGCATCAAAAGCGCTCCATCAAGCCCGGCATGAGCGAGATCGCGCACATGTTCACTGAACTCTTCTTCAGTGTCGAGGATCTTCATCGATTCCCATCCCACCCACTCAATTGCCGTCGGCAGAATAAACGCAATCGCATCTCCGCCGTCTCGGAGCTTTGGCAGCACGCTGCGATCGATCTGGCGCATCGCCTCCTGAACGACCTTCAGCTTAGCAGGGCGATGACTCAATCGAATGGAGCATTGACCTGGCGCGCGAACGCAGTTGCACGTCCTTCGAAGCTCGTGAACAGAGAGGCGGATGCGCAGCAATAGATCGAGCAGCGAATCGAATGGACCCGGCAAACTCGAACGCTTCAGTCTACTGTCGATCCCGGCAGTGATCAAATCTACTAGTCCTTTCGCATTCCAGGCCGACCCCGGAACTGCGCGCCTTCAACAAACGAAGAGTAGTCGGGCGGACACGCAACCGGTTCGTGCAAACACTGAATTATATTTGTCTTTCCCGATTAAGCCGCTCTCGTGTACGCCAGGGCTATCGAAGACAATACATCCAACGCCTCGTCCAATTTGTGCCCAAAAGATATACATCATAGTGCTTTTGTTCGGAGCGTCTACATGTAACCATTCATGCCGATTGATTGGCGGACGGTTTTTCCTGTGCAGCGGAAGGCTAGATCGGGCAGATGACCAGCGAACTCGGGATAGTCGCGTGTCAGCAAGTCAAGTCAATCATCCAGGTTCGGATTTCGAGGTTCCGGGAGGATTAGTATTGATGGACACGCCGGGCTCTAGGAACACTTCGGAATTAGCAGTTGTGTATCAGGAAATTAAACAGCTTGTGCCGTATCCGCTAAACGCGAGAACACATTCGAAGCGTCAGATTCGGCAGATTGCATACAGCATCGGCGCTTTCGGTTTCACGAATCCTGTCCTGGTAGATCGCTCAGGGACAATTGTGGCCGGGCACGGTAGAGTCGAAGCCGCCAAGCTGTTGGGCATGAAAAAGGTGCCGACGATATGTTTGGAAACTCTCAATGAAGACCAAAAGGGGTTCTGATGAAGGGAATGTGCCTGAGCACGCGGATCGGCAGTTTTATCAGTTTGTACTTGCAGAGTTTTGCGAGAAATTCATACATCGCGATGGTCCTGGAGGTTTTTGGAAGCTAAGGGATGCGCAGTGGTATGAAGCGTCGAACCTGGGGATTCGATTTCCCATCCACAAGGAAATGAAGAAAGAGGCCAATTTTTCATTCGGCCTGTGGTATCGGACACATCACTTTCCCCGTGTACGCGAGCGGTACATCGATCTTGTATCGGAGCTGGTCAACAATCAGCCTGATCCTCAACATGCGGTATCTGCGCGAGACCGTGAAGCTGCATTCGTTTTTGGTACGCCACACGTCGCCAACATGGAAAGAAAGGGCAGTTCATGTGGACTCAGAATTCCGCGATGTGGTGAGGAGATTGGAAAGGGATCCAAGTCTTGCAGCTTTGAATCAGAAATACTCGTTTATTGTGTCGGGCTAATGAGTAAGCGGAGCTGCAGTGCCTGCTGCACCTCCGCCGGCTAGTACAATTCCGTAATCCTTTCCGCCGGAGAAAGTTTCGACCTTGTGACTGCGATTTTCAGCTTGTGAACACGCTTGGCAATCTTGGGGTACTTGCCCGGTTGCTCAACTCGGGGACGGAGGTAAGAGTGTCGCAGCGCGATGCAGTGCTTGTTGCCGCATGAGGCATCGACAACTCGGCTGGGAGCGACGGAACCGTGGGCGTCAATCCAGTTCGGCTACGCCGACCGAAGGCGTAGGCATCGAAACTCCTCTGGACGAGATCGAGAGCTTTGTGGAATCCCAGATAACCTCTAAGCGGAAGGACAATTCGACCGGCGGGCAAGGAAGCCACTGACAGCGTCGCGTGGTCCTTGTGCCCTCCTAGCCGGTCGGCTTTGGCAGTATCGCTTGGAGTGCAAAACAAAACGCCCCAGACTCGGGTTGAGTCGTGGGACGTATGTTGATCAGCCCTCCCCCAAGTGCTGCTCAAGAACAAGACTAGCCTAGGCCACCTAACCGGTAAATGGCACTGGCGTGCCATCGACTGCCACGAAGGCAACTGGCCAGTGCGCAAATTCCGCTTTTCCGTGTGAAATCCCGACATTCCTCCACTTCTGCAACTACCTTAACTTTCTATCGTCTCTGGAATTGCGGAATCCCTTGTCCTACTTGCGGTGCCAAACCGGGAGAGAAGTGCAAACTTAGCACTGGAGAGCCGCGCACGGAATCTCACCGTGACCGCCGATTGATCACCAAAGACCAAACCTAAGACAAGAACCCAATAAAACGCCGGCTGAGCCTCCTCCGGGTTTGCTCGACTACTTCGTTAGCACGAAGGCGCATCTGCCCCACTTCGCGGCGGCTTTTAGCCAAACGTTGATGCACTTCGGACAACTTCAGGGTCTTGGTGGATGAGAGTTTTCGGGTTTTAGACATTGCGACAGTTTCAATAATTTATGGATGCCAGTCTGTGACGCATAACCTTACGTATTGTGGAAAACTCGGCAACGCACTATTAGGACACTACCCGGCGGCTTTTGCGCTGGTTGGAGAAAAGCAGCGACCGCGCGGCCCAAACGTCGCCCGTGGGCACTTTCCGTTGAACGTCTGTCCGGTCGAAACCCACTAATCGACTGCAAGGATGCCGGATGACGTTCGTCCGGCATCTGGCCCCTGCGCCAGCTTAATACGCATCTGATGTCTCCCAACGGATTCCGCCCGCCAGCGGGCGCGAGACACCAACATCGCTCACCAGTCATCTAGCCGCCATTTCCCCCCAGCATATTCTTCTAGTCCAACAAACGCCGTTCCGGACAAGCACCATCACGGCAGGGAAGCACTGAAAGATCACCCATAAGATCATAAAATTGCGGCTTGTCTCTCGTTCCTTTTCCTCGGCCGGTCCGCGCGGCAAAGGAGAAAACTGTTTTTGATTCTCCTAGTCATCTAGCTTGAACGCAAGTTCTGGATCGCAAATTTTGTCGGCGGGGGCAAGTTCTGTTGGCAAACTGGGGAGGCCCAAGAAAACTTCGCCGAAGAGCGTCATGTCGCCTCTCGACACCACCTCTTCACTCACCGATTCGGCCACTCCAACCTGCTGGAGCTGGACTCCCGATCACATTACCGATGTGGCAGACGGGCAGCTACAATGTCTCGACTTGGACTATGTCACGCTACAACCTACGAATTCGGTGGAGAATGGAACATACGCGGTTACCATCAATAATGATTCTTGCCCAGGCAACACGGGGGAACTGCCATTCGGCCTTTACAGCGGATGCGACATCGACAGTCTAGCCATTGCAGGGCCGATCAACCCCAGTGTTTTACCGCCAAGCGGACCTAGCGCTATAGCGCCCGGCCAAGGGTCGAATGGCCCGAGCAGCCCCGCGGGCGACATGCTCTCATGCGGTCTCAGCACTGGTATACTGAACAGCAATTGTAGCTTGCTTTATCTGCAGGGAAATAGCGCCTTCAGCGCCCTCGATCCGAGCGTCGGCTTCCAGATAATCGTCCAAGCTGACTTTCAGCAGTTCGGACTCAACCTATCCAGCGATGCTCCTGTCGTTCCGACATTTCAAATGCCGTCCGCGAGTGGAACCACTTATGTTTTGCGCGACTACAGCGGGGGAAGCGCGGACGCCCTGGAGCAGCAAAACCTCTTCCTTCCATCCCCCCAAGGCAGTTACGGAAGCTACAGTCAATCCTTGTGGGTGGCCGCCCTTTCGATGAACCTCTCTCACATTGTTATAGATGCGCCGGAAATACTGTCTAGCGGCGACCCTCCTACAGTTAATGAATGTGCATGGCAAACGATGGGCAACTCGGGAGAACTGGGATCTCTCGCAAATCAGACTCTATCTCAAGATTTCTCCACTCCTTCGGATGCCTTGGCATCGGCCACTTTGGACGCCAACCAGCTAAAACAGTACTACGTCAGCGCCGCGAAGGAATGTGTGGCAGACGCCGTCATCAGCGCGGTTTGGGACACAGCCGCAAAGTTTAATTTTTGGAGCGATGCTATCAACACCGCGCTTTTCCCATCAACAAGTTCCGCCGTATGGCGGTTCGCCGAACCGCCTCTTCTTTGAAAAACCGTACGGCTCTCACTAGCCGTGTATCGCGGTTATCCTAAACGCTGTCGGAACCCCTCTAGTCCTCTGTGTGCCGAACGCGCGCGCGTGCGCCGCCCAACAAAGCTACCCCCCACGCCCTTTCCATCATCCGGGTGGCGGATCGCGCTCCTGAGTAGGTTGTGAAGCTTCACGCGATGCCTCAATCAGTCGGATCAGATATTGAATCAAGGTACCGGGCTCCGCATTTGGGGCAGCATTCCTTAAGGAGCCGTGCTTTGAACCTTTCCTCTTCTCGCTGGCGTTGTTCGCGCACACGATCACGTTTGTCAGATCGTAAGCATTCCTTGTGGAAGTGAGAGCGAACTCCAGAGGGTAAATGTCGGCCACAGCCGCGACAGTAGTAGTGCCGTCGTTGCAGATCGGCTGATAGGTTTTGATCAGTTTGCATCCCAGGTTGACCCGGCACAACCGCCTCATCGCGGTAAGGCCCTTCGCAGCACAACGTTCGCAGCAACGTAATGCGACGTAAAGGACTACCTAGGCCTGGACTCGGCCTTGTGGTCGGGCCGGCGGCGATTCCTGCCCCAACCCATTTATTAAGTTTTTCGGCGAGTACAACGAGAAGAGTAAAGCTTGTCTTGTATTACACGCTCGTGCGAGGTGCGCTTCAGTAAATTGGTAAGTACTTGCACACGATTCCAAAGCTTCTCATAAACATCAGTCGCTTCCGCAGATCAGAAACCATTCAGGACACACATAAGCCTCAGTCTCCAGTTCCTTAGTCAAGCGGCTTGTCGTAGCCCTTGCGAACGCTACGCGCGTTAGAAGCTGCGTAGCGTTTCCGCGATTCCGAGATAGGAGAATCAGAATTGGGGAATCTCGTCACTGATTTTGCTTGAGATGCAAGCGAGCTGTCAATGCCGAAAGTTGATTCGTGCACAACCGTAGTGGACCTGAATACTGCGACGCTACCTCCTGGGCAAAGACAAATTTCACCGTCAATTCGCATGTATGCGCTCGGTATGCGTCAGTTTCACGCTGAAAGCCCCTGCTTCGGCTGCCTGCTTTCGTCCGTCTCCAAGCCCGGCAGCCTCTTTGGTTCTTGAGGATCTAGGGTTAGGTTCTTCTTTCTTTCCTCATTGGTTGCCCCCTTTTGACCCCTTTTTGCCCCCTTTTTTCATAACTATTCTTCTGAGGGAGTAAAAGCGTCAGGATACAAGGGGCTGTCCTTCGTGTCCTCGGCGAAAGAAATTAGGAGCGAACGCGTCCCACGCAGGTTGCTGGACCAGCTTTGCACGCGCGCAACCTGTTGCGGGCGTAGGTGCTTCGCAGAGGCCCCCAGGCTTGACGAGTCAAGGGCAGCTGGGACAGACAGGGGTGCGCGTGGCGAAGTATCCGAAAGACAGTTCACCCGACACTAAAGAATCCGTCTCGATGAAAAAGACATGCCCTGGGTCAACAAGGTAAAACGCGACCGCGATCGCATTAGGGATGCTACCCGGCGTAGGAAAGAAAGTATTTGTCAGCTCACCCGTGAAACGACCGCTGCTGGCAATGGGAACGAAACTGCCGGCAATCGGAGTGTTTGGTTGAGGCGAGAAACTCAAATTGGTGTCAATAACGCCGGACAAGGTATTGGAAGTTCCGTTGACAGTGATCTGTCCGGTTCCGTCATTTTCGAGTGATCCATTGCCTTGGGTAAAGTTCAATCCGTACTCTCCGTTCCATGAAAATGGCGGGGCAGATTGTGGATTGGCCAGTCCAACTCCAAGAGAGCCGAGGTTGACATCTGCGTCGAGGACTAGCGGAGGGTTTCCATTGCCTGTGAGATAAAAAATGAACTCCGGTCCGGGACCGTTGCTGCTGAACTTGATGGATGAATCAACGCGGCCGGTGCCGTTGGAATCCAAAGTATAGGTTCCGGAGAATGAGTCGCAAATCGCGACCCCAAGTCCCTCCAGAAGTTCGTCGTTGTATCCGTTGCTCAGGTTGCCGCTGGCGTCGGCGGTAAATTCTCCCAGCGACGCCAACGAGGTCGGAAGGCCGCTCAGGTCTTGACCCAGGATGTCGAATACATAGTTCCCAGAGAACGACTTACTGCTGGTAAACGTGCCCGTCGCAGCGCCTTGACCGATGGCAATTCCGGCAGTGGAACCGAATCCGGCACCTGAGCCTTTAATGTCGCTCTCAATCAGCTTTATGTGCAGAGCGTCCACAAGGTACGCCGTGAATTGGATGGGAGTCGAGGCAAAAGCTGTTGTCAGATTAAACCTCAGCGATCCGAATGGGTCTGGAGTCGTCAGGGTTCCGGATAGAGTCGCGCTCGGAAATACGACGCCAGCGTCGTCCTGATCAGCCACGCTTCCGGTTCCTGAAATTGCGTTGGGTGAATCAATTTTGAAAATGCCGCCAATCGCCATTGGCTGGGAACTGAGGTCCGTGCCGTTGACGGCGAAGGCATAGCCACCCGTGGGTGCGGTTGTACTCGTCTGCAGGTCGAGGGTTCCAGAGGAGGTTTCAAAGCTGGGCTGCAGGTTGGGATTATCGAGTGTCGCGATGAGCGCCTGTGAATTGGAAAGGAACACCAGACTTAGATTTTCTACCCCGAGCTGGCCGATGTTTTGGTCCGCCGTATTAATGGTTAGCGTGCCGCGGCCATCAGGGCCGATGTAGTACGACCCGCCCGTGATCGGATCCGAAACGGATAACAAATAGTCGCTGTGGGTTTGCTCCCCTGACGTGATTCCACCATTGCCGTCGAGGACAATCACGCCCGCCAATTGAAAAGGTCCATTCGCATCAATTCCCTTTGTCTCGAAAACATAAGTGCCTTTGAGGTTGCTGGCAAAACCGGTGACGCTGATTGCAGCAACGACATTCTTGCTGTGGTCGGCGGTCGCAAAAGCTTCGATTGTGAACGTCTGGCTGTTTCCGGAAATGGTTGCGGGCGGCATATAGGTTGCCGCTGCCCCGCTGGCGGTGTGTAAAGGGAGGAGCGTGCCGCAGTTGGCGCCGCTTTGACAAAGCAAAGACCAATCCACTCCAGCATTGCTTGAGTCGTTGCTGACGACCGCCGTGAGTGTCGCCGTTGCGCTGAGGGAAATGGCTTCAGGGGGCATCGGTTGAAAAGCTATGGAGACGGTTGACGCAGCCGGCGCGGGAGGGTTCTGTACATTCGTGGCGCTTCCTCCGCATCCGGCGAGCAGCGCGACCATCGCCACGGAAAGGAGCAACAGGATCCATTTTCTAATCGCCACAGCCAGCCTCCTCGGCATCAACGGCTACTGTCCCGTGCCCCGCAGATGAACGGTCTGGGTCTGTGCAACCGTGTAAGTAATGGTGATTGTTCCCGGATCGAATCCGACGATTTTGGGCTGGAAGGCGACGGTCATCGTACAACTGCCTCCTGGAGCCAGGCTGGCACCGCAATTGTCACTTTCCGTGTAGTCGCCTTTCACCAGATTGCCGGTAAAATTAACGGTCGCGGCTTTCGGGTCTTTTGGGTCGTTGAAGAGAGTGATCGTCAGCGGAACCCCGACTTGGCCCCGCGTCTGGGTCCCGAAATCCAACCCCGCTCCGGGAGTCATTCTCAGTGGACTCGGCACGTTAGCCGTCAACTCTACCGGAAAACGGCCGCTATCGATTTCGCAGTTCGAAGTTGTGACGCTATTGCACTGGAGAGTGTTCAGTTGCAGGAAATAATCGAGACCGGAGTTTAGAGGAGTGCTTGGCTGCGGAGCAAATGCAACTTCGAGGTCGCAAGAAACCAGCGGCATGAGCAGGGTTCCCGAGCAGTTGTCGGCAGAAATCTGGAAGTTGGGAAGCTTGCTGGTGAGATCGCTATCGCAGTTGTAATTGATCGTGGTGGAACCATCGTTGATAATTCCAGTCTCCACTTGCAACCCTGCAATTAAGCCCGGAGCCGGCGGCTGCGGGAGGGTAAAACTTCCTACCGCGGGATTTACGCAAGGAGTGTTCAGTGCGGGCAAAATCTGGACAGGAGCAGCGCCCTGGTTGGTAAACGACAAAAGCTGAGGATCGCTGGCTTCAGTCAAGGCTTCGGCTCCGAAGTCGAGTTCCGGAGTTGAGGGCACGAGAGCGCTAAAACCTAGACCGCTGATGGGAACGGCAAAAGCCGTATCGTTATCCGCGCTGAGTGGGCTGGTGACGGTCAACGTTGAATTCAGGTGAAACGGGCAGGCGGAGGGAGGCTCGACCGACGGCAACCAGGGACAGCTCTGCTGTGGAGAAAATGAGATCGTAATCGAGCAGCTCTGTTGCGGTGCGAGAGAGAAGGTCGATCCAGCGGGCGTTGCACAATTATCCTGCTCGGTGAAATTCGCAAGTCCATCAAAGTCACTCAGTCCGAAAGGGCTGGGGGCCAGGGACTGCGGGGTAAACGATAAAGAGAGACCGGTAAGTGGGGTGCCCGATAGCCCCGAGTTGGTTAGCGTGACCGTCTGTGTGGTCGGCGCCGAGCCTACCTGCTGAACGGGAAAGGTGACAGACGCTGGGGACAAAGTTATCGGTTGAGTACAGCTGGTCGTGTTTCCTAACGCAAGGCAGACGTCGCCGATATCTCCGGCAAGATTTCCACCGGGGCAGGAGCTAGTAGTCACTCCATATCCGTTCGCGCCTTCCAGAACGGCCCCTGCCGCGGAGGTCACAAGCGTAACGGGTGAAGGATTCGTGAAGCCGGCCGGAGCGCCAATTTGGCCAACGTTCAATCCATTCGGCGCGATGAGCTGAAGCAAAACGGAATTGCCGCTGATCTGGCCGTTGACGGAAGCGGTCGCCAAACAGTTGTAGCCTTGAAAGGTTAATGTGCCGGTGACGGTCGCGTTGCTCGCTCCAATGTTTTGGCCTTGCGTGAGAACCCCGGAAACCGGAAAATCTTGATTTCTAAGAGTGGGGTCGAGAGAGGAGCTGTGAAAGTTGCCCTGGACCGACCCAGTGAGGGGCGGCACGGAAGTCGCGCTCCATTGCAGCCCGGTTTGTGCGGTACCGCAGCCTTGGCCGTCGGTTGAGGTGTAGGTGCCCATCATGGTCGAGTTGCCAGGGCTGAGAGTTCCGCTCAAGGTGAAGGTCTGCGGGCCTGCGACCGCAGTGAGGGTGACAGTCTGGCCGCTGATGGTTCCTGTGATGGGAGCGGATCCGCTGTTGCACAGTGTGGAGGAACCTCCGTTTTGTGGCGGAAGGAGGATTGAGTAAGTTACACCTCCCGTGACCGAGCCGTTGTTGTTTTGCAACAGAAATCCGCCTTGCACGCCGCCCTGGAACGAATTATCGGAGGGAGCTGCCATGGTGAATTGCCAATTGCCCGCGAGCGACCCGCTACTCTGCGACTGACTGGAACCGCCACTTCCGCACGCCGATAAAACCATCAGACTGGCCAGCAGAAAGAGCCACAGCACTCCCCCTCCAAGAGAAATTGGCGCAAACGGTGCGCCGGCAACCCGCAGTCCGTTCGTCTGCTTCGGTACGCAATCGGTTTTCGATCTCTCCATGATGTTCCAACCTCAGAAACTGAACTTCAGACCGAACTGTATGGTGCGCGGCCGATGTGCATCGAGAGGGTGCAAAAAGGACGCTCCGGTGACGCAATCCACCCCGCTCGCCTGAAACCCCGCGGAATACACAGGTCCTCCATAGCAACTGACGACGTTGTTTCCGCTACTGCCCGGATTGTCCGGGTCGTAGATTCGGAATTGGGTGTGATTGAAGATATTGAAAAACTCCGCCCGCAGTTGAAGCTCACTGGATTCCGTGACTTTAAAGTGCTTCAGGAGCGACATGTCGAAGTTCAAACGGCTGGGATTATTCAGGAAGTTTCGACCGGCGTCGCCAAAAGTGAGCCCGCGCGGCGCCACAAACTGCGATGGATTTTCCAAGAGTGGCCCAAAGCTCTGATAATTGCTCGCTGGTTGAGCCAATCCATGGACCACATCCGGGTAGGACTCCGCGATGCCGAGCCCACTCGATACCCCGGCATTGTCGGTAAGGGAAATGCCGGTATTGCCCGCGCTGTTGATTGCAGTGAACGGTGTGCCCGATTGGAAGAGCGTTACGCCCGAGACTTCCCAGCCACTGAAAATCTCGTCCATAGTTTTGGAGCAACAATTTGCGGAGGTCGGGGGAGTGTCTTGCGATTCGGGGGCCAAAGCCGACTCCCAGAACCAGCGCGCGAAATTCGGAATCTGAACCAAGTAGCTGAAATTGAGCAGATGACGTTCATCAAAATTGGAACTCGCCCGATTCTCTCGCAGGTTGTAAGAATCAACCAAGACTGGATCACTTCGATCCGAAGCATCGTCTATGGAGTGGCTGTACGTATACGAGAGTGCTGCGGTGAGGGGTCCGCGCGCCCGTCGCAGCGTGAATTGAAAAGCGTTATAGCTGGAATCGGCGGCATTCTGCAGGGATAGAATTTTTTCCAGACCCGGATAAGGATGCGGCAGTGAATTGACATTCGGGATGTAGGGCGAAGCGCAGGCCGCCTGCAAATGCACGTATGCGGGGTTTTGGGGAGTCACGATTGTTCCACTTTGCAGCCGAAACGGAACCGTGCCATCGCCGGGATGACCTGCACCAGCCACTGGAGAAACATCGCAATCCGCCAAGGTCAGCGGCTCGTTCGGGCCGAACGGATTTTCGCTGGCAGGCAAGGGCAGCAACTGGTTGAGTTGGCGCTCGATGGTCAAGTGCGTTCCCTTGCTGCCCACATAAGCCACGTTGGCTACGACATCCCGGGTTAGTTCGCGCTGTACGCCGAAGCTCCATTGTTGAGCGTAGGACCAGACTGCCTGGGTCGGAATTCCTGTGACATCGAGAGGATAGGCCGATCCGGCGGGCGGAGCAGGGTGCGCTGGGTCTAACGTACAAGCGCTGTTGGAAGGATCAAACGCAGCGCCGTACCCGACATTGCCGATGCACGGATAATTGAGAGGAAGCGGCTGCGTCATGCTGAGAACGAGAGGCGCGCTAGCCTCCAGCGAACCTGTGTTCGCTTCGTTGCCCGTCCCATGCTCAAAGAAAATGCCGTACCCGCCGCGAATCGAAGTCCTGCCATCGCCCTTCGGATCCCATGCAAAACCAACCCTTGGCGCGGGATTAAACAGATGCCCTTTCATGCAGCCTGACGGAGTGCCGTCGAGACCGCATTGCACGAGTCCGAGGTCGCTCACGACTGCCGGGTCCAATTGGAAGGTGCTGGGGTTGAACGGCACCGGGACCGAGCCGGCATTCTTGTCAAGGAGCACGCCGCTAAATGGGTCGACCGCAAATCGCGTCGGATTGAATCTTGCGCCTTCCCAGTTCCATGCATTCTTATACTTTTCGCGGTACGTGCCAAACAAGCTGACCCTCAGGCCCAGATTCAGCGTCAGCCTGTGAGTTACTTTCCAGTCATCCTGCAAGTAGGGCTCGGCGATCTGATAGCTCTGGTAGTAGCGCCGCTGCGCGGAATCCTGGGTAAAGCTTTGTATGTAGCCGGTGGTGACTCCGTTAACAACCGACTGAGTCAAGAAGTCGGCGAAGGCATTTCCTGTGCTGTGCGTCAGATTGCTGAAAGTCAGGAAACCTTGAAGATCTCCGGAGGCAGCCCCAATCGCATTGTTGGTCTGATTGCGCTGCGCCAGTACGTATTGGCCTCCGAACTGGAGCGTATGTGCACCCCAGCGGCTTGCCACCGATTTGCCTACGTCGTCGCGCAAGGCATAGGTCGGATTCGTATGGCTCCAGGGCATGTACGAGGGATCAGCCGCGAAGCCTCTGCCCCCGTACTCGGCATTCGTCCCCAAGAAATTAACTCCCGGCATCTTGCCCCCAAATCCATTGTTGAATATGTATCCGATCGCGCATTGTGGGATGAGGGTCACCGGGTCAAGGCTGAGCTGAGGATTGCACTGTCCGGGAGCGGAGGAGTCAGCCACCAACGGCTGATCCAGCGTTGGGTTGCGCTGGAACTGGGCTCCGCCCGGACCGTTCTTGTCCACCAGGGTGATGTTCGAGTTGACGTAGCTTACAACCAAATCGTTCAATAGGGTGGGCGAAATCGTGTAGGTGAGGCGGGCAACCAAGCTTGTGCCCGGCCCAGTAAAGTTGTTCTCAACGGTGGGAAATGTGTTGCGGACAACCCCCCACTGGGGCGTAAGCACGGTGGTATCCCAGGCATCGTGGGCGTAGCGAAATGACGCCCTGATTTTCGCGGTAACTGTCTGATCGATGTGCAACAACTCTTCACGCCAATACGTGGAAGGAGAAACGGCGGCGTTGTAACAATGGTTTGGATCGGTGGGATCCAAGTTCGCCACGGCGAAGCTGCAACCGGTGGAAGAGTTTGGCAACGGTATAAGATTCGACTGCAAAATGGTCAAAGCGTTCTTATCAACTCCGAAGGCTGCCGGCGTTCCATTGGTTTGTTGGCCCTGCAGATCGTTGTTTGGAAAAGGTTCGAGATTTTGGGGATTGGCGCCTAGCGACGGGCAATCCGGAAAGTTCTGGCGCTCGAAGCCGTTGGACGCGGAAGTTCCGGCCAGGGGGCAAACGTCACTAAAATCGAAGACTTGTGAAACCAGTCCGAACGTATTGGGGGGACTCAAATTCTCCTGGATCCCTTGGGGCGTCATCACCAGACCGCGCTCCTTCAATGACGGGACGGCTTGGTTGTAGTCCGTGGGCGTTTTCTCTAGACGGACTTCCTCGGAGAAAAAGAAAAAAGTCTTGTCCTTCTTGGTGTTGAAAATACCAGGGATACTCAGCGGGCCGCCGATGGTACCACCGAAATCTTGCCGGCGATAAAGCGGTGCACCACCCGGAGGATCGAAATAATTTCGCGCGTTAAAGGCTTCGTTGCGGATGAATTCGTACAGGTTTCCGTGCAGCTTCTCCGTTCCGGATTTCGTGGTCACCTGCACGGTGCCGGACGCCGTTCGCCCGTATTGAGCACCGTAGTTGGAGGTTAGGACCTTAACCTCCTGAATGGCATCCAGACTTGGATAGACCATGAGCGTGCTTGATGCGCCGTTGAGGCCGGTATTCAGCACGTCGCTGCCATCCACCTCAAATGTGTTGTACTCCACGCGACCACCGTTCACGCTGTATTTCACGCTGCCGACTACTCCCACCTTGGCCTCGTCCTGCCCGGTCTGGTTGCTTACGCCAGGCGCGAGCGCTATGAGTTGCGTGAAATTGCGACCGTTAAGCCCAATGGACACCACTTCTTTTTCCGTGATCGTGCCGGAAACGCTTGCGGTTTCTGTCTCCACTTGTCCTACACCGCCGGATTCAACGTTGACTTCGGTCTTCTGTTCCGCCGGTTCCAGCGGAGCGTCCAATGTCAATTCAAGACCAGCAGTAACCGCGATGTAGTCCAGAGTCTTCAAGGCGAAGTTAGGGGCGGTTATCGCAAGGGTGTAAGTCCCAGCATCGAGACCGATGAAGGAATATGCGCCTTTGTCGTCGGTTTTCGTTTCCTGCCTAAATCCGGCCGCGTTATTCAAGACCACTGTCGCTCCGGTTACAACTGCTTGCGTTTGGTCGGTAACTGTCCCGCGAATGGCAGCCTTGTCGGGCACTTTCTCCTGGCCAACCGCAAACCACGGCAGTAGAAGCGCCAGCGCGCCAACCGCGCCGGTTCGACGTAGAGCGCGAAGCGAGACAAATCTCACGGATACCTCTCCGGCATTGAATCTTTGGAAGGCTTGAGAAGCGAACGCGGATAGTACAGGAAGCGAAAGCTGCAGAAGATTAAAAGAGCGTGAAAATTTGATGAACTGTTCGTGACTACGACCACACTCTGGTCGCAGATATTCAGTTCACGAACTTTTCACAAACTCTTCATCCTGGCGTAACAAGCAAACAGGTATGCTCCCGCTGAACTTCCAAGCAAGTTTATTGGGGCAGCCTCAATTCGAAGCAGGCCAAGGGAATCGCCAATCAGCGGTTGTTACGTCGCAGAGGTGCGTGTGGCAGAAAGCGCCGTACGTGAACTGAAAGTATTGCTTCCAAACCCAGATCCAACGAAAGGACCTTCTATGTCGAGTAAAAGATCAATCTTCGCGGCACTCCTGTTGACCGCGATTGTTAGCGTTGTGCCTCAGGCACACGCGCAAACCGTCAAAGTGGTTTTTGCCGGCTCTTCGGCCCTGTGGCAGTCGCTGGCGCTCGCCGCTTACAAGACCGGGGCTTGCGTCTCCGGAGGAACAGCGCCTTGTTTCCACTACACAGCCAAGAACTTTAACCTCTCGGATGGACGGCCAACGACCAAGGGCGGTTCGACCGCCGTCGATCTTGGTAACGTATGGATCGTCTGGGATAGTGCCGCCACAATCAACGTTTGGGCCTTCATCAAAGTAGACTCCGGTGTCGGAGACCGCTGCTACTTTGCCCAACCCCGCTGCAACGTGAACATCACCAGTTTCCCAGTGCCCGGGAACCTGATCGCTTCTACACTCTGGGGCGATAACTCCTCAGACTCAACGCCGCCGGCGGCAGTGAGTGCTCTATTCACGAGCGGAACTACACTGGTAAGCGCAGCAGCCACAGACATTCGCCCCGAAGATGCGTTGTTCGCTACTTGCCGTGCGAACTCGAAGCTCGGCGGCGGAACCGATAGCCTCGCTGGCCTTGGATACGGCGTAAACAACTCTGGCGTTTGCCCCGCTTTTGGGGCTGCCCTCGCGAACCTGGAAGGAAGCGACGTTCTTAGCGCTTACCCAGCCAGCACATCGACCGCCCACGTTCTGGCATTCAACCTCAGCGGAAAAGATCCCTTCACGGGGACGGCGATCCCGACGTATTCCACGGTCTCCGTTGGAGCGGCTCCGATCGTGTTCATCACGCAGCGAACCGGCGCGCTGGCGACCGTTACCAACGCCACGGATTCACAGCTCCAAGCCGTGTTTGGTGGCTCTAATTGCAACGCCGACGCCTTCGGCGCCCCCAGTGCGGCCATTCAGGCGTACCTTCGCGAGCCTCTTTCTGGCACGATGAACACCACGGAATACACAGCGTTCCGCTATTGGAACATTTCCGGCGTAAGCCAGGAAACGGGCGTCGCTACTCAAAACCCACTCGCCAAACCTTGCACCTCAGGCGGATCGCGTCACCGCGCTATCGGAACCAGCGAAGAGGTGGAGTCCGTCCAAAACTCCGTCACGAACAATGGCACCGACGGCATCGGCTACGCGTTCTTCAGCTATGGGAACGTTTCAGGCATCGCGGACAGTGCCAGCTATGGCTACCTGACCCTGGATGGAATTGATGGAATCTTCCACAAGTACGGAACGACCATCGATCCCGGACAGCCATCCATTGCCGGCGCTTTACCTTCGAATACAACCCTGCCGGCAGCTTGCGCTGGCAACTTCCCCTGCGCGGAATCCAAAATCTGGAGCGGCAACCTGTCGTTCCCGAACCTCCGCAACGGCTCTTATCGGGCATGGTCGACCCTGCGCATCGTGAGCAACGGAACGGCGTTGGCAGCAGGCGGCTTGGTGGTAACTGGCTCGCAGACCTACGTGGTCACTACTGTTCCCGACTTCGTTCCTGCCCTGAAGGTGTCCACCACCGATCCGGGTCTTTCTCTCTTACGTTCGCACTACACGCAAGAGGGCGTGGCGCCGGTCAACATCGCGACCACCGGCGACAAGGGCGGCGACGCGGGGGGCTGCATCCTGACCAGCACCGGTACGGTGGCGACCTCTGACACAACCACCAAGCTCGCCCAGGATGCTCCTGGCAATGCTTGTGTTTCTGTGCCGTAGGCCTGCCTAAATGCTCAACTGAATACGGAGGGTGAGCCGCTTGCAAAACGGCTCGCCTTCCTTAAACGAAACAACCTGGAGGGCGAACTCCCGCAGAAATTTAGGAGTTCGCCTCTCTTCTCGTTCTAGCGGCATGGCTCCGGCCTTCGCTTGCGGGACGAGCACTTCAACTATGGGGAAGAAGATGCATCGCAAGCTTCGGTTATTGGTGTTCATGAGAGCGCTAACTTTTGAAATCGCACTCTTATTCTTATCGCAAATCTTTTTATCGCAGATGAGTGCCGCCCAATTTGTGCCGGCATCCCCGCCCATCGGTGATCCTGCCGACACGCGGTTCAATGGTGTGACGGAGGATTGGACTTCGCCCTCGCTGAAAACCAGCACCCTCAGTCCAGTTCCACCGCTGACCGGCTACATCAATGATTACCCAGGCTATACCGTCGAACTGCTTCAGGTGCAGTGGCGGTTCGGTGATCCTCTCGACCTGTATGTGATGAAGCCCAAGGGAATCAAGAAGCCTCCTGTGATTCTCTATCTTTATGGTTATCCCGCAGGCACTGACCGCTTCAAAGATGAAAGCTTCCAAAACGCGGTAACCAAAAACGGCGTGGCCGCGGTGGGCTTCGTATCCGCTCTCACCGGACAGCGCTATCACGACCGTCCGATGCGGGAGTGGTTCATCAGCGAACTGCAGGAGTGCTTGGCTACCTCGGCCCACGACGTGCAAATGGTGCTGGATTACCTTGCCACTCGGGACGATCTCGACATGAGCCGGGTAGGAATGTTCACGCAAGGCTCTGGAGCCAGCATCGGGATCCTAGCCTCAGCGGTCGATCCGCGAATTAAAGTGCTGGACGCACTGGATCCCTGGGGCGATTGGCCCGTTTGGATGGCAACCTCTCCGTTCCCGCCCGAGGACGAACGCGCGGAGTATGTCAAACCAGAATTCCTGAAGAAAGCGGCGCCCCTCGAACCTACCGAGTGGCTGCCAAAGATACAAGCGAGGAAATTCCGTCTTCAGGATGCGATCTTTGAACCCAATACGCCCAAGGCCGCAAAGGACAAACTGCGGGCAGCGGTTCCCACGGGTGCGACCGTCGTGATCTACAAGACCCCGGAAGAGTTCAACGCAGTTGTGCGCAGCAAGACCGAGCTCGAATGGATACAGCAGCAGCTTCGGTCACTTCCAGGTGCGTACCCTTCGACCGCCGACGTGCGCGTAGGAAGTCCTAAGAACTGAAGCCGTGCCGTTTCCGATCTGCATGTTTGGTTTTCGCAACTCAACTCGGAGGCAAGTGATGAAACAGCTATCCGCAGGGATTTATACATTGGCACTGTTGTCCTTGGTCTCCCCTCTGCGGCCAATTCACGCGCAAACGGCGTCAAGCGCGACAAGGCCGGCAGGGCCGTACAGCTACGACCTCTCCGAGGAAGTCACGCTCAATGGGACAGTGTTGAATGTGCTCACCAAGGCTTCTCCGGGAATGATCACGGGTTCCCATCTCCTGCTGACAACTCTCTCCGGTACGGTGGATATAAGTTTGGGGACACTCGGCTTGCAGGGCCAGGGTGCACTCTCCGTCTCTGCGGGACAGCAAGTTGAGGTCATTGGCGTCATAAGGACTCTTAAGGGCAAGCCAGTCTTATTGGCCCGCGCTGTCAAAGTTGGGGACCGCGTTTATGCAATTCGGAACGAGCACGGAATCCCGGTGTCGCCACAGGCACGTCAACGTGCCCGTCAGAAGGCCGCGCAGAATGGGGAGACGCTATGAATCGCAAAGTCTGCTCCAGACTGCTCGCCGTGCTCGGCTTGATGGTCCTCACGAACTGCAGCACCGGAAACAACCACAGCACCGTGAACATTACCACGGCTCCGCTCGACTCGATCACTGCGACGAGCGGGACACCCCAAAGCCACGCAGTCAACGCGGCGTTTGGAGAGCCGCTGGTTGCGACCGTGAATACGAACGGATCGCCGGCGGGCGGCATTACAGTGACGTTCACGGCTCCGGCTACGGGACCCAGCGGCACTTTCTCCGATACCACTGCCCAAACCGCAAATGCCATTACTGACTCGAGCGGCGTGGCCACGTCGCCGGCATTCGTAGCGAATGCAATCGCCGGCGCCTATACGGTGACGGCTACGCTTTCAGGAGTTCCAACACCGGCCAGTTTCAGCCTCACGAACACAACGGGCGCGCCGGCCGCCGTCACAGCTACGAGCGGAACACCGCAAAGCGCGGGGATCAACACAGCGTTCGCAGCGCCGTTGGTAGTCACAGTCGCGGACAGTGGCCGGAATCCAGTGAGCGGCGCAATCGTGACGTTTACGGCTCCGGCGGCGGGAGCTAGCGGCATATTTGCCGACAGCACCACCTATGCCACAACCGCAATCACCAATGCGAGCGGCGTGGCGACTTCGGCGACAATCACCGCGAATGGGACGTCCGGCGCTTATACGGTGGCAGCAACGGTGGCGGGAGTGTCGACCCCGGCCAACTTCAGTCTGACAAACGCGGCCGGGGCGCCGGCAACGATCGCGGCTACGAGCGGAACGCCACAGACCACGGAGATCGACACAACATTTGCAGCACCGCTGGTAGCGACCGTGCTCGACAGTGCGTTCAACCCGGTAGGCGGCGTGGGAGTCAAGTTCACTGCTCCCGCCACCGGCGCGACCGGCACATTCGCGAACGGAACGAATACGGAAATGGATACGACCAACGCGGCCGGTATGGCTACCTCGACGGCCTTTTCAGCGAATGGGAAAAGCGGCGGACCGTACACGGTGACCGCCACGATTGGAACACTGTCGACGCCCGCCAACTTTACTTTGACTAACAGGGTGGCAGCCAATACTTATGTGTTCTACCTGAGCGGGCAGGAATCTTCCGGGCCGAATTTTTATGCCCTCGCTGGATCGGTGGAAATCGATCCCAGTGGCAACATCCTTGCCGGAGAACAGGACTATAACGACGCCGAAGGATTCACGTCGCCCCAGCCTTCCGGAGACACCATCAGCGGAGGAACGCTGTCAGTAAACGCCACCACCGGCCAGGGAACACTCATTCTGACCACCAACAACCCCAATCTCGGCGTCAAAGGGGTCGAAACCCTTGGCGTCCAGTTTGTGAATACGAATCATGCGCTCATCGTTCAGTTTGACGGAACGGCGACTTCCAGCGGAAGTATGGATCTGCAGACCCTGCCAGGAGCACTGAGCGGAGGTTACGCTTTTACCCTTTCCGGAGTGGACACCAGCTACGGCCCGGTTGCCTTCGGGGGCGTGTTCTCGATCATTGGCGGCGCCTTGCAGAACGGTTCCGTCGACGAGAATGATAATGGCAATGTAACTACAGCAACCGCTCTGAGCGGAACGCTTTCAACGTTCGATTCCTTCGGTCGCGGCACTATCGCCAGCAACCTTAATTACGCCGGCACACCCATCGCACTCAACTATTATGTCGTCGGTCCAGAGGCGATAAGGATCATCGACGCGGATCCTGGCGATTCGGCCGTGGGTTCGGCTTTCGGCCAGGGCGTAAACGCTACCGCGTCGACCAACGCATCGCTGGGGAGTTCCGTCTTCGGTATTGCAGGAAGCCCCTATCTGGTCAACTATGCCACAGCGGGCATGTTTGTTACGTCGTCCTCTGCCGGAACCTTCTCGGGAGTGGCGGATGACAACGAACTGTTCATCTACAATATCCAGCTACCAGCCGCTCCGATATCCGGCACTTATTCTATTGCCAGCAGCGGATACGGGAGCTTGACGATCGTGCCCGGAGATTTGGGAGATGTCAGCGCCCTGGGCATATATATGACTGACCCGAATCTCAATCTGAACGATCCAAATAACACGACTACCGGATTGGGAGGCGCTCTAGTTGCCGACATGGATGGTGCGCTTGCCGGCGGACTCGGAGTTCTGATTCCACAAACAAACAGCTCGCCTGCCAGCTTTGCCGGTAACTATGATTTTGGGGCGCAGGGTTTCAACTCCTCATTCGAGTTTGACCTTGTCGGGCAGGGCTCGGTCACGGGTGGTGTTCTGACCGGGACGGGACTCGTCAGCGATCCGTTCTTGACGTTAGGCGCCAGCGCGACGAATTCCGGCGTTACATTCTCGGGGACTCCGCTTGCTGACACGAGCAACGTTGGGCGCTACACCATGTTTTCGACAAATCCGACGCCCAATCCACTCAACATTACAATCAATGCAACAACAACAGATCTCGACGTGGTTATCTATCAGGCCAGCGGCGGACAGTTGTTCTGGCTTGACGAAGATATCATCAGCGTATTGCTTGGATCCCTCCAGCAACAGGGTTCGCTCGCGGGCATACCCGGGGCAGGCACGGGGGCATCGGAAGCGATCACAGCTACGAGCGGAACGCCGCAGACCGCGGTGATCAACACGGCGTTTGCAGCCCCGCTGGTGGCAACCGTAACGACAGGCGGGTCGCCAACGAGTGGCGTGGTGGTGACGTTCACGGCTCCTGCAACGGGAGCCAGCGGCACCTTCGCCGGCGCCACCAGTACGACAACGGCGACGACCAACGCGAGCGGCGTGGCCACTTCGGCGGTGTTCACCGCCAATGAAACGTCCGGCGCTTATACGGTGACGGCTACGGTTACAGGAGCGTCCATGCCAGCCAACTTCACTCTGACAAACACAGCGGGCGCGACCGAAGCGATCACGGCTACTAGCGGAACGCCGCAGACCGCGGTGATCAACACGACGTTTGCAGCCCCTCTGGTGGCGACCGTAACGACCGGCGGATCGCCGACGAGTGGCGTGGTGGTGACGTTCACGGCTCCTGCAACGGGAGCCAGCGGCACCTTCGCCGGCGCCAGTAATACGACAACGGCAACGACCAATGCGAGCGGCGTGGCGACTTCGGCGGCATTCACTGCGAATGGGACGTCCGGCGCTTATGTGGTCACAGCTACGGTCTCAGGAGTGTCGACACCAGCCGACTTCAGTCTGACGAACGCAGCCGGGCCCCCCGCAACGATCACAGCTACCAGCGGCACGCCGCAAACTGCGGGGATCAATTCGGCATTCACAGCGCCCTTGGTAGCGACCGTACTCGACGGTGGCTCGAACCCGGTGAGCGGCGTCATCGTGACGTTTACGGCTCCAGCGACGGGCGCCAGCGGCACATTCACGAACGGAACGGCTACCGAGACGGATACCACCAACGCCAGCGGCATGGCCACTTCGACGACGTTCACAGCGAATGGGACAGTCGGCGGACCTTACACGGTGACGGCTACGGTTGCATCCCTGTCGACGCCGGCCAGCTTTAACCTGACCAATAGGGCGGTTGCTAACCCGTATGTCTTCTACCTGAGCGGGCAAGAAGCCTTCGGGCCGAATTTTTACGCCCTCACCGGATCGCTGGAAATCGATCCCAGTGGCAACATCCTTGCCGGAGAACAGGACTATAACGACGCCGAAGGATTCACGTCACCCCAGCCTTCCGGCGACACAATCAGCGGAGGAACGCTGTCAGTGGATCCCACCACCGGCCAGGGAACACTCACTCTGACCACGAACAACACGAATCTCCCCGGCGGAGGGACTGAAACGTTCGGTCTCCAGTTTGTGAATACGAATCATGCGCTGATCATTCAGTTCGATGGAACGGCGACTTCCAGCGGAAGCATGGACTTGCAGACCCTGCCAGGCGCGTTGAGTGGAGGTTACGCCTTCACTCTTTCCGGAGTGGACAGCACCTACGGCCCGGTTGAGTTCGGGGGCGTATTCTCGATCACAGGCGGAACAACCCTGCAGAACGGTTTGGTCGACAGCGATGATAATGGAGATGTCGTGACCGCAACGCCCCTGAGCGGAACGCTTTCAGCGTTCGATTCCTTCGGCCGCGGCACCATTGCCAGTACTCTCAACTATGCTGGCACCCCCATCGCACTCAACTATTACGTTGTTGGCCCCGAAGCCATTAGGATCATCGACGTGGATTCTGCCGATTCGGCCGTGGGTTCCGCATTCGGCCAGGGCGTAAACGCTACCAACTCGGGCGACGGATCGCTCGGGACTTCCGTCTTCGGGATGGAAGGCAGTCCCTACCCGGTTAATTTCGCCACGGTGGGTACGTTTTCCACATCGCCCTCTCTTGCCAGTTTTTCGGGGGTGGCGGATGACAGCGAAGTGTTTTACGACACGCAGTTATCTGCCACCTCGATTTCGGGCACCTATTCCATCTCCCCGAACGGTTACGGTAACCTAACGATTGACCCCGGAAATTTAGGAGAAGTCAGTGCCCTGGGCATATATATGACTGACCCGAATCTCAACCTGAACGATCCGAACAACGCCACGAGCGGATTGGGAGGCGCTCTTCTGGCTGATACGGGTGGGTTTCTTCCCGGCGGCACCGGAATCCTGGTTCCGCAAACCGACACTTCAACCGCCAGCTTTACCGGCAACTACGACTTTGCGGCGCAGGCATTCAACGAGTTCTGCTGCGAGTTCGACTTCGTCGGACAAGGATCGGTTACGAGCGGCGTTTTCGCAGGAACTGGACTTGTCAGTGATCCGTTCTTGACTCTAGGCGCCGGGGCGACGAACTCCGGCGTCACATTCTCGGGCACTCCGCTCGCTGACACAAGCAACCCTGGGCGCTATACCCTGTTCACGACAAATCCGACGCCCAATCCGCTTGACATTACAATCGGCGGAGCAACAACAAGTTTCGATGTGGCTATCTATCAGGCTAGCGGCGGACAGCTGTTCTGGCTTGACGAGGATGCCAACATTGGCAGCGTATTTCTCGGATCCCTGCAGCAACAGGGGTCTCTGACCGGACTACCCGCGGCAAAAAAAGCTCCGGTGAGAACCAGACCCAAACAGAAACAATAGTGGGTTAACGGGAAAGAGGCACAGCCGAGACGATCGGCTCTGCTCCCTGTTGATGGTGCCGTTAAGACCGGTTTCGGTCAAAGTGCCCGATGACGAATCGCAGCACTTCTTCAGCTCAAGAAAGGAAACTGCTCAATTTTCTGTTGGATGGCCCGTTCCAAGAACTGAGCGCCTTACGAGGACCTTGAGCATGCACCTCATTTCAGCGTGGGCGTGGGTAATCCGGGAGTTTGGTGGACCTGAATACTACTGCGACGCTACTTCCTGGGCAAAGACAAATTTCAGCGTCAATCCGCATGTATGCGCTCAGTTATGCGTCAGTTTCACGCTGAAACCCCCTGTTTCGGCTGCCTGCTTTCGTCCGTCTCCAAGCCCGGCAGCCTCTTTGGTTCTTGAGGATCTAGGGTTAGGTTCTTCTCTCTTTCCTTATTGGTGACCCCCTTTTGACCCCCTTTTGACCCCTTTTTTCGTCCGTCTCAACAGCTTCCTGGAGGTTTGGGTACCCTGTCCGCGCGGTTCCGTCTAGGCACGTCAACGTTGAAAACTGGGCGAATGCCGCGCGGCCCGACATGTCAAAGCAAGAAGAAGTCCAAAGGCTTTCGATAGACTCTCGCCAACTCGCTGAGTTCCACTACGTCTATCCTTCTCTCTCCTGATTCAATTTTCGAGACAAACGACTGTGGGCGTTGGATCTGGTTAGCAACTTCGACCTGGGTCAGCGCGGCCTCCACCCTGGCTTGCTTGAGCCTCCCAAGGAATTGCGCGTAACGACGACGATAGCTGGCGTCCTTCAAGACGGCTGGATTATGGCCAGCCGTGCCTTAATATCCCAAAATAGGATATTATTGCGCCGCTCGTGTTGGTGCCGCGACATGATCGACGTTACATGTCCGATGTGCGGCGAGGTCTATCACGCCGACCCAGTCCATACTGGAAAACGCATCCAGTGTCGGCGATGCGGCTCTCTCGTTCCGATTCTTGCCGCCCGGGGGCACAATCCTCCAACAGACGCCCGGAACCCCCGAGGTAGGACAGCCTTCGCCGCGGGTCACGCAACCCAGAGCGGCACCTCCCAGCCGGCGCAGAAACTTTTGGATCTTTGGCTCCGCTGTTGCCGTGGCTGTCATTGGCGGGGTTCTTGTGAGTCTGCTGTGGTATTCCAACACCGACACACACGAGGACCCTGTTTCCGGCAAGAGTGGAGCCGAATTTCACGACTCTTCTCAGGCTGGATCAGCAACACAAGAACCAGCTACTCCCAATCGCTTTGAGGTTATCGACAAGGAACCCCAAGGGACAGAAGCGAATGCCCTACCTTGCGATGAGCAGGAACCCAGGAAGCACCGTTCGTTGCCCAACGGTAGCCGGATTATGCCGGACCCTCCGACGACTGGGTATGGCGAGTTAGAGGTGCAGAATGGGACAGGCGAAGACGCTGTGCTATCGCTTTACAATCCTGCAGCCGACGAGACAATCAGAGAGGTCTACGTACAGGCCAAGCATTCCGTTCTGATGAAAGGAATCCCGGAGGGCACGTACCAACTCGCGTACATGGCTGGCCTCGATTGGGACGATGGCGAAGCCGCTTTCCGTTGTGATCCTGATTATGCTGAGTTTGAGCGAAGTTTTCTGTTTACAGAAGAAACAAATCAGGAGGGCGTTCAGTACCACACCATTACTGTGACGCTGCACCGAGTTGTCGGAGGGAACATTCGGACGAAGAGAATATCCAGAGAGGAATTCCTAAGGGCAATCATCGGACCGCGGCTTTGCCTAGATGAACTGGGGCGAAGTAGTGGGTGATCCGTCAGCCTTGCGGAGACCGGAGAAGGCTCGCGGCGCGTGCAACCCGCTCTCACAAGGCGTCGAGTACGGCTTTCCAGGGGAAATCTCGGAGGGAAGTTCAGAGACCGCTAAGGTGTTTGCGCTATACCTGTCTCCTGGAACGCGCGGTGCAGTAGCGTCTGAAAAAGGTGCTCGGCCTGACGCAACGCCTCACGCTGCACCGCGCGCAGACGCTCCACTCGTTCAACCAAGGCGGCGAACTTCTGTTGTAAGGGGAGCGGTGGCACGGGAATCCGAAGCGGCCGTAGTGTGTCGAGATTGATGTTGGCGCGCGCAGTCTCGGGCGCCTGCGCCAGGAAGACCGGGCGCCAGAAGCGAAGCAAGAACTCGATATATTCCTTGGTCGCCGCCTCCGGATTGACTTGGATGCCAACCACGCTATCGGGGCAATAAACGTCGACCTCCAGAATCGCCGTCATTCCGATCGTCGCACCGACAATCGCGATGACGACTGTTCCGGGCGGAAAGCGACGGCTAACCTTGACGCCTTTCTCGTTTAAGGTTTGGGTCCACGAGCGTAACCGGCCTTCGCTGGTGCTGATGTCGCCAGTTTGGATGAATGGGAATCTGCCGCTGTAGTAGCTGGGATCGTTGCGTGGACGGGGCGTGAACTTGCCGCGCTCGACGGTTGCCAATTCTTCCAACTCGGAAACTAACCAGCCTTTTGCGTTTCGCACCGGATCGCCGAAGAGTTCGAGGAACGCGGCGGGGAGGAAGGTGTCGGTGAGTTCGAGGGCGTAGCGTCGTGTGCGGCACAGCCGGTCCGCCTGCTCCAATTGTTCGGCGATGCGCTGCTGCTCAAGCAGGTCGGGAAGTGGAACCGTCTCTTCCTTCAGTTCTTGGGAAGACAGGTGTTTAACGGTGGCGAATGGCGTCCTGTACTCGACACGCTTCAGGGCAATGGCAAGGGCGTGGCACAAGTATGCGATGTCCGAGACACCGGACTTAGCCTCGATCTTGCAAACTCGCTGATTAAGCAGCGCAGTTCCACCTTGCCACCGGGCGGTGTTGAACTCACCGTCCATGCCAACTAACAAGTCTCCGTTGCGAACCACTGCGAATCCGCATCTGTTCGGGGAGCGGGGGGACGGGAATCGGAATCTCACGCAGACTGCCTTGGTTGAGCTTCGGAACAGTGAGACCGGAGACGAACTCGGTCAGGTCGGAGTGGTTGAGGTAATAGATCAGCCAATTGTCGAGAATCTTGGTTCGATGTGGCCTCAGAACATGGGCATGGTTGTTGACCCAGATTTTCCCCGCCACCGCGAACGCAGTATTCTCGCCTGACTCCCACTTCGCCCCATCTTCGCCTACCAGGACAAGCGGCTCATCAAAGAGGTACCCTTCAACGTAGCCTAGAACTCCCGTTGCCCCGTAATACGGAAATTCCCCCGCAACGCGGTCTCGCTTCGTGATGGGCTTGCGCTTGTGATCGAGCACATCGCACAGGCCGCCGACATCTCTCATCTGCCAACTATTGTTCATAACAGCGCCCTGATATTCGCCAGCACTTCCGCGCTCTCAGCGTCCAGCGCAGCAATTTCATCCATGATTGCCTCCGGGCTGCGGTGCGCGATTTTCTCGCCTCCGTTCGGGTTCTTCACGGAAAGATCGAAAGTCGTCTTGTCGATGGTCTTAGCGTCTACGCTCCACGGTCCGCGCGGCAAAGGAGAAAACTGTTTTTGATTCTCCTAGTCATCAAGTTGTGATTCATCCGAAATCGATTTTTGATTTTCCTATACTTCGAGGGAAAACATGGACAGGGAAGCGAGGGCCACGATCAGTAAAGCTCTTTTCATACTGGCTCCTGCTAGTCGAATTGAGGGAAGGCCAACGTTATATTACAGGAGAACGCGCTCAGAGAATTATTCGCTGTGTGTCAAGCACACTACAACCGCTGTGGCGTAGTGGGTAAGAATCGGGAGGTGGGAAAGGAGCCATCTATCGAGTTTCCAATACCAGTTGCCGTCATTGCCGATGCGCTGCAATAAAGGGATAAACGGCAATCGAAAATAACGCACCTCCTTGGAGGTGAATGGCGCACAGATACTCGCAAGTTCTGTTCTGGTTAAAGGATGTTCATATTCAGAAATGTTGCGTTGTTTTGCTAGCAGACTACGAAGATATGCATAGCTTCTGGAGAAGCGTATTGGCTCGCTTAAGATGATTTCTCCTCGTTTTGCCAAAATGCGCGACATTTCTGGAAGCACTTGGTCGATTGCCAGATGGTGGATCAGTGCGATGTTAAACACGACATCAACTGATTCATCTGACAAGCCTGTCGAGTAAGCCGATGCTACTCGTAGGTCGGCGCTAAGGCCAGCCATCGCCAGACGTTGCCGCGCTAGATCAATTAAGTCTGGAGAAATATCGAGACCAATCACATGAGCGCCGCGTTTAGTGAGGGGAACAATGTTCTCGCCCGAACCGCAACCAAAATCGAGGACGGTCTTTCCTCGCACGTCGCCGAGCAGGTGGAAAGCGTACTGCAGTGGATATGGCGTATCGGCTGGCGGATTCATGTAACGTGCAAGGTGTTCAGGGTTGACGGGCTGGAGGACTACTTCTCTAGCCTCCTCGGCGCTGCGCTTTACTTCGGCTCGGTCGCGTTCCGATAGCGGCATTGTCCATGAACCAAATGAAAGGCCACCTTATATCACAATTTCCCTGCCGGGACGCAGAAACCGCTTGTGCCACAAGATGTGTTTGGTGGTATAACGGACTGCGAAGGTGGCGGAGGCTGGGTGAGTCGAACACAGTTCCTGCCGGAACTGCGGATTTTAAGTCTGAATCCCCGTTGCCTATCTAGCCCATTCTCTTTTACTTGCAAAGACATAGCCTAATCCATGCGATGCGTTCCCTGCGGTCTTGTGTAGTCCTGCAAAGAGCCATTGGGCAGAGTTTGGGCAGGGGACGCACGTTCATAAATGCCTGCTAGAACTCCCTCCCTGTTCCAACAAGCGTTGGTAAATGTCAGCTTTACCAAGATTCGTCGGCGAATCACTGGCTGTATCCTTCTGAGAACTTGAGGAATCGATTTTTTGTTTTTCCTATAGATCAAAAACACGAAATCGACCTTCTGTGGAGGTATGATTTCGTATTCCCCGTGAGGCGTCAGCCATGCTCACCAAGAAACAAGGACGGCCTGCGGCGCAATATCTGCGCATGTCTACAAGCATGCAGGAATTCTCGCTTGAGAATCAGAAGGCGGAGATTCGACACTACGCTAATCAATTTGATTATGAGGTTGTGCGAACGTACAGCGACGCTGGTAAGACGGGGGTTACGCTGAAGCACCGCCCTGGCTTGAAACGCCTTCTCAGCGACGTGCTAGGTGGGGAGGTTTGCTTTGAAGTAATTCTCGTCTACGACATCAGCCGCTGGGGAAGATTTCAGGACGATAATGAGGCCGCGCATTATGAATTTCTTTGCAAAAGAGCAGGCATTGCGGTGCACTACTGCGCTGAACCGTTTATCAACGACGGCAGCCTTGCGTCCGGGCTTTTCAAGGATCTTAAGAGAGTCATGGCGAAAGAATACAGCCGTGAGCTGGGAGTCAAAACCTATGCCGGACAAGAGCGTATAGCCAGAATGGGCTTCAAAATCGGAGGAACTCCTGGATTTGGCCTTCGTCGCATTATGCTTTCAAAGGATGGAAGGTACAAGCGACGCCTTGAAACTGGCCAACGCAAGAGTCTCGCGACAGACCGGGTCAAACTCGCTCCCGGCCCTGCGAATGAAGTCGAGTGCGTGGGCCGGATGTTTTCGATGGCCCTTCGTGGGATGGGATCTGGCGACATAGCACGGGCGCTGAATAAGGAGGGCGCAATACGTGAAAACGGCCGGCGCTGGAACCGTAAAGTTGTACGAACAATCCTTACGCACCCGAAATATACCGGATGCAATGTCTGGGGCCAGAGCTGCCAAAAACTCCATACATCGTCCGCTCCTGTTCCCCGTGAGCGCTGGATTATGCGACCCGACTCCTTCCCAGGCATTATCGACGTGGACATATTCGATCGGGTCCAGAAACATCTGGAACGATACGCTAGCGATCGTCTATGGTCAGACGATGAACTCTTAGCTAAGCTAACGCACCTCCGAGCGCGGAAGGGCAAGCTGTCAGAATGGTTAATCGATAACACGCCAGGGATGCCGTCCTCCTCCACCGTGCAAGCCCATTTTGGCAGCCTACTTCAGGCATACGCTCTCATCGGATACAAAATCGATAAAGACATAGCTGGGAGGTGTCTAAAGAAAACGCTGACGCGCCAACTACGTGAGAACCTGGTGCATGAAATTCAGAATCTTTTTCCCGATGATGCAATAGGTCGGCTCCCGGGGAGATTGCGACCGGTATTGCGCACACACGGCGAAACCATTGTCTGCATTAGGGTTTGCGTGGCAAGGCCTATCGCGAAGACGATTATCTGGGAGTTTAGAACGACTCGGGCGGAGAACGGCTTTTGCACTCTGTTGGCTAGGTCGAACATCAAGGCAAACGGATTTCACAGTTTGCACCTCATTCCCCCCAGGAGATGGGCGTCGTTTTACCGATTTAAAGGCGATCCCGTGTGGTTGAGAGACGGGATACAATTGAGCAGCCTGTCGGACTTCCCGAACGCGCTCAAGCGTCTCGTCAAGGAAAAAGGCGTCTGCTGAGGATGAATCAGGAGGAGACTGATTGTGGCCGCCGCGATTCCGAAATTCTTGTAACGATCTCATAGAAGTCTGCCAAGGAGTTCACTTTTGCCCCCGTGAGTAACCATGGGTCGTTTTTGAACGAACGGTGCGACCGGAACGTGTTCATTTGGGGGAATAGATAACACGCGATGACTCGGTTGTGATGAAGATTCATCTTGCACAGCAGCGTGATGTGCTCGCGCTCGGCGGCGCACGGTTCGACAACCCAGTGTAGCCTCCCACCTGCTCTCCGCTTCTGGCGGGCCAGTAAGATTGAAACGAAATAGCCGTCATCCACCCGCAGGATGGGTCTAGTTCGTTTTGGCAAATGTGAAATCGCTACATGTTCCGGAAAGATCTCCTTGATTTTGTCGAAAAGCTCCCGGCGCAGGCGCACCGAACGTTCCAACTGCTCAGTCTTAAAAATGCTTTCATTTCCGGGATCGTAGCCAATAGCTTCATACAACCGCTGTGTCGATCCAAAGTGGTTCCTCACAGTTCCCCTGCCAGGCATACCCCGTGCTTTCAGGATGATTGCCTCATTCAGACGACCTTTGACCTTCAGCAACCGTCTGAAGCGGTTCAGGATTTCTTGGTTCGACCATAAGAAATCTGCCCGTCGCGGAAGCATGGCCTGCGCTCTGTCAAAGGTCTCTTGCGAGACTATTCCGGTAAAGGCTGTCGGCATAGTAATCCAGTCATGCGGCGCGACCCGTAACTTCTTGCCGCGAAGTTGTTGAGTACCTCGATGCCAGACGTTCCACCCTGCATATTTCGGATTTGTCACTATTTTGAAGACATTCTGGTGCGTCCATCGTCTTCCGTCAAAAGTAATTTCTCTTCTGTTCAATTCACGCGCTATTCTCGCGCATCCGTCGCCTGCCAGAACCATCGAAAAGATTCGCCTGACACGTTCAACGTGTTTTGGGGGGCCGGGCACGAGTATTACCCGGTCGGTGGTGAGACTCTTGTGATCACCGTTTTTCATTAGTTGCTTTGCTTTGCCGTCGGCGGACATCATCAACCGCCGATACCCGTATCCCGCCGGACCGCCGACCCAGTAGCCCATCTGAACGAGCCGGCTCTTCCCTCGAAAGACCTTTTCGCCCAGCTCTCGGCTGAACTCCGCCGCCATGCTTCTCTTCAATGACTTTAGAAGCGAGCTGGAAGCTGAGCCGTTGTTTGCAAATTGCTCCGCACAATAGTGAAGAGGTATGCCAGCACTGGAACAGAGAAATTCGTAATGGGCGGCTTCGTCGCTGTCCGGAAACCGGCCCCAGCGACTGACATCGTAGACGAGAACGGCCTTGTAGGGAGCCTGACCACCAACAACATCTTTAAGCAGTTCGCGAAGCGCGTTACGCTTTGTCGCGATAACCCCGCTCTTTCCAGCATCCGCGTATGTCTTCACTATGACAAAACTGTGACCAGCGGCATATTCTTGAATCGCGGTTTTTTGATTGTCGATTGAGTATTGTTGTGCTTCGTCGGACATTCGCACATACTGCGCTGCCGGGATGAGGCTCGACGGAGGCTGGAGGTTGCTCTTCATTTGTTGTGCTTCGCCTTGTCTTAGGGAATGGTACCGCGGCGCGACCCATTCTTCTATTTTGAATTCTAACCGCTACGTTGGACGAGTATCCCCGCATGTCGTCGTATGGGAACGCATACTGCTGGCGGGTGATGGTGTTGGCGTGGTTGGGAATTGTGACCGCCACGCCACGGAGACCACGAAATGTCTAAGAACTTCTGGGATTTCGTTCTGCTTTGATTCCTGCAGCATCTTCTTGTCCAGGCTCAGATCCACTGCCAGCTTTCTCCGGCGCGCGTTTTCGTCGCGCAACTGCTGGGCTTCCTGTGCCTCGCTCACATCCATCCCACCGTAATTCGCTTTCGAAAGCCACCCTCAGCATCCCTCGGGCAAGGTGAAATCGATTTTTGTATTTCCTATACGTCAAGATGCTGCTTACGCAAGTATTCTCGGTGCTGAAACAGCAACAGAGGCCCCGGCCAGTGCGTCTGAGCTACGCGGAATCAATTTATAGAACCTTCGGACAAAACCCTCTCATCGGGCTTGACGGCCAACCCTTGCACCGAGTTGGGCGTATCAATCCCTTGGCTCCCGCTTAGACCGATACGAATTCTAAACCGGCTTAGGCATCCAGACGGGTCCCTCTGGCAATAACTCCGCACTAGATTTGACGAAAGCAAGAACGCTAAAGGATAACGACTCATAGCAAGTCCGAAACTGATTTTTATTTTTCCTATATATCAAGAAGTTCTACGACGTCGTCCCTTTCCCGCCGCTGGACGCTGCCATAGTGTCTGGCGCTCAGTGGTCTGAGCTTCCTCGAATGGTCGGGACGGAGCTTAGTTTGAAAATCCACCAAGCGCCGGACGCCGTCGTGGGCGGACGAACCGTCCACGTGTTCCAGTACGCCGCGAACGTCGAGGACGGGGTGTGCTTGTTCCGGTCTGTCATAAGCTACGGCTTCTTCCAGCGGAGCACGACGAAATACTACGACTGCCACGGTGAAGTCTGGATGGAGGAGTCGGGGATCATCTTGCGGATTTCGCAAGCCCTTGACCTTTCGGGACCGTGGTACCGCTGGTGGGGAGTGATGACTTATGGCTGGCTGGAGAAAGACAGGAAGCAGTACCTTGTCCCGGTCACCATCACGATTCAAGCCGAGCACACGAAAACGTACTGGTGCCGGGGGCTGTTCACGGACTACGAGATGTTCGGCGTAAAAGCCCGTTTGATGATGCCGACTGAGCCGGAGCAGGCGCAGAAATCCGCGATTGGCGCACAATGATTTTTTTCTTGACCCCGCTCTGGAGGTGGATTTTTTGAAAGATGCCTTGATCTATGAGAAAAGCCAAAATCCGTTCCGCCGACGGAACGCGCTGACGAGAATCCTTTGCCGACCGTGATACTGGTTGGGGTTGTTGCTGACACACAGAGTCGCCGTGTACCGGAAAGTCGGCGCTTGTTTCAAAGTTTCGCAATCCTATCGTAATGGTCCAGGCTAAGGTACCTCCCATAAAGGGTGGGCCTGCCCCTGGGTAAACACGGGCACAAGCGCAGGTGCGTGCTGCTCGACGCCAGCCACCGGTCAACGGGCGTTCCAACGTCCGAAGCACTGCCGGGAAGAAGTAAAACAGGCGCATCGATAAATCGGATTTATGAATCGCCCGGAGCCGGATGTGCTGTCGGCATCTCCGTTTTCCCGAAAGCCAGCCTGTTTCCAGGAACGGTCCCGATCATTCCCACTCTGGCACGATTAACTGCCCGTCTCGTGCGGCATTAGTGCCGCTGAAGTTGCGGATCTGCCTGTAAGCCCTGTCATTACCGGAGAAATGAACCACAGGATCGATCTGCGCTGATGATCTTTTCGGCGGCAGGTAAATTGCTAGTAATTCAGCATGTGAGTTGGGAGATGCTTATATGAAGCGCCGAATCCTGGTTCTGATGTTTCTATTTGCTGGCACACTCTACCTTCCTGGTCAGAGCGGCGTCGACAGCAACATGCCGGCTGCGAATGCCCCTCCTGCGATCTCGCCCGTGCCTCTTGTTGTGAGGTTTAGCAGCAGTATGCGGGAGCTTGATGAAACAATCTCATCCGGTTTCAAGAACGTATCCTTCGCGCTCTATCAGGACCAAAACGGCGGGGTGCCACTCTGGCTCGAATCGCAGACTGTCCCCCTGGACAACCAGGGACGCTTTACCGTCCTGCTGGGGTCTGCCACATCCGGTGGTGTTCCAGCTGCCACATTTGCTGCCGGTGAGCCCCGGTGGATCGGTATCACTCCCGGCGACGGGATTGAGCGTCCCCGAATCGAACTTGTCAGCGTACCCTACGCCCTCAAAGCTGCCGACGCTGACACGCTTGGGGGAAAACGGTCGAACGAATTTGTATCGCTCCAACAATTGAACTCAATGCTTTTCGGGCAAAAGCCCTCAAATCCAATTGCCATCGACGCTAGCTCAACCACAGGGCCGTCAAGCGTGCCGCCTGCCACAAGTGGGCCGCCGATACAAGTCCAGTTAGACGGTCTACCCGCTTCTACGTTCGCAAAACTTAACGAGAGCAATGTCTTTTCAGAGTCTCAAGGCTTTCCGGGCGGAATATATTTGTCAGGCAGTAATCCTGATGCCAATACTCCGAAGGCATTGGACTCGGCTCCTCTCGACTTTGAATCCTCCTTCATAAATCCACAAACCGCGTCTCAGGTTGGGCAGCGTTTCCGATGGGTGGCTCTTCCCCTTCCTGGAGCGAGCACGGGGCCGAGCGCCCAGCTATCTTTGTTTTTTGGAGTGAATGGAGCGAACCCATCCAATACCGGTTTCTCTTTCAACTCTGACGGCACCATTAACTTCGCAGCGGGACAGCAGATTCCGGCCAGCGCCGTCATCTCTGCTCTATCGGGAGGGCCAGTCAACGGCGGTACAGGCGTAGGTGCGGGGAATCCAGCCAATCCCATAGTGAATACGGCCACTTATCCTTGGACTCAAACACCGCCGCAAGCTATCCCAATTCAGGTTGGCATGAACACCGTAACTTTGACCCCATGTCCACGAGGAGTAAACGGCACGGATCTTTGGCACTACCTTTACATTTCCCTGACAGGCACGCCCGAGGTAGTTCTCATAACGGGCGGATCCTGCACCTCACGCGCGTCGACCGGAACAATCGAGTTCAATGCAAACTACCCACATTCTGTCGGGTATTCCATTGGCAGCGCAACGGACGGGGTACAAGAAGCGATCGTTGATGCCGATATGCTCAAGACCGCTGGGCAGCTTTCCCGACAGGTGATGATTGATCCCGGAACACATTTACTCCGTGCCAGAGTATCAGTCCGTAGCTCGTCGATGACCATTACATCGTCCGGCGCTACGCTAACGTGTGACATGAGCGACACCTGCCTTATGCTGGGCGATCCAACAAACGCGACTGAGTTCCAAGGAATTGTATTGCAGGGATTACGGGTCGCGCCGGGGGTAAAGAGCGGAACGTGGCCTTCAGTCGAGGATAACGCTCAAGGCTCGCAAATAAATGACCTTGGGCCTGCGACGAGTTCTGTCCCTGGTGCCAGTTTTGGCTCGCTGGTGCAGATCGATAACGATCAAGCAGCTGTGATCAATAGCCTTAGTACGACTCTCAACTATGCGTGGGGTAGGTGCGACACTACATTCTGTTCAACCGCAATTGTGGGGCCTGGTCCTTACTCGAAAAACGCGGGAGTGCTTTGGGTCCAGAATTCCAATATAAGTCTGCAATGCGGAGCGAACGGTATAGACAATCAGGATGGGAACACGCTCCAAGTCTCCAACACTGTTGTTCAGGGCTACGCGCAGTTCGGAATACGGGCTTCAACGGTTTATGCGCAAAATACCGTCTCACTAAGCAGCGTGTATGAGGAAGAAGATGGCTACTGTAATCCTCTGGGAACGGGATCCTCTGGCCTCATCGTTGAAGGCGGACAAGCGACCACGTCCGCTTCTCCCAGCGTCGGGCTGCTTCCCCAGTTTGCCAGCACGGGCTCGACACAGTTCTATTACTACATCGTGGTCCACAGCAGCACCATGGGTACCTCTCCGGCCTACGCAGCTGGCTATGCGAATACAAACGGATCAACTCCGATCAACGCACTTTGGAACCAGGTTGGAACTGCCGGAGTAATCACGTATGACGTTCTTCGTATATCCGGTGATGGAGCGAATGACATGGCGGCTCCATATGGTACCGGCCAATTCGCAGTGGCCATCGGAGTACCTGCCACGCTTTGCTCAAACAAAGTCTGCTCGGTTGTTGATAACCCCGGATCGACTCCGTCAACCTACACGGTTGCCGATAGCACTCCCTATTGGCCGTCACTGAAGCTGTGGCCTGGAACGGTAATTCTGACGACCCCGAATGATACGCAGAATAATGGCGGTGGAAATCCAACGCAGTATTTCACGGATCAACTATCAAGAGGAACAATTGTAAACTCTGCTGGCGATACCTATCCATCGGTGTTTGCGCAGGAATGCGGAACCCAGGGAAACTGGTCGTCAGTCTGGATGCAATGTGTCGGGGGGAATTCAGTTGGCAACGACAACCCTGCAGTAACAGGTACTTTAATGCAGTTATCAGGCACTGGCGCCGCTCCCGGAGGACTCAAGGGCCGCTTGATCTTCGAAATGCCCCCCGGATCCGAGGTTGGCCCTACGCACATAATTACGCTGTCGGATTCGAACCCCGACAAAACCCTCGCGACTCCCGGGAACAGGCCGGCCAATGATCCTAATGACAGCTACATCGGTTATGACGGAGGGTATGTCCCTTCCAACATGCAAATCGCACTCGGCGCTCCGGTATCGATCTCGCGTTACATAGGCAATACCGGAGATGGGATTAGCTATCTCGAACGTCTCACGGTGGCACAGGAACAATACCGCGTGCCGGTCTCGTTGGTCTCGGTCATTTTTTCTAGTTTGCAGGGTTTGTTGTCTACTTTACCCAACGGCACCGTGCTCTACTGTTCCGACTGCCAGAATGTCCACGATGACGGGGCAACGTTTGACAGCACGGCTGAGGGCGGCGGCCATGGAACTAATTTACTGCTTGAAAATGGACAATGGCGGGTTCATTGACGCGCGCGTTTGAGTGGTGCGACGAAAAGCTAGAACCAGGCGACTTGTGCAAGGGACGAAGGGGGTTGAGGCTCCCTGAAACATTCGCTTAGTGGACATCGTGCCGCACTTGCAACGAGCGCGTCGATGAGCGCTCCTGCGGGCCGTCAATTGCAGCCTTTGCAGCTGGATAATAAAACTTCGCCTGCGCTCCACCAGCCAGCCGCCCACCTCCACCATTTCTCGGACAGGCATTGGCGACCCCGCACGCTCCGCCATTGCATGAACCTTACTCCTATCCGAATCGACTGATTCAATGTACGTAGCGCGTGCAATCCGCTCGCGGGAGGGTCTGGCAAGAATCTCTCGGCGTCTACCGTTTCCACGAAACGGTTACAGAGCCAACCAATATGCCACTTACTCAACTGCAGCGTTCCCAACACAGCACGGGCCGCTTCGCAAACTTCGGAATGGTTTACCGCTTCTGAGCTTCGCCACGAGGCCCCATCTCCTCACCCTTGATCTATAGGAAAGAACAAAGAATCGCTAAGAACGGTCAGACAGGGGGCGAGCAGTGGCGAGGGCGCTCGGCCCATTGCTTTGACAAGGCTCCTCGCCAACCAGATGTCTCTGCTTCCCGTTTCCGTTCAGAATGATTACTGCGCCTCACGACACGGGATGGTCCCAACCGCTTCACAAACGGTCGATCCAAAAGTCCTCTTCCCGATTCCCTCTTCGTATTCCCGCAAACGAAATGCGATGCCATAGCTCGATAGGTGATTTAGTGGTTTTTAATAGTTTTAGTAGTGGTTTGAGTGGTCCGGTCAAACGGCATACCCTCGATCATCTGATTCTTGACCTCGTTTGACGCAGGTGCATTCACATGCGTCACCGCCACATGATGCATCACAGCACGTTGTTTACCACTCCTTTTATTGATACGCACAGCCTAGATCCAGACCGGCACAGCTAACCGAAATTCCGATCAAGAGGTGCCGGGGCATGTTGCGGCTGCATTTGCGACAAATGGTGCGACATCGTCGATGTACCCTCCAAGAGATCGCGAGCGAAGGCCTCGATGATTTTGGGACTGGGGATGACAGGACATTGTTGCCTTCGGGAGACCTGAATGACATTTGAGAATGAGTGTTCCAATTGGTTTATGACCTCAGAACGCTCTCCGGGAGAACACAGCCGATCTCGTATCTCTCTCAACAGAGCTCCCAACATCTCCAAATCAGCATCCGGATCGAGAAGCCGAACTTTGGTTCGCCACTCCGCCGCAAGACTCAGCGTGCAGAATCCATTTTCTAGGTCGCTGGATTCGATGAAGAGAGCAGCAATCGAAACGCTCTTATCGCTGAGCAGGTTGGGTAGGTATTGCAAGAGACAGTACTCAAGGTTGCCCGATGTGGTCATGTCACCTCCTCCCTGCACAATTTAGTATCCACAAATACCGTGCGGGGAATATAGCATTTCGTGTATTTCTATTGTGTTCACACTTGGAACGCCCATTTTGGGAAAATTGCGCCCAGAACTCCATGTTTTCCACAGCTTGAATGTGACATGTAGCACAGCCAGGCAATTTGAAATGAATTTAGGATGGTTCTCTCTGGCCGACACCATCGAACAGAAGGGGCCCGGCTTCCCACGGACACTACGGAGAAACGGTACTTCGTAGCCGGAGAAACTCTATCGGGCAATAGCTCTCGAAAGCAGCGCGAGAGACCCCTTTGGCGCGAGGCGTCGGGTGAGCATAGTCGCAGTGCAACATATCAGAAGAATGCGTGGAGGAGCGCAAGGGCATCTTATGCGTTGCTCTGATAACCACTTCTACGTGGTGAAGTTTCGTAACAATCCGCAACATATCCGGGTCCTTGCGAACGAGTTGCTGGCGACGCGACTGGCACAGCGGACGGGGTTGCCCACGCCTGCGACGGCCGTGGTGGAAGTGGGCGAGTGGTTAATAAAGCACACTCCTGGGTTGCATATTCAACTGGCGCATGATGTCATCCAGTGCTTGCCGGGGTTACAATTTGGTTCGCGGTATGTGGTAAGTCCGCTGGAAGGACAGGTATTTGATTACTTGCCGACGGCGATGTTCGACCGAGTGCGGAACTTGGATGCTTTCGCCGGGATGCTGGTGGTGGACAAGTGGACCGGTAACTCGGACGGACGTCAAGCGGCATTCTGGAAAAAGTCGCGGGAGAGGAAATACACCGCAGCGTTCATAGATCAGGGACATTGCTTTAACGGAGGGGACTGGACGTTCCCGGATTATCCGCTGCGGGGGGTCTATGCACGAAACGAAGTGTATGAGGGCGTGCGCGGATGGGGCTCGTTCGAGCCGTGGCTTTCCCGTATCGAAAAAATGGAAGAGGATGCGGTGTGGGATTTTGCTGGCGAAATTCCTCCCGAGTGGTACGGCGGGCATTGGGACGAAGTGGAGAAACTCGTGCGGACTTTGCTTGAGCGGCGGGGATTGGTACGGGAGCTAATCGAGGCCTTTCGAGCGTCGCCACGAAGGCCTTTTCCAGAATGGCACGGCCAAGGTGGGGACACGAGTGTTCTCTCTCGATTCAAAACTGCTTGATCGAGAATCGGATTACTAGGGGCATCTGCGCATCTCATGTCGAGCCGCTGTGTGTACGAAGTCCTGTGAGGCCGGGTTAGCCTACCTTCCCTTGGAGGGCCTATGCAAACCTTTCAACAATTCACCAACCGCGATGTTAAGTTCCTCCGCGACACTCATCAGTGTGTCGAGGCGTGGCAACGTTTTCCGGTCTCAAGGAAGCCCATGCCGGTACGACTGAGTCCCGATTCGATGAGCCAGCTCCTCCTGGCTTATATGTTTCTCCACGCGCAATTCTTTGATTCGGCGTGCCAGGGCGTGCAAGGTCCGGGTTGATCGTATTACGCAGAGTGTGAAGTTCGGCGTTTCGCTTCGTCCACCGACATCAGCGTCGAACTTGGTTATCGTCCGCCTCGTCGTCGTCCATCACAAGGAACTGATTGAATTTGCCTCCGCCCCAGAAGAAGACTCGATGTCCTCCATAGTTCCGGGCATGGCATTGTCTTCGACGGCAGCATTCTCAATCGCGATGGTTCCAGGAGCTGTCGTCGCTGGGAGGTCTGCCCCTTTCTGGGAGTACGTGACGGAGCGATGCTCGCAGCCTGGCCTACTGCGGGACTCCCAAATAGAGGCAGAAGGGAGAAGACTGCGGGGCGGCCAGATAGTCGTACCCCAAATTGTGCAACATGCTGCTGCCCCAGCAGAAGAAGTCGCCTTTGGGTGAGACGATACCGATCGCACCCGCGACTCCAATGTTTTCCGGGATTTGATCAGCGCACTGGGCATAGGTGCTCAGCGGGAGGTATCCGCATTCATCCGTATGAGAGAAAATCAGCGCTTCGCCGGGATAGACGGAATGCGGGAACGCAGCAAAGATTTGGTTCTGAAGGTACGTGGGGCAGTACACCGCGCTGTCGTAAGCGCCGCTGCCGGTGCATCCTGAAGCGTGGCTCAGCAAAGCTAAATCTGAAGCGCCAACCCAGGGCAGGCTGTCGTTGAATATTCCATTGTCATTGTGCGGCCACGAAAGGTGCTCGTCTTCAATCGGCGGTGGCGCAAGAAAGCTTTTGTCGAATTGAACGTCGCTGTCGAGGCGGATATTGAATCCGGTGTGGGAATTCGGAGTCAGGAAATGGCTGACGCCCGCGGCCGGATGGGCTCCGCAGTTCACGCCGGGATTGTTTGAGCACCATTGATTTCCCAGCGTTCCCACCTGCCACACGGCATATCCCATTGGGCCGGAAGAAAGATTGGCGCATCCTGCCTGAGTCCAGTTGCCGTTCTGCGGAGTGATGAAGGCGTACAGGCCGTCGCCCGTGACGACCATATCGTGGATGCCGTCGCCCGAACTGCCGTGCGATCCCCAGCAATTGGTAGCCCCGGTGGCAAACGTACCGAGTGGGGGGATCGCTTCTGAACATGCAGAGGTGGAGCACATACCGGGTGCTAGATACCCCCACGCCTGTCCGGTGTTGAAGTTGGCGGTCGCGCACCCTTTGGTCTTGCTCCAGGCAAACACCCAATCGGCTGTACCCTGACCGCCTGGACCCAGCGCAGCGAAGACTGTACTGTCGTCGGCGCTGATTCCCAGCACGCTACTGCTCCCCGCCGTGAATGGCGTCACGCCAGGGCAGACTCCCGGACCCATGAGGTACGCCATCACCATAGGCGTGCCGAAGGCAAGGGCGCATCCGGTTCCACTGAGCGTGTTCGAATAAAGAGTCGAACCTGTTATGTAATAGAACTCGTTATCCGTGTTCCAAGTGAAACCGAATGCACTTGGCGCGATGCCAGGCATGGCGCATCCTGCGTTCACAACCCGTACATAACCTGGGGCTGTCGTCAGTTCGGCAATCTGGATTTCCTCACCAGTGACCTCAAACGCCAGATACTTCTCATTCGCCGAGATGTCGCGGTCATTGTCTCCTTCCGAGCGGGTGAAGTTACCGGTCGAGTGGCCGAAATACATCGTGCTCTGGTCGGCAATCCGCGTGATCAGATTGGTTCCTGCGACGTGGCCGGGAATTGTTGTATCCTCCGAAACGCTGTTCTGGCAGCCGTTCCCAAGGAATGTGGCGCTTCCGCCCACGCATGCCGTCTGGTCCAGATAGTTAACCCCGGCTTGGGTTCCGGGCGGCTCCATCAGAGTCGCCACCGTGGAGGAATTCCAAGTAGCCACGCCGTAGGGCGTCCCTCGGACGCTGTAGCCGACGCTCGATTGGCTGCCTGCGGACGTCGTCAGCGTGCAGGAATTCGTCGAGACGCAACTGCTGATCGTGTACCCGACGCCCGCGATGGTCACCGTTCCAGTCCAACTCGTTCTAAAAAGCGAGCCGGAAACCCAAGTCACAGAGGTTCCACTGGTATCGACCCGACCGACGCCACCACCGATCAGGATATTGCCGCCGTTTCCGGCGCCGACTCCGGTCTGCCAACTCGTATCGAATGACGTTCCGGAGTCCCACTGCATACAGTTGGCCGCACAGGGACCGATGGCGGAGTTCGACGTCGTGACAGTTCCGATGGGTGAACGTGATGTGAAGATGGCAGAAATCTGCCCTGGATTGGTGGTACTGTTGCCGCCGCAAGGGTAGGTAGGAGGCCCAGTGTAGAACGGCGGTGTGCATCCCGAACTCGCGATTGCCAATGTCGGTGATACCGCAGGGGCGAGCACGAGCGTGGCACCCTGTCCATTAGAATCGGTGACCTTCGCGGTGAAGGGATATGACCCTGAGAGCGCGGTCATCCCCGTGATGGTGCCGCTGGAGGCTCCCAGCTGGATTCCGGATGGCAACGCCCGAGTCGCGATACTCCTACGATACGGTTTGACGCCACCAGTGGCGGAGAGTGTTGCAATATAGGGCGCGGCGGTATCCGCTTCGGTGAGGGTAGAACTCGCGATTGACAATGGAGCTTGAGGGGTTGACGTTACGGTTGCGACAGCGGTCGAGTTGGCACTGGCTGCACTGCCACACCCGGTGATTAGGGCTGTAAGGCAGAGCAAGAACGAAAGAAACAGAAGAGTCGACGTAACGTGTTTAGCCTCGCCATAGCTTATCGAAGAGCCCAAGTGCTCGATGCTCAAAACCTTGACGCTGATGGTTCTTCGGCTCGGTCGAGATGTAGTTTGATCAAAGCGAGATGTCATTGCTGCTGCCTCAAGGTGGAATCGTCGGATTTCGGGGGAAGTCCCAAATGCAATTTAGAAGGACGAGAGGTGCGTGAGAAACTTACGAAGGGCGCTGTCAGCACACGAAGGTATGGGGCGGTACACTTTTTTAGTTCTGTTCCAAAGCGAGCGCAGAATTTAGCGCGGCGGCCTCGGAGCGGTTTTCGAATTGACGCCCTCAGAGAGCGGTGCTATCAACCAGTGAGTATGAAGAGCGAATTCGTTAGGTCTGCTATTCTTGGCCACAGTGATGCGGGGTTCCCATTTCATAGATAGCGATAAACGCCCTTATAGGAAGCTTCGAACGCAATTGCCAAACTACTGGCAAATGTCGACTCGCCATGGCCGAGTCCCGGCCTTTGGTCGCATTGCATTCGCCGAGTGCCCTCGGTGAAACCGGACTGCGCATGTGCCTTCCGGAGAAAAGCCAGGACAGTGACCGCATTCGACACCGAGGAGTCCGTTCTCTGCAGTCCGGTTTCGGGGAAATAATCGCGAAATACGGGCATTTTCTGCGTATTTCGGAGGAAGAGGGGCCGACTTTCTCTGCGGTTCAGACTGCGTGGCGGAGCAAGCGGGATTCGAACTCTCAGTACCTTTTTGAACCTCTAAGTGCCGAGGTGTCCGTAAGTTGCAGAATACAAAATACCGCCAGAGAATTTGACAGTCAAAAACCCGACCCAGAAGTCTGCCAACAGTCCGGTTTCGATTCGCCCTCCATTCGCAAGCTGAAGGCGAACGCCAAGCGATTCTGTGGCAGAAAGTGGTCACTTCGAGAGGCCCAGGGCATCTGACAAGGTTCGCATGTGACTGCGTCGCGACCGAATGCAATTTTCCGTATCTAACCAACTCGACCGGCGAACCTAGAAATGTGTAATCATCTCTTTGCCTGGGATCGGGACCGAGCATGGGCAAACCAATTTTACTTAGCGTGGATGACGATACTGATGTTTTGCGGGCGATAGAGCGCGATCTGCGCTCGCAGTACGGCGCTGAATACCGGGTTATCGGAAGTGATTCTCCTGAAGGCGCGCTCGACCTCTTAAAGCAGTTGAAGGTGCGCAACGACAGCGTGGCCTTGCTGCTTGCCGACCAGCGCATGCCGCGCATGGACGGCGTGGAATTTTTGCAACAGGCCATGGGAATCTTCCCTAGTGCGAAGCGGGCATTGCTCACTGCGTATGCCGATACCAACGCCGCCATCAGCGCGATCAATCATGCCAGCATCAACTATTTTTTCTTGAAGCCCTGGGATCCGCCTGCGGAGCACTTGTATCCACAATTAGACGACTTGCTGGACGACTGGCAGGCTTCCTTCCGTCCAACATTCCAGGGAATCAGGTTGCTGGGCACCCGGTGGTCGCCCCGGTCGTATGAGTTGCGGGACTTTCTGGCGCGCAACCACGTCCCCTATCAGTGGATTGACGTCGAGCTTTCCGCTAATGATCCGGAAACCAAACTGCTACTGGAAGCTCTGGGTCCAGAGGCGGCCAATCTCCCCGTGGTGCTCTTCCCCGATGGGACGAAGCTTCTTGAGAGTGTACCCGCGGACGTCGCGCAAAAGGTCGGGCTGCGCACGCGCGCCCAAACCAGCTTTTATGACCTGGCAATTGTGGGTGGGGGACCGGCCGGTCTTGCCGCTGCGGTTTATGGAGCCTCCGAAGGCCTGCATACCGTGATGATTGAGCGGGAAGCTCCCGGCGGGCAGGCTGGTATGAGCTCCCGCATTGAGAACTATCTTGGATTCCCGAGCGGGCTCAGTGGCGCCGATCTGGCCCGGCGCGCCGTGGTGCAAGCCCAGCGTTTCGGAGTGGAAATCCTGTCGCCGCAGGAAGTTGTTGGCGTCCGCATCGAAGGGCCTTACCGAATCATCAAGCTGGCGGATGCGAACGAGATCTCGTGCCATGCACTGATGGTCGCGACTGGAGTGCAGTGGCGGCGCCTGAATGCTCCGGGGATAGACAGACTGCGGGGTGCGGGGATTTACTATGGTGGCGGCGCCACGGAAGCTCTGTCTTGTAAGGGTGAGGTCGTCTACGTGGTGGGCGGCGCGAACTCAGCGGGTCAAGCGGCAATGAACTTCGCTCGATACGCAGAGCGCGTCATTATTCTTGTGCGCGGCGACTCGCTCTCCAGCACCATGTCCCGGTATTTGATCGACCAGATTCAAGAGACGCCTAACATTCAGCTATGGACACATGCCGGCGTAATCGAGGCCCATGGCGAAACCCGTCTGGAAGAGATTTCGGTGGTTTGTTCCGATACCAACAAGATTGAGCGCGTGCCGGCGAGCGCGATGTTTATCTTCATTGGAGCGTTGCCGCGGACGGATTGGCTGGCAGATGTTGTCGAGCGGGACGAGCGCGGCTTCCTGTTGACCGGCCCTGATCTTATCCGAGACGGGCAACGTCCGAAAGGCTGGACGCTCGACCGAGATCCTTTCTTGCTTGAGACCAATGTTTCCGGCATCTTTGCCGTGGGCGATGTGCGTCACGGTTCAATAAAACGAGTGGCTTCCGGAGTCGGTGAAGGATCAGTGGCAGTGCAGTTCATCCATCAGTATTTGAGCAAGGTCTAAATGGTCGACAAGTCCGAACTACTTCGCGTGCCCGCATTCGCTGATTTGCCAGACGATCAGCTCACCTGGTTCATCAGCCAGTCGCAAGAGCTGCATCTCAAGGCGGGTGACACCTATGCGCGCCAGGGCGATCCTGCCGATGCCATGTTTGTGATTCTTGAGGGAAGACTTCAAGGGCGGGGCGAGCTTGCAGGCGAAGCCGTCATCTTTGATCTGGAGCCGGGCGACGTCACCGGAGTGCTGCCGTTTTCGAGGATGAAGCAGTTTACGGTGAGCGGGCGGGCCGAGACGGATAGCCGCGCCCTGCGATTTCCCGCTTCGCTGTTTCCGGATCTTGTGCAGAAGATGCCGGTCCTGACCCAGCGTCTGGTGGGACTGATGTCTGACCGGATCCGCGAAACCACCCGCCGCGAACAACAGCAAGACCGTTTGGCTTCCTTGGGGAAACTTTCGGCAGGACTGGCGCATGAACTCAATAACCCGGCTTCCGCTGCGCAACGGGCCACCAGCCAATTGCGCCACATGCTAACGAAAATCAGGAACGCGAGCCTCGAGTTGGGCAGGCGCGATCTCACGTCCGCCCAGAAATCGGAGATCGAAAAACTGGAAGCTTCGTTCACCCAACAGGATGTAGTTCCACCGGATGCGCTGACCATCAGCGACCTGGAAGACCAGATCGATTCTTTGTTGCGCAGTCACGGGCAGAACGATCTGTGGCTACTGGCGGCTGGGCTGGCGCGACGCAACATCAAGCCGGAGGTGGTCGAATCGTTGTTCGCCAACCTCGATAGCGACACCGCTAGAGCCGCTCTGGTCAGGATCGCCGCCTCGGTGGAGATCGCGAGTCTGTTGCACGAAATTGAGAGCAGCACCTCACGAATATCCGATTTGGTCGGTGCCATCAAGGAATACACTCACATGGACCAGGCACCGGTGCAAAACGTGGACGTTGTAAAGAGCCTGGAAACCACGCTTACGATCTTGAATCACAAGCTTAAACAAGGAGTGGTAGTGCAGCGCGATTACCAACACGTTCCCCTCCTGGTGAATTCATTTGGCAGCGAGCTCAACCAGGTCTGGACCAACATTATTGATAACGCGATTGACGCGATGCGCGGAAAAGGCGAGCTTCGCATCCGAACCTACCGCGACGACGGTTGCGTAGTAGTGGAGATTGGCGACAACGGTCCAGGAATTCCCGATGAGGTACAGCCCCACATCTTTGAGCCTTTTTTCACAACCAAAGGAGTTGGGGAAGGCACGGGCCTCGGCCTGGACACGGTCCAGCGAATTGTGAAGAAGCACCGGGGAAATATTCAGCTTAGTTCCCAACCGGGCGACACTCGTTTTCAAGTCCGGCTCCCGTTATCGGAAGCGTTGCACTAGTGTGCTTCGGAAGTCGCATCGTAGATTAGCGACTGGTTCGTCGCGACGACGATGAAGTCAAGCCTGATGTTTACCTGACGCGAGGAGCGTGAAGGATGTTTGACAGTATTCTTTGCGCAGTAAAGGAATACGATCCGACCATTCTGGAGCCGTTGATTGGGCTCGCGGTCGAAATTGCCCGCGAGGGCCGAGAGGGGAAGCGCGTTGGCACGCTGTTCACGTTGGGAGATGAGGATGCCGTGCTCGCCAGGTCGCGGCCGTTGATTTTGGATCCGTTGTTGGGACATCCTGAGTCTTCGCGCCACGTCACCAATCTCAATCTTCGCGGGACCATCAAGGAATTGGCGCAGTTGGACGGTGGGTTCGTGGTGAGTCACGACGGAATTGTCCTTTCGGCCTGTCGCTATCTCGACGCCGTGGCCGCACAAGTGGACGTGCCGTTGGGACTCGGCAGCCGTCACATTGCTGCCGCCAACATGAGTGCTGTGACCAAGGCGGTGGGCATCGTGGTCTCTGAGAGTTCCGTGGTGCGACTCTTCTGTCATGGACAATTGGTCGCTGAAATCATTCCTGAGCTCTGGATGATGGATCATGCCGCTCACCTTCGTGGTGCCGTTAACCGGGAGCAAGTCGGCGAGATAACCGTACTGACGCCAAATCCACGACAAGCCTCTACCGCAAAGTAGGGACGAGCCACTCCGAGCGAGAAGTGCAATCCGTTTTCGCCAAGTCATCGGTTTGTGATCGCACTACGTTCGCCTGTCGAAGTCTTTGAAACCGGACCGCCAATGTACCCTCCAGAGAAAAGCCAGGACAGTGGGCGACTTTGGGGCTGCGCAGTGGTGGAGAGGGGGCTCCCAGTGAGAGAACTTATTTCGGAACGAAGTAAATCTGATCGGCTTTCGGGAATCGCGGATCGGCCATCAGTTCGCCAATGTGTTTCGCGCGCTTACTGTACCTTGGATCATTTTCCAAGTCGGCCAGTAGTAGAGCAAATTCTGTCCACAGTTTGGGCCACCAAGGAGCACGGTCAATATTCTCCAAAGCCCTCTGGGGTGCGGGCACTTTATTCATTGCCTCCATCGGCGTATCGGGCCAAAAAGGGCCTGATCCAATTGGTTTGTGATTTCTTTACGAAACCTGGCTCGGATACCTCGCTGTTGCAGAAAGACGCAGAGTCCGCCGCTGCCAGCTCCGAGCACAAAAACGCCCACAATCAACAAACGGTCCATCGTCATAACTCCGAAGAAGAATGCAGGGAACGAAGATTGGTTCAGCCGCCAGCTTCGTTCCCTGCCTCCATGAGCAGGATCAGTGAAACAAACGGAGTGTAACGCTGGTATCCGAGTGCTGTCTGTGACGGATGTCACATTGCCATTTTAAGTAAAGAGGCCACAGTTTCCCAAAAGTGGCTCCCTCTTTGGCTATCACCACGCCACATGCTGTGGTGACGGATCGGGATCGACCCTTGTCGCCGCCCGGTCCGTTGGCCGTCGCTTTTGTCGGCATCGAGCTTGGTGGAGAGCATTTCCTGACCGCTTCCCGCCGCGTGGAGGTGGCGTGGGCTGGCAGGGCCGCTGTATGAGCGGCCAGCGGGTCAGTTTCCTATCGCCGCGTTAGAGATGGAAATGCTCGCGGAGCTGCGACTCCTGGCCCGCTACCTGTGCCTTATCAAAACTGCCCCGTAGCTGACTAGACGCCCCATGGCTGTTGATTTGGTACGAGTTTTCTGGATTTGGAGCAGCGCTCTGCTGTGATCCAGACTGGGAAGCAAATCGGAAAAGCGGGA
>Ga0302324_100001392_pt1 | contig 59045 bp, 55 predicted proteins | sample Palsa_T0_1_FD_201949 | JGI IMG/M metagenome (GOLD analysis project Ga0302324, IMG submission 201949) | Peat permafrost microbial communities from Stordalen Mire near Abisko, Sweden - Palsa_T0_1 | ecosystem: Environmental > Terrestrial > Soil > Palsa > Peat permafrost | place: Sweden: Abisko...
GGCGGGGGCCGGCGACACGCTCGAACTCGCGAGAGCGGCCCGCGCCTCGGGTACAACGCTGGAGGCGCTCGCGTTCGAGCGCCTTACGGACGAACTCGATCTCGCCGGGGTCACGCTATTGTGCCCCATCGACCATCCCGATGCGGCGCATTTGGTCGTCAGCGGTACCGGCCTCACCCACCTGGGCTCGGCGCAGGGGCGGGACAAGATGCACAAGGCCGCGGCCGCGGGCACACCACTGACCGACTCGATGCGGATGTTCCTGATGGGTGAGCGCGGCGGCAAGCCCGCCGCAGGTGCTGTCGGCGTGCAGCCCGAATGGTTCTACAAGGGAGATGGTTCCATCCTGGTGGCATCGGGAACTCCGCTCACCATGCCGGCTTTTGCCGAGGATGGCGGGGAAGAGCCGGAGATCGCAGGCATCTATATGATCGATGACGACGGTGTGCCGGCGCGCCTGGGTTTCGCGCTGGGGAATGAATTCTCGGACCATGTGATCGAGCGCGAGAACTATCTCTGGCTCGCTCATTCGAAGCTGCGTCAGGCGGCCCTCGGACCGGAGCTGCTGCTGGGCAAGCTCCCCGAGAACGTGAGCGGGATGAGCCGCATCTTGCGCGGCGGCGCGATTTTGTGGGAACGGCCGTTTCATTCGGGTGAGGCCAACATGTCCCACAGCATCGCCAATCTGGAGCATCACCACTTCAAATACAGCCAGTTCCGCCGACCCGGCGACGTTCATGTGCATTTTTTTGGTACGGCGACCCTGTCCTTTTCCGAGGGTGTCCGAACTCAGCCGGGTGACACTTTCGAAGTCACCGCCGATGCGTTCTCCCTGCCGCTTCGAAATCCGCTGCTGCGCGCAGAGGGAGCGGCAACGGCGCAGATCATCGCACTGTGATGAAGAGGATATTTTTCAATCAAATCGGGGCGCACAGAAAATGCTGAAGCAATACGTTCCGGTTGGGCTTCTCGCCATGGTGTTCGCGGTTGTGGCGGCCCCGGCGGCGCCCGCGGGTTCAAAAGGCCCGCAGGGTGCGACCTACGCTTCACTGGCAAACTTGCCCGATTGGAGCGGCACGTGGGTGATGTCGGACCGTGACTTCCAAGCCTCGGGCAAGATTGCCGACAAGGCCCCCTATAAGGCCGCCTATCTGCAGACGCAAAAACAAGCGACATCGGACACCGGCAAACCAAATGCCGCGAGATGCCTGCCGACCGGCATGCCGGGAATCATGGGAGTTCCGTTGGGATTCGAGTTCGTATTCTCACCGGGGAGGGTTACCATTTTGACGGAGGAAGGGCCGCTGATCCGGCGAATCTACACGGACGGGCGCAAACACGCGGATGATCCCGCGCCCACCTACGCCGGCGATTCCATCGGCCATTGGGAAGGCCCGGTTCTGGCAGTCGAAACGGTCGCGATCACGCCCAAGTCGGAGTTCCTCAAGCGTGTGAAGACGAGCGGTCAAACCCGGGTGACCGAGCGCATTTACCTGCTGGATCACGATCATCTTAGGATCGACACGACGATTGAAGATCCGGTGGCACTCAATTCACCTTGGTCCTACAGCGGGACCTACCAGCGCTCAAACACTGGATTTGTCGAAAGCTATTACTGCGACGATGATCGAGATGCGAACGGGGAACCGGATTTGACGCCGCCGCCAATCCAGCCGCCATCGCATTAGCGATGCGAATGCGGCGGATCTAGTTGTGCTTGAGCTTGCCCTCGATCGCTTCCAAGCCGGCCTTGGCACAGGCCTCGTCGTCGCCTCCGCTGTAGCCGATGGCGCCGATGATCTGCTTGCCATCGGTTATCGGGAAGGCTCCAAACTGAACGAACATATTGGGTTTCACACGCGCGACCAGGGCAGGGTCCTTCGGCACCTGAACTCTCGCCAGGGCGCTCGACATTTTGAACTCCAGGGCAGTCAGGGCTTTTCGCTGCGCGACGAATACGTGGCTGCCGTCCGAGCCATCGGCGCTCAGCATGGCTCGCGCCTGTCCTGCAGAGTCGATCACCGTAGCAGCGCCCTGGTAACCGCGTGCGGTGCAGTTATCCACGGCAGCACGAGCCGCCAAGATGGCCAGTTCAAGCGTAGGTCCCGGCGCGGTGGACTCCACCGGCGTGCCCGGACCGCCATGATGAAAGCCCCCCGGGGGAGGCGGGGGATAAGGTGGCAAATGACCCGCCTCATCAAGCATGCCAAACGGGGGCAATGTGTCGCCCGGGAGACTACGGGGACCCGCCGGTTGGTCATTATTGGCGACGGCGACAACTCCTAATACTGCACTTCCGATGGCCAACAGACCGAAGGAAGCAAGCCAGGGAAACTTGTACATATGACCACCGTCCGATTGAATTGTCCGAGTTATCGACGGATGGTAGTCAGTTGCTGGAACTGCGTCAAGGCGCCGCCGATTGCTCGATCGGCGCTTACGAACGGGTTTTGACGGAGCGTTTGCGGGCCGCGGTCTTTCCATTCGACCGTTTCGGTTCGCTGCGGGAATTGTTGGTGTCCAATCTCGCAAAGGTCACCAGTTCTTCCATTGCACTTTGCGCCGCCTTCGGATCGGCCGCGGCTATCGCCCGGTGAACGCGCTGATGCTCAGGCAGCGGGTTGCGCGGTAGCGGGGATTTGCGCTGTTTAAAGATGGTGGTCCATCTGACTGCCGCACCGATCCCGTTTACCAGCGAGGCCAGAAAGACGTTGCCGCTGGCGCGCAGCAGCGTCGAATGGAAATCTTGATCGGCCTGCTGGCCGCGCTCATCGGCCAGGGTATACAGTTCCATCCCCTTGAGCGCAGAGCTCATGGCTTCCAGGTCGGCTGCGTTGCGTCGGAGGGACGCCAGCGCCGCGGCGGCTGGTTCGATTATCTGCCGCAGATCGTAGAGACTCGCAAGCAGATCCTCCGGCGGTTCCGATTGGAAAATCCAAGACAGTACATCCGGGTCCAACCAATGCCACTGCTCCTGAGGGCTTACCACGGTCCCGACTTTGGGTCTCGGCTGGACCAGGCCCTTCGCGGCCAGGATCCGCACAGCTTCTCGATAGGCCGTCCGGGAAACCTTCAGGCGCTCACTGGCAACGATCTCACCATCCAGCAACTCGCCCGGGAGATAGCGGCCAGAAATGATCGCCTTGCCAAGATCCCAGGCGATGGATCCATGGATGCGCAAGGACTTGCGCCGACTTTGAGCGGTGACGGGCTCGGGCTTCGCTCCTGCGGCGGTCCGACGCCTCGGTTGCCTATGGCGCATTCTTGTATCCCTTGCCGCAGTGCCGCATCAGGGCCATTAGTGTAGCAATACATCGTACCCAGCGATAGGCTACGCAGCCCCTGAAGGTTCAACGCCGTGGCTCATTGACGCGGAGTCAGATCTGGTTCGCCGTTGGCATCGCGATCATCGTCGCAATAATAGCTCTCAATGAAACCTGCAGCGGAATGCTTGTAAGTGAAGCTGTAATGCCAGGGCCTGCTCAAGGCACCGGGGTCTTCGATAACCGTATCGACCAGCATATGGTCTTGATCGATCTTGGAGATGCGCTCTACGACGTGAGCCCGTCCGCTGGTCTTGATGCCCCGAAAGTACTCCGACTTTTCCTTGATTCCGATGGTATCGATGACAAGTGTCTCTCCATCCCAATGACCGATGGAATCTCCGGCATAGGTTGGTTCGGGATCCAACGCATGTCCCCGTCCGTCGGTATAAATCCGACGGATCGTGGGCCCCTCCTCTGCCAGGATGGTTACGCGGCCCGGCGTGAACAAGAACTCAAACCCCAGCGGCACTGCCATGACCCCCGGCATGCCCGTCGTCAAACACTGCGCTGAATTGGCCTTGGGGGGCGTGGCGCGGGCAGCGTAGCCGGGCAAATAAGGGGCTGCCGCCGAATCGCTCTTGAGGAATTGCCCACGTTCGCGATCCGGCATGACCCATACGCCCGACCAGTCCGGGAGTTTGGCCAGCGAGGGGTAGGGATCGCGCAACGCAACGGTTGGCTTCGCAGTCCCCGGATAAGCAGAGGCCGCGAAGATCAACAATCCACAAGCCATCAAAGAAAACCTGTTCATGGCGCTCGCCCATCCCGCCGGTGCGTTATCTGCCGCGCAGTTGCAACTCCAAATGAGAGCATTCAACCAATCTCGAAGACTTCCTTCGGAGTTTTGTGTAGACATTCGGATGGACCACCCGGTCCGATCAGGTAAACGTCAGTATTGTGAATGAACATACGTTCATTGTGTATTCCAGGATGACAGACGATCAGCATGTTTTCCTCGATCGCCATGGTTTCGTCCTGTCTGATCAGCGGCCTTTCAACCATGTCGTATCCCATACCATGGATGCTCAGCCGTCGCTCTTCTGCTATTCCGTTCAGACGCAGGTAGGCGTTGTGCGGCTCATAAATCTCGCTGCAAAGAACACCCGGGCGAATCAAAGATAGTCCATATTCTTGCGCCTGCAGGACCTGCGCATGCGCTTCACGCAACTCATCTGGGGCGGCGCCCAGCGTAAAGATTCGCGAAATCTCCGTGTAATATCCGCCTGCGCCATTGTTTTCCACCAACAAGGAATAGACGTCCCCCTCTTGCAATTTCCTGCCCTGCATCGAGCGGGGTCTAAAGGTGGCTGCCTCTCCCCAGGGTGCACCGGAGCAAAGGAAAATGCCTTGCTCACTTCCCAACTGCTGGCCGACATACTGTGCATACGCCGCGACTTCAAAATCCCGAAGGCCCGGCCGTATGAAGTCACGCACGCGGGCCATCACTTCGTCTTGCATGCTCGCGACCTGCCTGATGAGCCCCTGTTCCTCGTCACTTTTGATGGCCTTAATCCGATCGACAATATCTGTCGCATCGACGACATCGATGTCATCCAATTTGGATTTGAGACTCGCGCCAAAGCTGTGGTACATCGCGGACGGGGCAACCAGTCCCACACGCTTCGCGCCAAATCGCCGCAGCTCCGCCGCGGCCAAATCCGCGTCATAGGAGCCTGTATAGCCCACCGACGGATAGCTGGGTGTCGTCAATTTCCGGGATATTCCGGACGTTTGCGCAGCAAGTTTGTCGAATTCGACCAGATGACCGAACGGTCCCTGCTCGATCATCGACATGCCGCCGGATGCGGGAAAGACGATGCTCGTCGGGTATCCGTTCGTGGCCGGATGGTTGCTGAACCATCGGACGTAACCCCCCACCCAATCACTCGAATTCTGAACCACCAGAGCGTCGATTTCGGCCTCGAGCATGCGCGCGCGGACAGCATGCCAGCGGCGGGCCAGCTCCGCCGGCGAAACGGCATTGACCTGGCGAGTGACGAGATTCTTCACGACGATCCTTAGGGCGATTCCTTCGGCACAAGCATTTGGGGCTGCTTGCAGGTGGGCTGCTCGGCCGGATTCACTATATTTGTCTGAGTATTCAGAATTTCGACAATATGCCATTATGAGCGGCCTTGTCAACCGTCCCTCAATCGCATGCAAAGAGAATCACGATTATTCGGGATGCACGATACCCCCAGACCTGAACGCGTCGTTCGCGGAGCTCTTGACGGACGAGTACCGATCCTTGGCGGCACCCGCTGTTGACTCAGTCAAGCGGTTCCCGGGCCGCAAATTGCCGCTTTTGGGCGGTCGCGCGCGAGACTGACGTTAGATGAAGGGGCGGCGGGAAGCTGCTACGGGCCCGTAATAACCGTGTACTTCCGCCGCCCATCGCGTATCGGCCATGGCTGGCCAGTGGTCCTTGTCGAATCCAGGGGCGTTTTTGAGCCGCTCCTTGGTGACATTCAGAACAAACCACTGATTGTCCATGTCGAAAGCCAACGATCCCCACGGCACCGCGAACAGCTTGTCACCGAGCCCCAAAAAACCGCCGAACGACAGCACGGCATACACGATTTTGCCCGCGTGAAGGTCGATCATCAGGTGTTTGATTTCACCCAGGTGTTGACCTTCTTCATTGACCACTTTCTCAGATGTGAGTTTGTCTGCCGCAATTATATGCACCGCGATGCCAGCGGATTGATCCCCGCCAATTACACCATCATGGTTATCCCGGTCGGGAGTGGTCATTTCGCACCTATCATGACTTCAACCGCGCGCCACAGGAACACCATCGACACGGGATATTGAGAGTGTGTCCGGGTACTCGGACATTTGCAGAAATCATCGTACAAGTCAATGCTGAAGTATTCCCCGTAAAGTGCGCGTCCGGAGCCGCCCGCTCGACTGCGACGGCGAATGATTCATCTAGACTTCGCGAATAAATACTCAGACAATAGGCCATCGACGGGCCGTACCCGTGCGGGTGTTTGCGGACCCATTTTTCCCCGAGTTGTAGTATTTCTTGAGCGGGGTTGATTCATGCGATTTCGCCAATTTGTTGCGATGTCACTGTTCCTGGAACTATCCGTCCTCAGCGCGCACGCCGCCGCTCCTGTCGATGAGTTCGTGTATGTCGGAACCTATGTTTTCGGTCCGCCGTCGCACGCGGAAGTGTCGGATCAACGGGCCGCACCGCAACAAGGTATCTACGGAGCCCGACTGGACGTCGGAACGGGCCGTCTCTCGTCGTTGGGGCTCTCCGTGGAAATCAAGCGCGCCAGTTGGCTCATCACTCATCCAAGCCTGCCTATCCTCTATTCTCTTTCACAAATCCCCGGTGACAACCCCGCCTCGGATTCAGCCGTCATTAGCTTTGCCATCGATCCCAAGTCCGGGGCGCTGAGGCAGCTGAATCAGATGGATGCCCATGGGCTCGATGCCACTCACATGGCGTTCGATGCCGCATCCCAGACCGTGTTTGTAGCGCACCACGGCAGCGGTAATCTGACGGATCTGCCGGTGGAGTCCGACGGCAGTCTCAGACCCGTCGCCTCCGACTTGAAAGATTTCGGAAGTGGTCCCACGGCGCGGCAGAAGTCAGCGATGGCTCACGGCGTCGCCGTCGACCCGACACATCATGATGTGGTCGTAGCGGACTTTGGCGCCGACCGCCTGTTTGTTTATCGCTTCGATGGCGCAAGCCGGCTATTGACGCCGGCTACGGTTCCATTCCTCCAGTTATCTCCCGGGTCCGGACCGCGGCATTTGTTGTTTCATCCGAAAGGAAGGTTTCTATTTGTCAACAATGAGCTGACGGGCGAAATCTGTTCTTATCAGTGGGACAGCCGCGGTGAAAGACTAACGCTCGCTCACTGCCGGTCGCCTTACTCCGCGGATTACTCGGGCAGAAAGAGCGCCGCAGAAATCTCGATCTCGCGCGATGGCCGCTTCTTGTACCTGTCGTTGCGCGGCGATCAGGAAGCACTTATTGCCTACGCGATAGACATGGTTTCGGGTGCCCTGACGGAGATCCAACGCATTTCGCCCCCGGGGAAAATACCGTGGAGTTTCGGCATCGACCCAAGCGGACGCTGGATGGTGGTGGCGGACCAAGGATCCAACTCGGTTGCGGTACTCGCGATCGATGCCAAAAGCGGCAGATTGACGGCAACGGGCGAGTCGACGCCGATTCCCAATCCAGTCACCGTGGCATTCTACAGCCCATTGACCCATCCGCCCTCGCGTCGGCGCGGCGAATAATCCGTCTCATGCAACAATGAAGCCCAGCGGACGACATGACAGATCGAGCGAAGCGCGATGTGGCTACGTCGTAAAGCCTATCCAGCGCCCCGTCGCCACGATCAGCGTCCACAGCAAAAGCGATGTCCCGCCCGCGACGCGCGCATGGCGCGGCGGCACGGACGTGTCCCAGGCGACCACCTCGCGCATGCCGACCCAATGAAACACCATCATGTTGATCCCGGCGAGCAGCAGGCAAACCATTTTGATGCGAAAGGGAATATTCGAGAAATACACCGTCGCCTTCGATGAAAACATCATCAAGCCGGCCAGGGCCGCAATCACAAAACACACCCAGGTCCACGGCAGCATTTCCTTGGCAAGCTGCGTGAAAGGCCGATCCCGATTGGTAAAACCAAGAAGCCTCAAGTCGACCGTGATGATGGAGCCCACCACCAGCACCAGCGCGAACACGTGCACGGTCTCGATGGCCGGAAACAGCCACGCCGACTCGCGCACGGCGGTGGGAAAACTCAGCCCCTCCAACCACGTCAATGCGTCCTTAAACATAAGCGATCCAGCGCCCGGCGCTGACGATGCCGGCGCCGATGATGAGCGCCAGTAGGCCGATGCTTCTTCCCGCCAGCTTGCGCCCCGGGGAGGCGCTCCAATAATCCGGATCATGCCGCAGGGCGGACTGCGTCACGACCAGCAGGATCGCGAGCATCAGTACCAGCACCATCTTGGTCCGGAAGGCCCAGTTGAGGAGCTCACGCGCCGGTTCGGTGATCGTCAAAAGCATGCCGGTGAGCAACAGCACCGTGAGTGCGCCCCAAATCCAGGGTGCTGATCCCCGCATGAGCGACCCGATCGATCGCGCACCGTGCGTGACGCCGAGAAGCCTGAGACTGATCACATAGACCGATATCAAAAAAATAGCGATGGCCAGGATGTGAATGGTTTGCACCAAAGGCACGAACCACTCGGCCGTTTGAAACGCGACGCTCAACGGCGTTTTGGACAACCAATCGCATAATGCTTCTACCACTAGACCTCACAACCTGACCGATCGACGGCGGGGGACCAAGTATAAGTCAGCAGACGCAGAATCGCATAGCGCTCACAGGCTCGCTAATCGGGCGCTTGTTGCCGCCACGTCAAGGAAAACGCGGCGCCGCCGGCGACCAGGACGAAGGGAATGATGCCTAAAAGTACCGTCGCGCTACTGCCACCGCCGGTCATGAGCAGCCCCGCGAACAAGGGACCGACGACGGAGCCCAGGCGCCCCAACGACACCGAAGCGCCAACCCCGGTGCCGCGGATCGACACCCCATAATACAAAGGCGCCAGCGCGAATAACACGAGCTGTGCGCCAATGATGAATATTCCCGCCAGCGCGCATGCAAGCGCCGCCATCGCAAATGACTTGTCGATCGACGCCACGCCGAGCAGCGTGATTGCCATGCCCCCGTAAGTCACGAGTACCCATGTGCGCCGGCGCTGTCCGGCATGCAGGCTGCCGAGGAAATAAGCGCCCATGCTTCCACCCAAGTTGAAGCACACAGATGTCCAACTGGCTTGAGTGCGCGAAAATCCCAAGCCGATCACAAACTGGGGCAACCAATTCAGCATGAGCAGCAGCACCATCTGCGTGAAAAAAAACCCCAGCCATAGCAGCAATGTCGTAGGCAGACGGTTCCCGCCAAATAGGGCGAAGCGCACGCCGGCGGGCGGCGTCGCCGATCCGGCACCCATCGGCAACCTCGCCGTGTCGCGCAAATAGCGGATCATCAATAACGCCAGAATCATCGGCGCGAAGCCGCCGATATAGAAAATTGAGCGCCAGCCCCAGCCCAGCTGCGCACCCAATGCCACCACTGCGGAAATGGCTCCGCCAAAGGGCATGGCCGCCATGATCAAGGTCACAATGCTCAGGCGCTGCCTGCCCAGCGTCGCCTCCGAAGCCAGCGAAACGAAGTTCGGCAATGCACCACCCAATCCAAGGCCGGTCAGGAAGCGCGCGAGCAGCAACCACCCGGCTCCCGTTGCGAAGGACGTCAATACCGAGAACATTCCGAACAGCATCAACGAGGTGATCAACGCTCGTTTTCGACCGAACAGGTCTGCGACTCGTCCGCCGATCGCAGCGCCGAGGAACAGCCCAAACGGCGTTGCACTGAAAATAAATGACGCTTGCTGCGTGGATAACGCGAATTCAGCTATGACCCGCGGGGCCGCAACACCCATGGATTGATTGTCAAATCCCTCCAATAACGCCGCCAAAGCGCATAAAGCCAATGTCCGCCACTTCGCAGCAGGCGGCGCATCGTTCGACTCCACGGTGACGTATGGTTGGATTTGCATGAGTAAGCCATTTCTGAAATACGCCATGGATGGGAAACGTCTTGCTTGCCCTTCAAAACCGCGCGACTCTAAGCATATATCCAAGTTTCGGGAAATCCATTTTAGGTCAAACGTGATTCATTTTGTCCCAGCGGCTCTTCTTGAGCAGCAGCTGCTCCGCTTGCGCGATCGCCGAATCCGCGCCGGCGACAACCTCGATTGATACGCCTACACTTGGCGCCCTGATTCGCCTCGCCGTGAGGCGGGCGGGAGAGCCCAAGTGACGCGTTCAAGTGACGATGATCAGGTGTCGGCCGGCTGGGACGGAGATAATCGCGGTGTACCGCCCTCGTTCCAACTCAGCCGACGCGACTTTCTGGTAGCCGCTGTCGCCGCAGGCGCCGCGGCCACGTCTCCTTTCGCCGAGGCCGCGCAAGTTCATCGACTCGACCGGCGCGACACCTCATTTGACAACGGGTGGATTTTCCACCGCGGCGCGTTGCCAGGCGCGGAGGCGGTGGGGTATCCCGATTCCAATTGGCGCGCAGTGGACCTGCCGCACGATTGGAGCATCGAGGATCTGCCCGATGCGTCTTCAGATGATGCGGGGGCAACAGCCGATCCTGCAGTCTGGGCTACGCCCGCTGCGCCCCCATTGATCGGTCCGTTCGATGAAGCAGCCGGTGAGAGCTCGCAAGCCTTCATGGTCGGCGGCGAGGGATGGTACCGCAAGCACTTCGAACTCGCGGGCTTTCAGCACGGCCAAGAACTCGAATTGCGGATGGATGGTGTTTTCCAAAACGCCGATGTTTGGTTGAATGGTGGACATATCGGCTTTCACCCCTATGGCTACACGCCGGCCTTGTTCGATTTAACGAGGCGGTTGCGCGCCGGCACGAATGTCGTCGCGGTGCGTGTGCGGAATATCGGATCGACCAGCCGTTGGTATTCGGGCAGCGGGATCTACCGACACACCTGGCTCACGGTTACGCGGGCCGTCAGGGTGGCGACTTTCGGCGTGAGAATCAACACCGCCGAGCTCACCTCCGCTCTCGCCCGCCTGCATGTGGAAGTGGACGCCGAGAATCGAACAGAAGCGGCCGCCCCGGTGACCGTCTCCGTGACCGTACTCGGTGCAGACGCGAGGACGGTTGCCCGAGGTACGGCCAACTCCGCGGCGCTACCTGGGGGCGGTTCCACAACGTACACCCTGATGATCGACATGCTACAGCCGTCCGTGTGGGCGCCCGCGAATCCCGCTTTATACACGGCCAAAATCGAGTTGCTCCAAGGCAGTACGGTCGTCGACACGGTGGTTCAGACGTTTGGAGTGCGCTCCATTTCGATGGATGCCCGGGGATTTCTGTTGAATGGTACCCCGATGAAGATGCGCGGCGGCTGTGTTCACAGTCAGCATGGCGCACTCGGCGCCGCCTCTTACGACGCGGCGGAAGAGCGTCGGGTCCGTATACTCAAAGACAGCGGCTTCAACGCGGTGCGAACCGCGCACAACCCAGCCTCACCGGCGTTTTTGGATGCGTGCGACCGGCTTGGCATGCTGGTCTACGCTGAACTTTTCGACGGGTGGGACCAGGCAAAGCGCGCGGATGACTACCATCGCTATTTTCCCGACTGGTGTGAACGCGACCTGAGTTCCACTGTCGCCCGGGACTATAATCATCCAAGCATCGTCATCTGGTCCACGGGCAATGAAATCATGGAGCCGAAGGCGCGTGCAGCGGAGTTGGCCCGGTCGATCCGTAAACTCGATCATAGTCGTCCGGTCACGCAGAGCGCCGCCATGGGCATGGCGGATTTGCATGATGCCGTCTTGACGGGAGACGTGTGGGAATTTCTGGACATTGGGGACGTTCACTACCAGTCCAGCTATGAAAAGCTTCACAAAGCGCAACCCGGAAAAGCCATCGTGCAATCGGAGAGCTGGCCCGCCAATTTCCATGATAACTGGATGGATGTGCAGACCAACGAATGTGCGGTCGGCGACTTCGTTTGGACCGCTTGGGACTATCTCGGTGAAACGGGTGTTGGGGCGACCCGAATCGTCGACGTGGGCTCGCTTGCCTTGACGCTCAGAGAACCTTTTCCTCACGTCGAGTACCCGTGGTTTCAAAGTTATTGCGGCGACATCGACCTCATCGGCCGGCCCAAGCCGCAGAATTACTACCGCCGCGTCGTGTGCGGTGATCGGCCGCTCGAAATGGCCGTGGAACGTCCGGCTCCTCCCGGGAAGGAACAGCGAGCACATATGTGGAGCTGGTTCGATGACCTGAGAAGTTGGACCTGGGATGTGAGGCCGGGTCGGGTGATGCGCGTGCGGATCTACACCAACTGTGAAGAGGTTTCATTGGCGCTCAACGGCAATGAAGTTGCCACGAAGAAGCTTGCTGCCGTCGACCGATGCATGCTCGTGTTCGAAGTTCCCTACGCACCCGGAATACTGACCGCGGTCGGGCGCAATGCCGGAAAGGAGATTGCGCGTCAATCACTCGAGACGGTAGGTGCGCCGGCGAGTTTGCAGTTGACCGCTGAATTCGGAGGGCTGGCAGCCGATCGGGGCGGCATCGCCCATGTGCTCGTCGAGGTGGTCGACGCGAAGCGTCGGCCGATACCGGATGCCGTGGTCAAGGTCGACTTCGATGTGGCGGGCGAAGCTCAAATCGCCGCGGTAGGCAACGCCAACCCGAGAAATCTCGACAGCTTCCGCCGTCCTCACCGCTATACCTATCACGGTGAGGCACAGGTGGTGCTCCGATCCACGGGAAGGGCCGGGAAAGTTCGTCTGCGCGCAAGCGCCGCTGGCTTGCAGCCGGCTGAACTTATCATAGTCGCTGCAAAGCGGCAGGTGGTGTGAGCATGGAAACGAAGAAGCCGCGCGGGACCCGCGATCCCATGTGTATCACGGTCGGTTGGCTGATTGCTTTCCTTGCGCTGCACGTTTCAACTTCCGAGGCGCGCGCCATGAGCGGGGTCGACTGCCCGTCCGCGTACCGGCCCTATTCGTCCAACACCGTGCTCATGGACTTGCTGATCAACCCGGCGACGCACGGTATCCTCGATAGGGATTTGCCCGATCTGCTGACAGGCCTGCCGGACCTCGTCACGAGCACCACGCCCCCCTCGTTCTCGGCCATTTTCGATGTACGAACGGTCGCCGATTTCAAGAAGATGCCGCTATCCACCACCACTCTGGCGACGCTGGATGCCGAGTTGTCGGCGGTTCCGAACACCGACGCAGCCGCGCGCGCGCGGTGCGCACGCTACGATGATGGTGCCTCGGGGCTTCCGGACCGTATCCCCAAGCCATCGGTGCTCGTGTTCTCGAAGGTCAACGGCTACCGGGACGTGGACGCCGTGAATGCCGCGGCCACTGCGCTGCGCCGGATGGGGGCCGCCAAAGGTTGGACGATGGTGTTCACCGAGAATGGCGTGGCGTTCAACAAGGCTGATTTGGCTCGCTTCAGCGTCGTGGTGTGGAATAACGTCAGCGGCGATGTGCTGACGATTTCGCAACGCGATGCGCTGCGACTTTACGTCGAGGGCGGCGGCGGGTTCGCGGCCTTTCACGGTTCGGGAGGCGATCCTCGATACGATTGGGACTGGTACCCAGATACGCTGATCGGTGCACGGTTCATCGGCCATCCTCGCTCGCCGCAGTTTCAAGCGGCGTCCGTCATCATTGACGATCAAAGCAATTGGGTGACCCAGGGCTTGCCGCCGCAGTGGACGATGACGGAGGAATGGTATTCGTTCAAATCCAGTGCGCGTCTCGGCGGGGCTCACGTCCTGGCGAGACTGGACGAGAATACCTACGACCCCACCAACGGGGACACGGACTTGCGTATGGGTGATCACCCCGTCGCTTGGACCCGCTGTGTCGGCAACGGCCGATCTTTTTATTCGGCAATCGGACACCGGCCGGAAAGCTACAGCGAGCCCCATGCGATATTGTTGCTGGAACGCGGGATAGCCTGGGCAGCGGGCGAGGCCCCGACAGGCTGCCTCAACGGCGCCGAGATCGCCCGCACGATTTCCGGCCCGGCCCACGCAAAATGATTCCAACGCCGGTCAATCCCGCAACAGAATTCGTAGCGGGAGATTGGGGCACCAGCAGACTGCGCCTCTTCCTGTGCGCAGCGGACGGCGCCGTACTGCGAACCGCCGAAGGACCCGGTGCCGCAGCAATCCCTGGTGCGCATGCCGCCACACTCGAGGCACTGATCGACGCGTGGCGAGCCGGCGCAGCGCGGCTTCCGGTGATCCTATGCGGCATGGTCGGCTCGAGCCTCGGCTGGGTGGAGGCCCCCTACGTCGCCTGTCCCGCGCGGCCCGAACATATCGCGAACTCTTGTATCGGGCTATGGAACGGACGCGCCCAGATCATTCCGGGACTGTCATGCCGCAATCGTTTCGATGCGCCGGATCTGATGCGCGGCGAGGAAACGCAAATCCTCGGCGCTCTACGTCTCGAGCCGGCCTTGGAGTCAGGACGATGGCTTCTCTGCCTACCCGGTACGCACACCAAGTGGGTGCTGCTCGAGGGCGGCGAGGTGCGTGAATTCCTGACGGCACCGTCGGGCGAACTGTTCGCGATCCTTCGGGAGCACAGTGTGCTGCTCGGCCGCGAGGAGCCAGCAGGCGACATCGCGGACACTGTCGCATTCATGGATGGTGTGCGCGCGTTCAACGCGTATCCCGGGGCACAACTCCTACATCGGCTGTTCGAGTGCCGCAGCAGGCGCCTCAGCGGACAACTCGATCCGCCGGCAGCCGCCGCTTTTCTTTCCGGACTGTTGACAGCGAGCGACGTCTACGGCGCGCTCACATCCTTCACGACCGTGGCCGCGAATGCCGAGATTGTCTTGATTGGCGCACAGCCGCTCACGGCACTGTATCACGCCGCCCTGCGCGAGCGGGGTTGCCGCTCGCGCCGCATAGACGGCGCGGCAGCGTCGCTGGCCGGTCTCATTCACGTTCACCTTCAACTCGCGTCGAGGAGCAACGCCCATGCAGGCTGAACAGCATTTCGCCGAGCTCCCCCTGGTCGCGATCCTGAGGGGCCTCGTTCCGGAGCAGGCTATCGAGGTCGCCTCCGCACTGTACGAAAGCGGGATCCGGATCATCGAAGTTCCTCTCAACTCACCGGAGCCGTTCCGTAGCATACAAATGCTGGCGGGCCTGAGCCATCTCGACTGGTCGATCGGCGCCGGCACGGTGCTCAACGTCGACGACGTCGAGCGCACGCTCGCTGCCGGCGGCACGATCATCATTTCCCCGAATTGCAACACTGAGGTCATTCGCAGAGCGCTCGATCGCGGCCTCGAGCCGATACCCGGAGTCGCGACCGCAACCGAAGCCTGTGTGGCGATCGACGCGGGTGCGCACTACCTCAAGCTGTTTCCGGCAATCACTTACGGCCCCGCGCATCTTAGAGCGCTGAGCGCCGTGCTGCCATCTCACATCCGTGTCATTCCCGTCGGTGGCATCGGTGCCGGCGACATGGCGGACTGGATTGCCGCCGGGGCCGCAGGATTCGGCTTCGGCTCCGAACTGTTCAAGCCCGGCTATAGCCTCGAGGACGTCGCGCAACGGGGGCGTCGTTTGGTGGGAGCGCTGCGGGAAGCCCTGGGTACGGATGCGCCATGAGGCCGGTGCACGAGCCGCACAAGAACCGGATTCATCTCGGTATCGTTGGCTTCGGCAAGATTGCGCGGGATCAGCATGTGCCTGCGATCGAGAGCAACCCCACCTTCGAACTCGCGGGAATCGCAAGCCCCCAGGGCGGACTTACGGGCGTAACCTCGCGCGAGAGTCTTGCCGCACTTCTGGACGCCGTACCGGCACTGCAGGCGGTGGCCCTTTGTACGCCACCACAATCACGCTACGAGATCGCGCTCCTGGCGCTGTCACACGGCCTCCACGTGATGCTCGAAAAGCCGCCTTGCACCACTTTGGGCGAGGCGCACGCGCTCGTCGATATTGCCCGCCGTCAGAACGTGGCGCTGTTCGCGTCCTGGCATTCGAGGTTTGCACCGGCCGTCGAGCCTGCTCGCGCGTGGGCGGCTTCCCATCCGCTACAGGCCGTGCGCATCCGGTGGAAGGAAAATGTTCGAGTGTGGCATCCGGGACAAACCTGGATCTGGCAAGCCGGCGGTTTGGGTGTCTTCGATCCGGGCATCAACGCGCTGTCGATGCTGACCCGCATCCTCAACGAACCCGTCGCATTGAGAAATGCCCTGCTGGAAATACCGAGCAATTGCGAAACGCCCATCGCGGCTCATTTACAGCTGCAAAGCGCGCGCGGCGTGACGATTGATGTCGACCTCGACTTCCTGCACGTCGGCCCGCAGCAGTGGGACATCGAACTCCATTCGGACACCGGCTCTTGTTTGCTCTCGATGGGGGGGAGTCGAATGCTTGAGAACGGAAAGCAGGTCGACTTGCCGCCGCCAGACGAATACCCGGCACTCTACGCCCGCTTTGCCCACCTGGTAGGAGAGCGCGCCATCGACAGCGACCTCGCGCCTCTGTCGTTGGTGGCAGACGCCTTTCTCCGCGGGCAGCGGGTTGAAGTCGAACCATTCGTCGAGTGACAAAGCATGATTCGCTTGGGCGGCTACTCGAAAATCTTAGATCGGAGTTTTTCAATGTACAAAATTAGAACCACTCACCGGATACGGCGATGCGCCGCGAACCTGGTGGCCCGGGCGAGCGCAGTGCTTCTGGCGGGAAGCCCGTTTCTGTGCGGGGGGCTGACCACCGCCCCGGCCGCGGCGCAAACTCCGGGCGCGGCGCAAACCGCTGACGTCGGGCAAGCGGCCGTGGACCCCGGGCGCATCACCGTTGACGCCGCAAGTGCGGCACACCGGCTGCCGCCCACCTTCTTTGGGCTGATGGTCGAGGATATCAATCACTCGATGCATGGCGGCATGTATGCCGAGCTGATTCAGAACGGAACCATGATGGCCAGCACAGCCGAGCCGGCCGCATGGTCGAGAGTGGGGGATGCCGAGATTTCCCTCGATTCCAACAATTCGCTCAACAGCGCCTTGAGCCGTTCCCTGCGCATCGAGATCAAAGCGGCCTCAAAGGACCACCCTGCCGGCGTCGCCAACAGCGGTTACTGGGGTATCCCCGTGATACCGGCGCACACATTCACCGCCAGTTTCTTTGCCAAAGCCAGCCGGCCAACAACGGGGCCGCTTACTCTGACGGTCGAGAGCGCCGACGGCGGAACGATCTACGCGAGAGGTCAAGTGGAGGGCATCGGAAAAGAGTGGAAGCGGCTAAGCGCCAAACTGCAAACGGGCGACGGGGCGCCGGTGACCGCCGCGGCGCGCTTCGTGTTGTCGACGACGGAGTCCGGCGAGACACTATGGCTCGACAGCGTCTCCTTGTTCCCCGAGACCTACCGTCATACTGCTTTTCGCGCCGACCTCATGGAGATGCTCCAGGATCTGCGGCTCAATCTCATCCGCTTTCCGGGCGGGGGCTATCTGACCGGCGACTCTTTGGTCACTCGTTTCAACTGGAAGAATACCATCGGCCCGGTGTGGGCTCGAACCGGGCACGGCGGCGATTTCGGCTACTTCTCTGAGAATGGAATGGGCCTGCTCGAATACTTTGAGATGACCGAGGCGGCCAACGCGAAAAGCTTGCTCACCGTGTACGCCGGCAAGTCAGGGCGCAAAAACTTCGTGCCTGCGGAGCAGCTGCAGCCCTACATCCAGGATGCGCTCGATGAGATTGAATACGTGACCGGCCCCGTCAGCAGCTCTTGGGGGGCGAAGCGGGCCGCGGACGGGCACCCCAAGCCCTTCCCGCTCGAGTACGTCATGATTGGCAACGAAGAGGGTTTCGGCAACACCGACAAGACGTATAACGACTACCGATTTCCGCGTTTCTACGATGCCATCCACGCGGCGTACCCGTCGCTGAAAATCGTTGCCACCGGCGAAAACCACACGGATCTGCCGCCCGATGTGCCCAAGCCAATCACCACCCGTACCCCGGACGCGGTAGACGAACACTTTTACCTGGGCGCCGCGGAATTGGAAAAGCAATCCACCTTCTTCGACAAGATTCCGCGCAACGGCCCGAAGTACGTGGTCGAGGAATGGGCGGCAGTGCCGGATACGGGTCCCGTGAATCCCGCCGTCGGACCGCCGTCGTCGGATCTGCGGCGGGCTTTGGCCGGCGCGGCGTTCCTCACCGGCCTTGTACGTAATTCTGACATCGTGGTGAGCCAGGCTTACGCGCCAGCTTTCGTCAACGTGAACAACCCGCGCTGGAACACGAATTTGATCGGGTTCAACGCCCTGACAACCTACGGATCGCCCGCCTATTACGTGCAGAAAATGCTGGCTGACCACCACGGCAACGAGGTGCTCAGCACGAGCTACGCGGGCAAGGGGACGCTGAAGACGGTCGCTACGCGGGACGAGAGGACTGGAAAAATCTACCTCATGATCGTCAACTCGAGTTCCACGGCGCAGCCCACGGTCATCGAGATCACGGGAGTGAGCCGGATCGCAACGGCTGGTGAGGCCGTCGTCTTGACTTCGGCCGGCGATACCGACACCAACACGATCAACGACCCGGCACATGTCGTCCCGGTAACACAGCCGATCTCGGACCTCAGCAAGGCCTTTCCCTACACGGTGCCCGCTTATTCCGCGACGATCCTCACCATCACCGGTCGATGAGCAGGAAAACCGTTGTCAATGATTGTCGCGCGGCACACCCCGGGTTTGCGCGACGCGTTGATATTTCTCCGCCCCCTCCAAGATCGCGCCAGTATTCAGCTGGCCGACGACGGCTCGCTGCATTTCCTGCCACGGCGTCTGTGATTGGGGGTAGGCATAACCACCACTCTCCACGAGTGCGCGCCGCCGCGCAGCCAGTTCCGTTTCGTCAATGAGCACGTCGGCGGTCCCGCGCCGCAAATCGATCCGCACACGGTCGCCGCTGCGAAGCAGCGCCAGCCCGCCGTTTGCAGCCGCCTCGGGTGAGGCATTGAGAATTGAGGGCGAGCCGGAAGTGCCGGATTGGCGGCCATCGCCCACGCAGGGAAGCGCGGTGATGCTTTCTCGAATCAGGTAGTCCGGCGGACGCATGTTCACGACCTCCGCAGATCCGGGATAACCGATCGGGCCGGCTCCCCGCATGAAAAGCACCGAGGTCGAGGACAGATTCAAGGCAGGGTCGTCGATGCGCCGGTGATAATCCTCCGGTCCATCAAAAACGATCGCCGTTCCCTCGAACGCCTCCGGGTCCAAAGGATCCGACAGATAGCGTTCGCGGAATTCGCTCGAAATGACGCTCGTTTTCATGATCGCAGCATCGAACAGATTGCCCTTGAGCACGATGAATCCCGCATCCTTCATGATGGGAGACTCGAACGGTCGGATGACCCGTTCATCCTCGATGACCGCTCCGCGGCAGTTCTCCCCGATGCTTCGCCCGTTCGCGTTGCGCACGCCTTCGCGGATCAATCCCTGGCGCATGAGTTGCGCGACCACCGCCGGCACACCGCCGGCGCGGTAGAAGTCCTCCCCCAGATACTCGCCCGCCGGTTGCAAATTCACGAGCAGCGGGACCTTGTGCCCATACTCCTGCCAATCGCCCAGTACGTGCTGAACTCCCATGTGGCGCGCTATCGCGACGAGATGTATGGGCGCATTGGTCGATCCGCCGAGCGCCGAATTGACGACGACGGCGTTGAGAAACGCGTCACGAGTCATGATATCCGAAGGTTTGAGATCCTCCCGGACCATTTCGACGATTCTGCGCCCCGTGTGATAGGCGACCTCCTGCCGATCGCGATAGGGAGCGGGAATGGCGGCAGAACCCGGGAGTGACATACCGAGCACCTCGGCGAGCGCGTTCATCGTCGATGCCGTACCCATGGTGTTGCAATAGCCGGTCGAGGGGGCGGATGAGGCAACGAGTTTGATGAAGCCGGCCTCATCGATCTTGCCCTGGGCAAGCATCTCGCGCGCCTTCCAAACTATCGTCCCGGACCCGGTACGCTCGCCCTCATGCCAGCCGTTCAACATCGGGCCCACCGACAACGCAATCGATGGAATATTGACCGTTGCTGCGGCCATCAGACAGGCGGGTGTCGTCTTGTCGCAACCAATCGTCAGAACGACGCCATCGAGCGGATAACCGTACAGTATTTCGACCAACCCTAGATAAGCAAGGTTACGGTCCAGAGCCGCGGTCGGCCGCTTGCCGGTTTCCTGGATGGGGTGCACCGGAAATTCCAAGGCTATGCCACCCGACTCGCGAATTCCCTCTCGCAGCCGTTCTGCCAGGACCAGATGATGCCGGTTACACGGGGACAAATCCGAGCCGGTCTGCGCAATCCCGATGATGGGCCGGCCCGATCTCAGTTCCTCCAGGCTCAAGCCGAAGTTCAAATAACGCTCCAAATAGAGCGCCGTCATGTCGATATTCTGGGGGTTATCGAACCACGCGCGGGAGCGGAGTTTGTGAGCCTCGGGCATATTTGACATTTTTACCACGAAATCCCGGAAGATCGATCGCAAAGAATACCTTCGGTGGGCTGCGTATCATACTATACGGCAATACTCAGACATATAAATTTCTCCTAGGCATAGCTTCGGGTGACGAACCAAAAGACACCCAGCCCGACGAGGAACGCCGACCCCACGTCGACCACCTGGCGTCGAGGAAGCGAAAGCCTGAGCCGTATAAGTAACGCAACCAGCAGCGTGGCGCCCACGACGAGCGTCAATTGACCGAGCTCGACTCCGATATTGAAGCCCAGCAGGAGTTCGGCCAGGCGTTCGGGGGGGAGTTGGAGCTCCAGCAAATCGGCGGCGAAGCCGAACCCGTGGATGAGGCCAAATACCAAGGTGATCAGAATACGCAGACGACCAGCGTCGCGTAGACGTCCCGAGATCATGAGATAGCTCGCCGTGAACAGACCGGCACCGAACAACAATAGACTCGGAAGTTCCCCCACACCCGACCAGGCGAGCACCGCCATGGCGACCAGCGAGCCGCCCACCGCCGCCGCCACCGGTGCAGGCTTTTGCGTCTGTGCGACAATGTTTTCCGCCCCAATCAGGGCAATGGTGAGCGCCACCAGCGCATCGATGTACTCGGCATGCGGTCGCAGCACCCCCGTCACCGCCAGGGCGAGAGTCAGACTGTGGCCGATCGTGAAGCCCGTCACGACGAACACGAGATCGCGCAGGCGCCGCGAGATCAACACCAATCCGAGGAGGAAGGACATGTGGTCCACCCCCGTGAAAATATGCATCGTGCCCATGCGGATGAACTCGATAAAGCGCGCGCTCTTCAGGCGGCCACCCTCGCCTCCCGTGACATCGACGGTTTGACGGTCGATCGTGAACAACTGTTCGGTGAATTCGCCCGTCAAGGCGTTTTGCACCTGGGCGAAATTGGTGTGGCTCGAGATCAAATCGAAAAAAGCCCCCGAATGGATCTGGAGGTTGTCTGCATGGCCGCACTTGAACGTGAAATCATACTTGCGGTAGCCGGCTGCAGCGGAAAGCGTCTGCACCGGCGGAACGAGGGCACAGGGACGCCCGGCGTCGAGCGGGTAGACCCGCTCCGTCAGGTAGGTTTTGATCTGGTCGTCCGGTGGTGGAGAATGCCCGCCACCAATGCGATCGGCCTCCAAGACGGGCAACGTCATCACGAGATCCACGTCCGTGCCTTTGATCTCCCACACCGAATGGGACTCGCTGCGCGTGTGCGCGCCGGCAACGCTCATGAGGAAAAAACTGAGGCCGGCCGCCGCCACGGTCCACGTCGGCATCAGTGCAGGTCGTCTGCAATCAGGACATTCGCGCGCTTGCGCAGGAAGGCTTCATCGCCGGCGCGCAGATGGCCAATCGAATCATTGCGATAATCGTTCATGACGCGATCTCGCGCAGCGGCGAAATCAAACGGTACCGGTCGATGGTTGCCAACCATATAGAGCACGTGAATTCCGTCCGCCGCCGTGATCGGCGTGGAGGGCGTCGCATCGGCGAGACCTTTGGCAACATCGAACAGCCGCTCACCCAGGTGGATCTTGGCGGCGAAATAAAACTCCTCGTCCCCTACGGCGGTCGACGATCTGGCATGCCACTGAGCGAGCAGCAATGGCGTCGGCGCCGCGGACTTCAGGGCAGCGGCTGCGCGGGCCGCCGTGGCGGAATCGGCTGGGTCGAAGATCAGATCGCGCACCGTCATGACGCCCTCGCTCGCATAATGATCGCGGTGCGCGGCAAAATAATCCTCGAGCTGCTGCTCGCTGGGTTGCGCGCTGATGGCATCGGCGGCAATCTCCAATTCGACGGCACCTACCATGGCGCCGCGTACGTCCGGGTCGGTCGATGCCACGTCCAATTCCTTGCCACGCTGCACGAACAGCTCCTCGCGAATCATGTCGTCGAGCACCTTACGGCGCTGATCGGCCGTTGCGTGCTGCAAGTCCACGCCGAACAGCGTCTGCAATTGCTGCACGTAGTCGCTGCGAGAGATCGGTTGTTGATTGACCAAGGCCACGTCCTCGGGGGGCACGATGAGTGTTGAGGTGCCGCGGGCCGTGAACAGCGCGTAGCCGGCCAGTACGAGGCCAATTGCGGCGCCACTCCCCAGGAACACGAAGGAGCGGCGGTTGCTTCCGGCATTCGAACTCAATGTCTCGGGTTCCTTCATCGCGGTGCCCCGTGAGACAGTGAGTACACGTAAACGGCCACTTCGCGAACTCCGGCGGGGCCCAACCGGGTTATCCACGCGGGACACACGCCGGCGCGCCCATAGGAAATGGACTGCGTCAGCGCTTCCGGACTGCCGTCGCCGTAGAGGGTGATCTGGTCGGTCAAGTCCGGGGCGCCAATGGCAGGATCGCCTTTGCCATCCGGCCCATGGCAGTCATAGCACCCGCCGGCACCGGCAAAAAGCGCGGCCCCCCGGGCGATGGCTGCCGAATCCGTAACCTCACCGTGCACAGAGTCACGGCCCTGTTGATACCGCAGGAATGCAACCAGATCGCGGATATTACCGGGCGACAGCGGGGGTATCTTGCTGTCGCGTGCGCTCGGATGGGCCGTCCCATAAGCTGGCATGATGGCGAGGTTCCAAGCCTTGCGATGGTATGACCTTATCCCATAATTGACCACCTGCTCGATGTCGCTGATCGCCCCTGTGCCATAGAGCCAGTCCCCGTCCCGCAGGTCAGGGATGCCGCGGGTGCTGTCGCCCTGACCGTCCGTCCCGTGGCAAGCCGCGCAGTGTGAAGCGAAAATCGACCTGCCTCGTCGCCACGCATAGGACATCAGGGCCGGCTTTGTCGGCACTGTCGCCGCGTCGGCCCGCAGCAGTTGCCCCTCGAGTCGGTGCCGTTGCAGCAAGAACGCCCCTGCGACGCAAATACACACGCCCGCCACGGCGGTCGATAAAGTCTTATTCAACATTCGCGGCAAGAATACGAGGTTCGGCCCTGAGATCCACGTAATTTACTGTTCTGCCTCACGTTAATTATGTTAAAGTGAGAGTCGGATGGACGCGAACACACTTCTGGCGGACGAGGCGCGGCGAATTCAGGCCAGCGGCGTCCTCGGTGAAGCGAAAATGCGGCGGCTGTTCGATTATCTCGCGGCAAGGTCCTTGGCGGGAGAGTCCCCCAAGGAGCTGACGATCGCGATCGAGGTCTTCGACAAGACCGCAGCATTCGACGTCGGACACGATGCACTCGTCCGGGTCTACGTCCACAAGCTGCGCAAGACCCTCGAGAAGTTCTATGCCGACCGGACAGGCGGGAATCTTCCTTCGCTGCATATACCTCGCGGCGAGTATCGTCTAAGTTTGAACCGAACGGCTGCTTCCCCGGATCTCGAGCCGCCGTTGCCTCCTTCGTCATCCCCGGGGGCGCCCGTCTCTCCTGCGAGTACCCCCACGAAAGTGCCGCGGACTTGGTTCCGGGGCGCCGCCCTGCTCGGCTTGGGGGCGCTCTTGGGGGTATCCCTTGCAATCACCGCCAGCCGCCTATGGTCACCCAACTCCGAGTTGAGTGAGGTGCGTGCCAACCCGTTTTGGTCGTCAATTCTCGCCGACACCCGGCCGATCCTCATTGTGGTCGGCGACTACTATCTCATCGGCGAGACCGACGAATCGATGGAGGTCAAACGGTTGGTCCGCGAGTACAGCGTCAATTCCAAGAGCGACTTTGAACTTTTCATCAACGAGCACCCTGAAAATGCCGAACGATACATGGATGTGGGACTGCGTTACCTGCCCACGTCGGTCGCTTTCGCGCTCCGGGACATCATGCCTGTGCTAGGCACGGGACAGCGCCGCATCAATCTCGCGCTCGAATCCGACCTGACTCCGCCGGCGCTCAAATCCATGGACATCATCTACATCGGCTATCTGAGCGGCCTCGGCATCCTGCAGCAAACCATTTTCGCCGGCTCACGACTCTCCATAGGTCAGAGCTACGACGAGCTTGTCGATACGCGAACGAAGCGCACCTATATCAGCCAGACCGCCTCCCAGTTGATCGAAGGTCCGCAAAGTTCGGGACGGGACCCGCCTATCGCGATTACGGAATGCTTTCGAGGGTGAGAGGTCCCGATGGCAATACGATCCTGGTCATTTCCGGTACGCGTGACGAGGGCGTGAGACAAACGGCGGAAGCGGCAACCAACCCTTCCAAGCTCAAAGAACTCGGCCTGCTCGCGGACACTGCAATGCCGTTCGAAGCCCTCATTGAAGTGAGCGCTCTCGACGGTACCAATCTGAGCGGCAAGATATTGCTCGAGTCCAAGCGATAGGCTGATTATCCAACGTTACCAACGTTGATGAAACAGTAAATAACGTGAGTTCAGGCGCGCCTCGCCCCATATTGAAAAATTGCCCGATCAATGGCGAATCGGAGCCGACAGAACATTGCGGATGTACACACGTGGGAGGAAATCGAGTCCCACAATCTGTGGTGCTGCGCTATTCGCGGCAGTCATGATGTCCGCAACGGCCGAACCATCGTCTGCGCCGGATCAACTCGTCGAGATTCAGGTGACCGCCGAACGGTTGGGGCTCCTGGGAACCGCCGCCACCGCAAGCGAGGGCATCATCGTGAACGACGAACTCGCCCTGACACCGGCATTCCGAGTGGGGCAACTGCTCGAAACGGTGCCGGGGCTGCAAGTCACCAGCCACAGCGGCGAAGGCAAGGCCAACCAGTACCTTTTACGCGGCTATAACTTGGACCACGGCACCGACTTGGCCACGTTTGTGGACGGCATGCCGGTGAACGAGCCCACGCACGCGCATGGCCAGGGATACACGGATCTGAACTTCATGATTCCGGAACTCGCCACCAATGTTACTTATACCAAGGGCCCTTACTACGCCGACGGAGGCGACTTCTCCTCGGTGGGCTCGGTGCATATCGCTTATGTCGACAAGCTGACCCCGCAGGTCTCGTACACGGAGGGTACCTTGGGCTACCAGCGCTTCTTCGCCGGTGGGTCGGTGGGCGTCGGGGACGGCGATCTTTTGGGCGCGGTCGAATGGCAGCACTATGACGGTCCGTGGGTGAATCCCGACGAGTTGCACAAGATCAATGCGGTCTTGAGGTACAGCGCCGGGGATGACACCGATGGCTTCAGCGTCACGGCGATGCACTATCACGGGATGTGGAACTCGACCACGGATCAGCCCGAACGTGCCATCGAGCAAGGATTGATCAGCCGCTATGGTTCTTTGGATCCCAGCGATGGCGGCATGGCGCAACGCACCAGCCTGACCGCCCAGTTGTTCAAGCCCTTCGCCGGAGGTGAATTGCACGCCAGCGCCTATATTTTCGCCAATCATTTGAAACTGTGGAACGACTTCACCCACGACCTGATCGATCCCGGCCATGGTGACCAAGAGGAACAACACGAAGCTCGCACGGCCATCGGCGGCAATATCGACTACCGGCACGCAGCGTCCATTTTCGGGCTGGACAATGAGGTCACTGTCGGCACTTCGACTCGCAGCGACTTCAACGACGTCGGGCGCTTTCCCACCGAGGATCGCGTGTCGATTATGGCCGCGGACGACCCGCTCGGGTTCAGCGAGGCCGATACTGTGCGCCTATCGAGCTTCTCGATGTACGGCCAGACTTCGACGCAGTGGACGAACTGGTTCCGCTCCATTCTGGGGTACCGATACGATACACAATACGGCTCGGACCAGGGCACCAATGCGGGAGTTGCGAGCGACCACCTGCTCGCGCCCAAGGGCAGTCTCATCTTCAGGCCCTTGGAAATGACGGAACTGTACTTGAGCGCCGGCCGCGGATTTCATAGCGATGATCTGCGCGGCGTCACAGCGGCGCAAACTGCGCAAGTCGTCGGGGCTCCGCTCATGGCCCGACAAAGCGGCGAGGAGATCGGCCTGAGGCAGCAATTGACTCGCGCTTTCACGATGACGGTGGCCTTTTACAAACTAAGCGCTGAGTCGGAGACCACCTACGATCCCGACGCCGGCATCGATAGCGCCGGCCCCGGCAGCCGGCGGCGCGGCTATGAAGTCAATCTCACCTATCAAGCGCGCCAATGGCTGGAATTCTACGGTAGTTATTCCGGCAATCATGCACGATATGTCACGCCTTATGCTGATGGCACGGGTCACGTAGGTGAGTATCTGCCCAATGCGCCGTTCGCCACGGGATCATTCAACGTCTATATCAAGAATTTGGGTCCATGGAGCGGCGGCTTGGGCTACCGATACTTGAGCGCCTATCCCCTGTCGTCCGACAACAGCGTGCAAGGACACGGCTACGGCGTATGGAGTGGTGATGCGCGTTACGAGATAGGGGAAGGTTGGAGCCTGGGCGTGGGGATTTACAACCTGCTCGACAAGAAAGCGGATGCCGCCGAGTTTTGGTACGTCGATCGGCTGCCGGGGGAACCGCGAACCGGAATCGCGGACATCCACATTCATCCTTTGGAAGGAACTTCGGGGCGCCTGACCTTGGTCAAGAAATTTTAGCCACGTCTACATGTAATCGGGCACTGAAAAGCCGCCGAGGACGCCGCATCGAAAGGCGACGAGTATAGTCATTCCCGACATGCGGAGGATATCGTGCTGAGCAAGGAAAAGAACGAGCTTCTGACGCGGATCGGTCCGCACACGCCGATGGGTGATCTCTTGCGCCGGTATTGGCACCCGGTTGCGGGCGTGTCCGAGTTGTTGGCGGAACCGGTCAAGACCATGCGCCTATTCGGCGAAGATCTGGTCCTCTATCGTGATCTATCCGGCCGGTATGGCCTCATCGACCGCCACTGCCCTCATCGTCGCGCCGACATGTCATACGGCTTCGTAGAGCAAAACGGATTGCGATGCAGCTATCACGGCTGGACGGTCAATGAGATTGGAAGCGTCGTCGCCATTCCCTACGATGATATCGTCAAACCCCAGGGTAAGACAAAGAGCTTGTGCAGGGCCACCGCCTATCCCGTGCGTGAACTGGCCGGCATGCTATGGACATACATGGGGCCTGCGCCGGCGCCGGAACTTCCAGTCTGGGAGCCGTTCACTCGGACCAACGGATTCACAGAGGTCGTTTTCTCGGACGTTCCCTGCAATTGGCTGCAATGCCAGGAGAACTCGATCGACCCCGTGCACTTTGAATGGTTGCACGACAACTGGCCCGCTCGGATGAAGGGCAAGACTCAATCCTATGCCGCGAAGCATCTCCAGGTAGCCTTTGACGAATTTGAATTTGGGCTGACGTATCGACGACTTCGAGAGGGAATGAAGGCATCCGACCAAATGTGGACGATCGGCCGCGTGTGCCTGTGGCCGAATGCTTTCTGTCTGGGCGATCATCTGGAATGGCGCGTGCCGGTTGACGATGAAAACATGCTCTCGGTTTCCTGGTTCTACACGCGCGTGCCGAAGGAAAGCGAACCTTACGTGCAGCAAAGAATTCCTGCGTGGCATAGTCCAATCCGTGATTTAAGTGGACGCTGGATTACCAGTCATGTCATCAATCAGGACATCGTCGGGTGGATCGGGCAAGGCCGCATCGCCGATCGAACGAAAGAAATGCTGTCGGCCAGCGACAAGGGCATCGGGATGCTGCGTAGGAGGTTCTTCAAAGATCTGAAGGCGATAGCCGATGGGCAAGACCCCTCGGGTCTGATTCGCGACCCGGGTCGGGCCAGGTCGGTCGTTTTACCGGGCGCCAACGCGCAATATCATGCGCCGATGTCCCGCGAGGAATGGCTGAGGCATCCGTTCATCGGCCGCCGCGCCCACGGCAATCCCTGGGTCGCCGGACAACCGGATGAGGTGCGGCGGGAGTTCCTCGAGGCCATGGGCCTGTCGGATGGGCCATAGAAAAACGGCCATGAAATCCAACGAACGGCGATTGGTGTGGGATCTCCCCCTGCGACTGTTTCATTGGCTATTCGCCGTCAGCATCATGGCGTGCTGGGGCACCGCGAAGCTGGGATTTTCGTGGATGCAGTGGCACATGTGGCTGGGGTATTTGGTGATGGGACTCCTCTTGTTCCGCCTGCTATGGGGATTCATCGGGTCCCGGCACGCCCGCTTCGCCAGTTTTATGAAAGGCCCGTCTACGGTCCTCGCTTATGCACGAGGTCTCGTCGGCAAGGGCGCTCCGGTCCACAGCGCAGGGCATAATCCTCTCGGTGGCTTGATGGTGCTGCTCATGCTCTTTCTGGTCACCTTGCAAGCGTATACGGGTCTTTTCTCGAGCGATGACATCGCGTGGTCGGGCCCATACAACGGTGTGGTGTCGAGCGCCACGGCCCAACGACTCACGGCGCTACATGGTCTGAACTTCGATTTCATATGGGGCGCGATGGGCCTGCACATCGCCGCCATCCTGTATTACACGTTCGTAAAGAAAGAAAGGCTGGTGCCGGCCATGGTGACAGGTTGGAAATCCGTTGAGATGGTTCCGGCGGACCAGGCCATCCGCGGGTCCGACCTGTGGCGCGCGGCGATTGCGATCGCGGCGAGCGGTGGCATGGTGTACTTGATATTGGCAGGCGCACCGGCGGCGTCCAGCAGCACCATGTAATCGGCGCTGCGGCTGCGCCGCGTCGGGATATCCGCGCGGCATCGAATGTGACCTCACTTTTCCCGGAAATCGTCATGGCAACTCTTGCAGGCACCGCCCACCGCGCCTGCAGCCTTCAGAGTCGCCGCACGGTCCCCTTTGGCGGCGGCCGCTGCGAGATCCGCTGCGGCGGTTTGCAGATCGGTGATCTTCTTATCGAAATCCGCCTTGTTGCTCCAAACGCTTTCCTTTGCCTTGGTCGTCACCTGGAAATTTCGCGTGTCGGGCTGAAACAACTCCGCGATCATGCCGGCGGTGACCTGGAGGCGCGCAGCCGCCTTTTGAACCACGGCCGCGTCGAACGGGGCCTCTTTCAGCATCGCGCCGACGGGACCAAAGGCATATCCCTGCACGTCGAACAATCCCTGGCGCGTCTTGACGGCCTGTTCCGCCTGCTGTTGCGGCGTTTGCGGGCCGCGTTGCGCGACGGCGACCGAGAGAATGGCAGCCGAGCCGAGCGCCGCCACTACCAGGCGTGAGATGCGATTCATCGTTGTGGTTCCTCAGGTGACAGTTATATTTTCGCGACAGGCTCAATCGAGCGCCCGCCACATCGGGTAATCGACGACTATGCTCCGAGTGGGTGCAACGGGCGTAATTCATAACTTACGCCAAGCGATAACAAATGATGTATCGATTTCCGGCGCCACGTGATTCAAATGAGGCATGATCGAAATCGAATTACCGCGACGGCCGAATTGCTGGTTATATGCCAAGAAGAGGTCTCGCCCGACAGATGGCGGGCGTTCCTGATTGCAGTTATTTGAGGCAATTTCAATGGATCGACGAAAGTTCTTGGGGAGTGCCGCCGCGGCGATCTTGCTGAGCCAGCGGATATCGACAGTGTTTGCGGAAGGACGCAAGAAAAGCGTCATGCTCATGAATCGCATCGGACCTTCCTCGTCGGACCTGTACATCGCCAATGCAGACGGCAGCGGGGAGCGCAAGTTTCTGGCGACTCCGGGTTTCGACTACCACCCCTCGTTCAGCGCTGACGGAAAATGGGTGACTTTTACCTCTGAGCGCAACGGACTGGGCCAATCGGACGTGTTCCGGGCAAAGGCGGACGGGACGGACATCCATCCCCTCGTTACCGGTCCCTCGGTGGACGATCAGGCCGTGCTGTCGCCGGACGGCACCCGTCTTGCTTTCATGTCCACGCGTGACGGCTACCGGGCCAACGTCTGGGTGATGAACATCAAAAGCGGACGGATGACCAATCTGACCGGGAACGATAATGTGCAGGGCGACCCATCCGGGCCGGACAGCTTCCTGCGTCCGGCATGGTCGCCCGACGGCAGATGGATCGCATTTTCTTCCGACCGCAATAGCGACTGGCGTGGTCACGACGGCGGCCATGGTTGGGAGCACACTCAAGAACTCAGCATTTACATCATCGATGCGAACGGCCAGGGGTTTCGGCGCATCGCGTCCAAGCCTGGCTTCTGTCTTGGCTCACCCAAATGGTCGCCGGACGGCAAGCGTGTGGTGTTCTATGAAATCAGCACGGAGAGCACCTGGGGCGCACGCCGGCCGGAAGGCGTTGCCGCCGCGGTCTCGCAGATCGTGTCGGTCGACGTGACGACCCGGGAGCGCATCGAGCACACCTCGACGCCCGGCCTCAAGGTGTTCCCGCAATTCTTGAGCTCCACGGAGATCGGTTACTACCAAAAGGGTGGCCCCAACGAGGGCGTGGTTTACACGTCGGGCCAGCCCGGATTCAAGGCGACGCTGCGTTCACCGTCGTGGTCGCCGGATGGCAATACCGTCATTTACGAGAAGTCGAAGTTCAGGGAGTGGAAGCAGAACCAGTTGCTGTACAGCTGGGACCCCAATCGGGAATATCGCTACACCGACGTGTTCCCGGGCCTTTCTCGCGACGGCAAGCTGGTCATCACCGAGAAGAACCTGGACTCCTCGATCGCCATCATGGATCCGGATGGCTCGAACAGAAAGCGCATCTTCGAATCCCAGGGCGCGGGTGTCGACCCGTCCATGGTCGCGAAGGGTCTTGCCGGGGCCTTCGCGCCTGCCTGGTCGCCCGACGGCCAGTGGATCGCGTTCGGACTGGGTCAATGGTTTCAAGCTCGTCGCACCGGAACGGCGAAAATCATGCGGGTGCGGCGCGATGGCACCGGCCTCGAATCGCTCACCGATGGGGCGGTGCACTCCGGGTTCCCCAGCTATTCGGCCGACGGCAAACAGATCGTGTATCGCGTCTTCGGCGAGAATATCGCGGGCTTGAAAATTCTCAATCTGGAAGACAGGACCACTCGCGTGCTGACCACGGAGTACGACAACCTGCCGGGCTGGTCTCCCGACGGGAGTCTCATCGTGTTCACGCGCCGCGTTGACGCGGTGAATTTCGATATCTATACCATTCGGCCGGACGGATCCGAACTGCAACGTCTGACGACCAATCGGGCCAATGATGGCCATGCCGTATGGACCGCCGACGGCCACCTCATGTGGAACAGTGGCATGTACGGCTTCCGGGAAGAGGCTGCTCTGTACGACAACACGTTTCAGCCCTACGGCCAGATTTTCATCATGAACAGCGACGGCACGGGAAAGAGAATACTGACCGACAGTCTGTGGGAGGACTCGATGCCACTGTACGTGCCGGCCGCGTAGGCCCACCCTGCTGCGACACATGCGATTTTTTTAGGAGAAATCTATGGCTCGGGTCGTGCTCGGAATGGCGGTGCCTCATAGCGGCATGCTCGGCAAGGAGCCGGAGGTTTGGCTCGAGGACGGCCTGCGCGACCACGAGAACAAGATGCTGTGGTTCCGTAACAAGCATTGGAAGTACCAAGATCTGGTCGAGGCACGCAAAGACCACGGCATCCAGGCCTTTCTGACGCTGGAGGAGCGACGGTCCCGCCACGCGCGCACCGCCCAAGCTTTGGACGAGCTGCGCCGGGTCTACCGGCAACACAAGCCCGATGTCGCGATCATCATCGGCAAGGACCAAAAAGAGATTTTCGTCGACACGTCGCCGTCGTTGGCGATTTACACCGGCACCGATCTGCCCAATGGGCCGCCGCAGCGCGCCGTGTTCGCGCCGGACCACCGGGTGTCATACAGGGCCGATCCCGAACTGGCGTTGCACCTCATCACGTCGCTGCAGCGGAGCGGATTCGACATGACCGAGGTCATCAAGTGGCCGGACAACGTGTGGATGAAGCCTCCGACGCAGGTGGTGCCGCACGCGTTCGGCTTCATTTACCGGCAGATCATGCAGGACGACCCGCCGCCCAACGTGCCGATCTTGATGAACGTCTTCTACCCGCCGAATCAGCCATCCTTCGAGCGAGCCATGCAAATCGGCCAAGCCCTGATCGATGCCGTAAAAACCTGGGACAGCGACAAGAAGGTCGCGCTCATCGCCTCCGGCGGCATGTCGCACTTCGTCTGCGACGAGGAGCTCGATCAGGTATTCCTCGAGTGCTTCCGGAATTACGATTTCGAGCGGTTATCGCAGATTGACGAGCGCACCTATCAGGCCGGTACGTCGGAGGTGAAGCTCTATGTGCCCGTGTTGCTCGCCATGTCGCAGCTTGGATGCAGAACGAACATCGTCGACTATGTGCCCTGCTACCGCACAGAGGCCGGTACGGGCGAGGGGTTTGGCTTCATGTACTGGACGCCGCCAGGCTAAAACGCTCCAGTTCCTTCAGGGGCCCCAGGGCTTGAATGATGCGCTTCCGGATCAACTCAATCATTTGCGACTGCACCTGCGTCGGCAGCCAATTCTGCCGCATGGTGAGGCCAATCGAGGGGACCGGCTCGATGGGTCCGAAGGGAATGGCGGCGAGCACGTCCTCTTCGTGCATCAATTCGAAGGTGGTCAACAGCGTCAGGCGATCTCCCTGCGCAAGCAATGGCCGGATGATCGGCAGCGAACAGGTGGCAATGCGCGACACCGGCTTGGCGCGGCCCGCGAACATGTTGTCAAAATGGATGCGGCGGTTGGCTCCGGGCGTGCCGATGACCCATTCGTATCCGGTCAGGTTCTCCAAGGTCAGATTCTTGCGTCGCATGAGAGGGTGATCGTGACGAGCCACAACCACATACGGCGTCTCGGCAAGAACTTCATGGGTCAAGTCCGTCGAACCGGGGTTTCTCAGCAGGCCAATCACCACATCGACGTCGCCGTTACGCAAATACCGCAGCACGTCTTCCGCATTGCCGTTGAGGATCCTGATGTTGGCATTCGGGTATGTCGCCACCAGGTCGCCGATGACTGATGCCAACACCGCGCTGCCGGCGAGCAGCAGGGCGCCGATCACGATTTCGCCGGTCACTTTGCCGCGGGCGGCCTCAACTTCATCGACTCCCAAGTCAATTTCGCGCTGCGCAACCTTGATCTTGCGGGCAAACTCGGCTGCACCGGTCGTCGCCATGATACCGGCGGCGGTTTGCAGATACAGCGGGGTGCGCAACGTCCGCTCCAGGTCGCGGGCAGCTCGCTGCAACGAAGTCTGGGAAACGTCGAGTGCCCGGGCTGCATGCGCGAAGGTACCGTTCTCCACGATGGCCATGAGACTGCGAACCTGCGATCGCGTAATGCGGCTGGCGACACGAGCCAGCGGAAACGGAGAACTGGGAACACCCAATTCAGACAACGCCTGCTCCATTTGCGCAAAGAATCTCTGGGTTCGAGCATGGAAGATGACGCCAAACTCGTTGAGATAACTTCCGTTGGCGCAACGAAGCAGCAGTTGAACGCCCAGTTGTTCCTCGAGCTTGGCGATGGCCTGGGTCACGGCCGGCTGCGAGAGGTGACATTCCTCCGACGCACGTCGCACGCCGTGCAATTGCGCAACACTTTCGAACAATCGCAGGTGCCTGATGCTGGCGGAGAACCCGCGCCGATCAGAGCCCAAGTCCACCATCTTTTCCAAGTCTGCCATTTTCAACCCCCCGTTACCCCCTATTGTATACCGGTCGAGGGGAGCCTGAACGTAGGCGATATTTGGGCAGGATCGACGCGTAAATCCAACAGAGCGGGCCTTTCCGACTCCACAGCCCGCTGAAACGCGGCGGCAAAGTCGGCCGTCGTCTCGACCCGTTCGGCAAAAGCCCCAAAGCTGCGCGCAAGCGCGACGAAGTCTGGGTTGACGAGATCCGTGGCCATGACCCGGGCGGGGTAACGGCGCTCCTGATGCATCCGGATCGTACCGTAGGTACCGTTATTCACCACCAAAATGATCACATTGGCATCATGTTGCACCGCAGTGGCCAATTCCTGGGGATACATCAGGAAGCAGCCGTCGCCGGCGAAGGCGACCACGGCGCGTCGCGGGAATCGGAGCGCGGCAGCGACACCGGCCGGTACGCCGTACCCCATGGCACCGCTCACTGGCGCCAGTTCGGTGCGCAGTTGCTTGTAGCGATAAAAGCGGTGTACCCAGACGGTGTAGTTGCCCGCGCCATTACAGATAATGGCATCTTCGGATAGGTGTTCGCTGAGCCAGCCCACCACGGCGGACATATTGACGAAGGTGCCGGACGCCGGGGCGGCGTGCGGGGATGCGGCCTCCGCGTGCGGGGGCGTCGTGAATTTCACCCAGGCCTCGCGCGTCTCTTTCAGCCACGCGCCGCGCTTCGCGGCATCGGCGCCCGTGGATGTTTTCAAATCCACGTCGGCGACGGCATTCGCGAAGTCCGATACACCGCACGCGATGGCCAATTGAGGCTGATAGACGCGTCCCAGTTCGTTGGGGTCGGGATACACATGCACCAACACCTGCTTGGGCATTGGGGGAGTCAGCAACGTGTAGCCATTGGTCGTGTTCTCTCCGAGCCGCGAGCCGATGGCGACGATCACATCCGCCGATTTCAGCCGCTCGGCCAAGGTCGGGTCGACGCCCAATCCCAGGTGCCCACAATAATTCGCATCGCGATTGTCGATGACATCTTGGCGGCGGAAACTCGCGAGGATGGGCAGCGCGTTCTTGCGCGCAAACTTGAGCAGGCCCTCGCGAGCGCCCGCGGTCCATCCGCTCCCGCCCACGACCACAAGGGGGCGGGAGGCGGCGGAGAGCAACTCGCCGAGCGTTTGAAGATCGGTGGCTCGGACACTTGCCCCGGCCGCGACCACCTGGGCGGCCTGGATCGGCGCAGGAATCGTCTCGGACAGCATGTCCTCAGGTAAAGACAGTACCACGGGGCCGGCGCGCCCCGACAATGCCACGCGAAAGGCGCGCGCCAGGTATTCGGGGATTCGCGCCGGATCATCGATTTCCGCGGCCCACTTGGCCAGAGGCGCGAACATCGCGCGGAAATCGACCTCTTGAAATCCTTCCCGATCCCTGGCCGAGCGCGCCACCTGACCGATGAACAGAATCATCGGCGTCGAATCCTGGAAAGCCGTGTGCACGCCGATGGAAGCGTGCGTGGCGCCCGGTCCCCGGGTGACCATGCAGATGCCGGGACGGCCCGTGAGCTTGCCGTCCGCCTCGGCCATGTTGGCGGCGGCCCCTTCGTGCCGCGCGCTGACTACCGCGATTTCCGGCACATCGACCAGCGCATCCAACACCGGCAGATAGCTTTCGCCGGGCACGCAATAGACCCGATCGACGCCCTGTGCGCGCAGGGCATCGACCAAAATCTGGCCGCCGGTGCGATGCTTGTCAGACATCGAGATTCGCCGTCGTCTCGTCGAAGAGTTCATCGACTTTCATGCGGCGGGGAATGATCTTCTGCTCATAGGACCAATCGATGGCCATTTCCAGGCCCTTGCGATTCGCTTCGAGTCCCAGCGGCGGCAGGCCGGCCACGATTTCCGGGGGCGCGAGCTTTCGGCTCTCGACGATCATACGGAAGATCTCGCGAACGACGTCGGGACGCTTCTCGGAGATGTCCTTGTGGACGGCAAAGAGGTGATTAATGGGGACTACACCCTCGCGTTTGATCCACTCCCTGGCAGCCTCCTTGGGATTTGGCACCAAGGTCCGAACGCGGGGATCTTTGGGCATATCGATGCCCAAAATCGCGGCGGCGACTTCGCCGTCCAGCATCATTTGGTCGATTTTGGACCCTTTGGGCAGACGCGTGCAGTTCGATGGATCCCGATACTCGGCGAGGTGGCCATCGCCGATGGTCAGCCAATTCACCTTGTCGAGATCGACGCCGTACTCATGCTGCAGGATGCCCCGTACCCACAGAGCCGTGGTCTGAGCATACGTACGCACGCCCACTTTCCTGCCTTCGATGTCTTTCGGCTTGAGGTCTCCGTGCTCGATGTTGAAACCGATGCAGTGATGCTGCGGCCGGCCCGAAATCGGCGTGGGCAGAATCACGTAGGGCTTATTGAAGGCCTTCGCCTGCAGGTACGTCACGATGGCCAATTCGCCGGCATCGTAGACATTCCGTTGCACCATGTCTTTGAAACCATTGTGGGCCGTCTCGGGACCGCAGTAATCGAGGGCCACGAATGGCGAGCTGACACGTCCGTCCTTCATCCCCACGGTGACGGGGTAGTCGGACAGATTGGTGCGCAGCGTAACGGGTCCGGTTGCCGGGAGTTCCATGGGTCAATTTCCTGAGGGGTTGATGGGGTTATTCATCCTGGACACGCCACGGGGCAAACATATCCTCCAGCTTGCGCACGATCGCCGTCAGCACCACGCCCATGGACATCAGAATCAGTATCGGAACGAACATGGAGGCCGTGTCGTACTGATTGCCGTATTTGACGATGAGGCCGCCAAGACCGGAGATGGCCGTGAAAAACTCCGCTGCCACCATGCCGATGATGGCGCGGCCGATGCCGAGACGCAGCCCCGTCATAATGAAGGGGACGACCGCGGGCAGAATGATCTTGACGAAGATCTGCCGCTCGTTGGCGGCAAAGGCCGCACCGACGTCGATCAGCGCGTGCGGCACGTTGCGCACCCCGGCGGCCGTGTTGATGAGCACCGGAAACACCGCCAGCATGGTCACGACGAAGAGCTTTGCCGCGTCACCCAAGCCCAGCCACAGGACGACGAGCGGGATGACGGCGATGAGCGGCGTGGCGTAGAGCGCATTGACCAGCCAGTCGGTCGCGGCGTCGACCGTGCGATAGCGTCCGATCAGGAGACCCAACGCGACACCGATGACGCCGGCGGCGACGAAGCCGGCGAGCAGCGTCTTGAAGCTGCTGGCCATCGCACCCGCGAGTTCCCCGCTCTCCCACAAAGCGCTCCCTGCGCGTGCGATGGCGCTGGGATAAGACATGAACAGCGGATTGATGCGGCGTCCCACGAGCTCCCAGAGGACCAGCACGATGGCCATCGACGCCAGCCTTATGATCCACGTTTTGGCGCGCGCACGCGACGGCGCGGCCAACACCTCGGCGGCCTTTGCTTCCGCAGCCTGTGCCACAACGACGTTTGCCTCGTCGGCCATCATGCCGCCAACGGCGATGTTCCGATCAACGACCACATTTCCTCGCGAATCGACTGGAAGCGCGCGTCGGCGCGCAGCGCGGCCAGCGGCAAATTTGCACGCGCGAAGGGCGTCTCGATGATGCGCTTGATTCGGCCCGGCTTGGCGGCGAACACGATGACTCGATCGCTCAGGTACAGCGCTTCGTCGAGGTCATGCGTGACGAAGAGCGTGGTTTTGCCGGTTTTCCCGTGAATCCGCTTCAGCTCAGCCTGCAGGACCTCGCGCGTTTGCGCATCGAGAGCGCTGAAGGGTTCATCCATGAGCATGATGGCCGGATCGATGGCCAAAGCGCGCGCGAGGCCCACCCGCTGCTGCATGCCTCCCGAGAGCTGATGGGGATACTGATCCGCGGCGTGGGTAAGTCCCACGAGTTCGAGTAATCCCATGGCGCGCTCCGCGCGCTGCGCTTTCGGCATCCCCTGCAACTCGAGGCCGAACTCGATGTTATGCCGGGCCGTACGCCATGGCAGAAGACTCGCCTGCTGGAACACGAAGCCGCGGTCGCGGCCGGCTGCAACGATCGGCGCGCCATCGACCATCACGGAGCCCGAATCGAGACGCGCCAGCCCTTGAATGATGCGCAGCAACGTCGTCTTGCCGCAGCCGCTCTCGCCCACCAAGGACACGATCTCGCCTTCCCGCACGTCGAAACTCACATTTCGCAGGACGGCCAGCAGCTGGGCCCCCTGACCCTTGCCGCCACTTTGCAAACGAAAGGTTTTACTGACGTTACATACGGCCAGCTTTTTGCGATCGTTGTCCACATGCCGGCCTAGGCGAGCGAAGGGTAGAGCTGCTGCGCGGTCTTGCCGAAGATCCACTCTTGATCTTCGCTCGAAAGACACGCGAGCGCATTCTTCGCGTTGTCGAGATTCTGTTTCAACTTGCCCTCGGACGCCGGGAAATTGGAGCCCCATGCCAGCCGATGGCTGCCGAACACCCCGACCACCCGCGGGAAAAACGTTTCCGCGGAAGCCGCGCCCTTTTTGACATCCCCGAATATGCGCGGCGTCAATTTCAGGTAAATATTCTCGAAGGGCGCGAGGCCGAACAGGCTGGACGCTTTTTTGTACGGGGCGCCGTCGGTGACGTCGGGCCTGCCCAGATGATCCAGCACGATGGGTACCTTGGGAAACCGCTTTGCCAACCCAGCCACTTGCGCCAGGCCGGTGGAATCGGTTTGGATGGCCATGGACAAGCCGAGCTCGCCGCACAGTTCCCAGCTCGGAAAGGTTCCGGGAGCGTCCAGTGAGCTCGGGTCGAAGGCTTGGGTGCTGCCGCCGGTGAACAGGCGCAGACCGCTCACGCCCCGCTTGACCCACTCGCGAATGTGTTGCGGCGCGTCGGCTTGCGCGACGTCCACCGAGCCCACGGCGGTGAAACGCTTCGGATGCTTGGCGACTGAGTCGACCAAGTAGGCGTTGTCATAACCGTAGCAGGTCGAGGATTGCACGATCGCTGCCTTCTCGACTCCCGCCTCATCCATGGCGGCGATCAGTCCATCGATGGTGACGGGCCGCTCGCGCGACCAGTCCGATTGCACACCGAATAACGGCACCCGGGCGTAGCTGGCCTCGTTGTCCGAAATGATGTGCGGATGGATATCGATGAAGCGAATTGTCATGTTGATCCTTGTTCCCGGAAGCCTGCAGAGATTGTCCGGGATCGATCCCTCGATATGAAATTGAAACCAAGCCGCGAGTCATAAGTTCTTTGTCAACCCGTTCCTGGCTGACCGCCGGTGAGCGAACGAGCTTTCTCGAGCGCTCCGTAACTGCGCGTGGCCGCGGACACCAGCCAGCGGTAGCCTTCCGCCACGACGCCTTCCACATTCTTGGATGTCACGTGCGGGTGACCCACGGGAACATTGTGTTTCTTGCACCCCGCAACGATTCTCGCCATGTGGTCGTGGACTACGGGGTGCTCGTACTGGCGGGGAAATCCCAGTTCTTGGCTGAGATCGCCTTCGCCGATGAGCACGGCGCCGACACCTGGGACCTTCAATATGTCATCGAGGTTCGCGACCGCCGCCTCTGATTCGATCATGAGGATCACCACGATTTCACCCTTGGGATTCAAGGGCCAGACGTCCGCGCGCGTGTAATACTCCTGTTGGCTCACGCCCCAATAGCGGCTGCAGGTATGCGGTCCGTCGCCTCTCACACCTTTCGGCTCGTAGTATTCGCCGCTCTTTTGGCGTGGATAGCGGCAGGCGGCCACCGCGCTGTACGCTTGATCGGCCGTGCTGATGTGGGGAAAAATCACGCCGTACACGCCGCGGTCGAGGGCCTGCTTGGCGAGCCACTGGCTTTTCTCCGCGCCATTGGCGGGAATTCTGACGATGGGGGTCACGACGGGGGCCACCGTACCTTTATCGAGAATCTGCTTGCGATTGAGCAGGTACTGCATGGAGTCCTGCAGGGCGTTCGGATCCCACGCGTTGTGCTCCATCTCGAAGATCACGGCATCGAGCGGGGCTTGGCTGACTTCGATCGCCACTTGGCGCTCCGCCTGGGCAAAGGTGAGAAATGCTGGACGGCCCTGTTCCCAGGCGCGGATCATGCCGTTAAGACGGGGAAGTTCTGCCACCAAATTTCTCCTTGAATCGTGGGTATGTCATTTGCCGCGAGCCTTGAGGCGCGCGTCGAGGCGTGGATAAACCCGGCGGATATTGCCCTCGAAGATTTGGTGCTTATCCTCCGCGCTCAAATTCCGGCAGGCGTCGACGTATTTCTTGGTGTCGTCGAAATACTCGCCGGTTGCCGGATCCTTGCCGCGCACGGCGCCGATCATTTCCGAACCGAACAGGATGTTGTCGACGGGCACGATGCGGGTGAGCAACTCGACGCCCGGGTAATGGTACACGCAGGTATCGAAGAACACGTTGTTCATCAAGTCCTCAACCGTCGGGCGCTTCATGTCGAGCGCGATGCCGCGGTATCGGCCCCAATGATACGGAACCGCGCCGCCGCCGTGGGGTATGACAAAGCGCAGCGTCGGAAAGTCCTTGAAGATGTCCGCGGTCAGGAACTGCATGAACGCCGTGGTATCGCCATTGATGTAATGGGCGCCTGTACCGTGGAAGCAAGGATTGCAGGAGGAACTGACATGCACCATCGCCGGCACGTCCAGATCCACCAGCGCCTCATACAACGGATAGAACGACCTGTCGGTCAGCGGCGGGTCCTTCCAATATCCACCGGACGGGTCAGGATTCAAGTTGCAACCCACGAAGCCGAGCTCTTCCACGCAGCGCCGCAGCTCCCTGATGCTGTTGGCGGGCGGCGCACCGGGCGATTGCGGCAGCTGGCACACCGCCGCAAAGTTGTCCGGGAACAATTCCGTCACGCGATAAATGAGGTCGTTGCAGACCTCCGCCCACACGGTGCTCGTTTGTTCGTTGCCGAGGTGATGCGCCATTTGGCCGGCGATGGGCGAAAATACGGTCAAGTCGCTGCCACGCTCCTTTTGCAGCTTGAGCTGGCCACCCTCGATGGCCGCGCGAATTTCATCGTCCGAGATCACCAGGTCGGCCCCTTTCGGCTGTTGGGCGGGATCGTTGGCAAATTCGAGCTGCTTTGCACGCCAGTTATGGAGAGTACGCGGGGCGGTGGTGAAATGCCCGTGACAGTCAATGATCATCTTCTCTCCAATATACGTGGGCAGGATACGCAACATTAATGGACACGCGAGGCTGGAGGGATTGATTTTGCCGCAGCGTCCATAAGAACAAAAAACTGATATCCCGGCGTTGCTTATCTATTGCGACGGGACGCTCGAGTTGCTCCATGCTACACGGACGCCTTTTGACCTTGGGAGAACGTTTTGGCTGCCAAAGTACATCTAAGAATCGCTGTCGCCGAGCACCCGCATACCTCCGCCGTCCGTAACGGATCGATCCCCATCGAGGGCGTCGACGCGGAGATCATCACCGTGGAACCCCAAATCGGGGCATTCAGGCGCATGGTCAGACAGGTGGAATTCGACGTGTGCGAAATTGCGCCGACCACGTACATCATCGCCCGGGCCTACGGAGCACCGTTCAAAGCCCTGCCGGTATTCGTGGTGCGGCGCTTCCATCACGCCGGTCTTCTGATCCGGCCCGATGCGGGCATCAAGACCCCGAAGGACCTCGAAGGGCACAAAGTCGGCGTGCGGGCGTATTCCGTCACCACCGGCGTCTGGACCCGGGGAATTTTGATCGACGAGTACGGGCTCGACTCCTCCAAGGTGACGTGGGTCGTGGACGACGAAGAGCACGTGACCCAATTGAAGCTGCCCGACAACGTCATCCATTCACCCATGGGCCGCTCACTGGCCGACATGATGGCGGACGGAGAGTTGGTGGCCGGATTCGCCGCCGCGGCAGGCATCGGGCGATCGGGATCGCCCACCGGAGGTTGGAAGACTCTGGAGAACGATTATCCGGACCTGTTTCCGAACGCGGCCGAACTGGAAGCGGATTGGTATGCGCGAACGGGGATCTATCCCATGCACGGCACCATCGTCGTGAAGGACTCGGTGTTGGCGGAACATCCGTGGGTCGCGAAGTCGCTGTACGATGCGTTTTCGCGCGCCAAAAGCGAATGGGTCGAGCGCCTCCACAGCGGCGCAGCGACGACGGCCACGGATAAGAAATATCTGGCGCTCTCCAAGGTGGTCGGCCGCGACCCGATGCCTTATGGCATCGAGGCCAATATCAAGACCATCGAGGCCCTCGAGGATACGTCGTTCAAGCAGAAGCTGACGCCGCGGCGGATGTCGCTCGAGGAATTGTTCGTGAATCCAGAAAAATAGCCTAAAAATCCTACTTTGTACCGAAAAGTGATCACCCCTATTACAGGTTTGATTGCCCCATATCGCGCTGAGCGGCGCAAAGTAAGTCCGCAATGAGACGCCGCGAAATTCTCGGAGCCCTGCTGCTGACGCCGGTCGGCTTTGTGGGTTACCATGTGGTGTGCGGCTCGGTCTCCAGCCCGGACGTCGAGCTCACAATCGCGACGGATGGCGATCTGCTCGCGTTCAAGCCCGCCACGCTTACCTGTTCGACCGGTGCACATGTGCGTTTGACTCTTTTTCATACCGGCAAATACATCCGTCAAGACCATGATTGGGTGTTGACGGTTCCCGGTGCGGCGATCGCGGTCGCAAAGGCCGGCCTAAAGGCGGGCGAGAGTGCAGGCTACGTGAGGCCCCATGACCGGCGCGTACTCGCCGCCACGCCGTTGTGTGGAAAGGGCGAGCACGTAAGCGTCGAGTTCATCGCGCCGGCGCCGGGCAATTATCCGTTCATATGCTCCTATCCGGGGCATGACATGTTTATGCACGGCGTCTTGACCGTCACACCAGGTTAGAAGCGCCGCAAGACGCGCCGCTTGATGAGTCGTAGCAGAGGAAGGATCAAATGGCTACCAGGAAGCTCGCGTTGATTATTAGCCTGGCGTTAGGCGGCATTCAGATAGTGAATGCAACTGAGCTAAAGGCACCGGAACAAATACATATGGCGCTGCGTATTCTCGCCAGCGTCTATGCGGACATGGGCGCTAAGCTAAAGAGCCAACAGTTTGATCGCCTGCCGCACGAGAATCAGGAGTTCCAGGATGGATCGGGAGCCATGCGAGACGCCATTGCGGATGAGCCTGCCGATTTTAGGGCCAAGGTGCAAGCCTCGTTGGAGAAAGCGCTTACAGCCGCCCAACACGTGGCGGACGCCAGCAAGAGCCACGACGCGATGCAGGTGACATCAGCTATCGACGCGTTGGCGACGTCGATGCGCACCTTGAACGATATGTTTCCAGAGGCGTTGCGCGCTGAACCGGGCTCTGTGCCTGCTCCCCTACACGGTGGACCGGGAGCGCCCTGAGGTCCGCGCCCGATATACCTCGGCCACCAGAATTCGATCGGAATCGCCCACCGGAGGTTGGAAGACTCTGGCGCATGTCGCTCGACGAATTGTTCGTCAATCCGGAAAAATAAACGGTCGGCAGACGGCCGCTGCGCGACGCATGCCGCGGCCAGCCGGTATCTCCTCGAGGCCCTCTGCTATTATCGATGAGGGGAGCCACATGACACGCAGAACCTCACGCCGACAATTTATCGCTTTGGCCGCGGGCGCAGCCTTGGCCGCTCCGACACAAGTCCGCATTGCGAGAGGCGCGAATCGCGCGAGTGTCACCGTAGCCAATGCCTCAGGCAGTCTGAACCTGACCATGGCCGAGCTCATGCGTCAGGAGAAGCTTCTCGAATCCTTCGATCTCGATCCCAACATCCTTACCGTGGCCGACGGCACGCGAATCCTCGGCGGGGTGGTCAGCGGCTCCGTGGACCTGTCGACCATGTCGGGATTCGGTCAGGTATTTCCCGCAATCGAACATGGTGCGCGCATCAAGATTTTGGCCGGCGGCGCGCTGCTTCCAGTACTCGCCCTGTTCAGCGCCAAGCCGACCGTCAAGCTGCTGAAGGATCTCGAAGGCAAGACCGTCGGGACTGGATCCGTCGGGGCGCTCATCTACCAATTGACGGTCACCCTGCTGCAGAAGTACGGCGTGGACGTCTCGAAGGTGCGTTTCGCCAGCGTCGGCTCCAGCGCCGACATTTTCCGCGCCGTGGCGGCCGGCACCGTGGATGCTGGCGCAGGCGATGTGGGGCTCATCGACAACGCTGTGGAACACCACGTGCACCTCATCGAGCACGGCAATATGTCCACCGAGCTTGCGGACTATACCTTCCAGGGTGCCTGGACCTCTGATCAGAAGATCGCCACCGGGCGCGCCACACTGGTGCGCACGCTCGCGGCCTACGCCAAACTGTATCGCCTGGTGCAAAATCCCGACTCCAAAGACGCTTTCTTCCGCGCGCGCCGCTCCATTTTTCCCAACGCCGCCGTCAGCGACCACCAGGCCTTGTGGAATTACATCCAGACGTACAAGCCATTCGCCGTGAATCTCGCGTTGGAACCCAGGCGCTTGCAGTACATGCAAACGTTGAACGTCGGTTTCAAAGTGCAAAGGGATGTTCTACCTTTCGAGCGGGTGGCCGACATGTCCCTGGCAGCCGACGCTGTCAAACTGCTGGACGCAGGCACGCTAAAGTAATGCCCCAGAACGAAGTTTCAATTCGCGCACAACGAGCCGGCCTGGGATAAATACGCATGGCTACAGCCCAGTCGTCCGTCATCGACAAAAGCGCCGCCTCCCACAATCCCGACGCGGTCGGTGCCCGGCGCTGGGGCATCGTCGGTCTGCTCAGCCTCGGGGCCATCATCGCCTTCTGCAGCCGCACAAATATCTCCGCGGCGCTCGCGTACAAGCCCTTTGTCGAGCATTTCCAACTGTCGAACATTGATCGTGGACTGCTCAATTCCGCGTTCTTTTGGTCCTACATGCTGCTGCAGATTCCCACCGGCTGGATCGTCGATCGCTACGGGGTCAAGATTCCCTACGCCATCAGCTTCGTGGTCTGGTGCCTGGCATCGGCGGCCACGGGACTGACCCGCTCGGTGAGCGAATTGGCCACGCTGCGGGTGATCACCGGGGCGGGAGAGGCCATCGTGACTCCGGCGAGCTTCCGCTGGATGCGGCAGCATTTCACTGAAAATCAGAGTGGCCTCGCCGTGGGCGTGTACATGCTCGGGACCAAGATAGGTCCCGCGATCGGGGCGCCGCTGGCCGCCTGGTTGATCACGCTGTACGACTGGCACCTGATGTTCATTATCGTGGGGCTGGCCGGCCTGGTGTGGCTCGCTCCCTGGCTGCTCATGGTCAAGAACGACCGCCCGACCGCGGCGGCCATCGGGGCGGAAAAGACCCGGGCGGCAACTCTGCCCCTCCGCAACATTCTATCCAGCCCGGTGGTCTGGGGCAGCATCATCATCAACTTTTGCTACAACTATTTCGTCTTCTATTGCATGACGTGGATGCCGGCGTACTTCGTCGAGCAACGGCATGTCTCTCTGACCAAAATGGGGCTGTTTTCCTTTTTCAGCTTCGCCGGCATCGCCATCGTGGCACTGCTCGCCGGGTTGGCGGCCGACATGATCATCAAGCGCGGCGGCAATGCCGTGTTCGTGCGCAAGGCATTCGTGATCGGCGGCTTCGCGATAGCTTGCACGGAACTCATTGGCGTGCAGTCCTCATCGGTCCAGGGCGCGCTTTTTTGGGCGATCGTGTCCCTTTCGGGCCTTGGGCTCACGACCGCCAACAGCCTGGCGTTGTGCCGCATGACCTTGATCCCGCGCCAAGCGGTGGGCCTCGTCACCGGCATCCAGAACGTATCAACCAGCCTCGCGGGCATTGTGGGACCCATTTTGTCGGGCTGGTTGCTGGAAGTCTCCGGCGGTTATCAAGCGCCCATGCTGGTGATTTTTGCTTTCCTGCTGCTGGGCGGCATTTCGACCGCGGTGTTGCTGCGGCCGGAGTGGTCGCCGAAGTTATCGCCTGCGGTGAAGACTCCCGTGGCCTAGACGACCTTGCCGAACCCCAGCATGTATCGGCCATCCAGCCGGCGCGGCCGCTGCGCCAATGCGTCGCGCTTCAATGAAGCAGGCAGCAGCGCATCGGGAAAGTCCTGATAGCAAACGGGACGCAGGAAGCGATCGATGGCGAGCGTACCCACGGAGGTGCTGCGCCCGTCCGACGTCGCGGGAAATGGGCCGCCGTGCACCATGGCATGCGATACCTCGACGCCGGTGGGCCAGCCGTTTGCCAGAAGGCGGCCGGCTTTGCGCTCGAGCACAGGCAGCAGGCGCGCGGCCAACGCTTCGTCCTCGGGCATGAGATGCAACGTCACGGTGAGTTGGCCTTCGAGATGTTCCAACACCTCGAGCAACTGCTCCTCGTCGCCGCAACGGACCACGACGGAGGACGGTCCGAACACCTCATGCGTCACCTCCGGACTCTTGAACACGTCCAGCGCCGAAACCGAGAACAACGCGCCTCGACCGCAATGTTTTCCCGTGGATTCCGCGCCGCGACCCAGCACTTGCACTTTGGGGTGCCCGAGCAATCGCTGAACGCCCTTCTCGTATGCACCGTGAATGCCGGGCGTCAACATCGCCGCCGGCGCCACGCCTTGAAGCGCTGCACTTGCAGATGCAATGAAGCGCTCCAGATCCGGACCCTCCAACGCGATCACCAATCCGGGATTGGTACAAAATTGCCCCACACCAAGACTGAGCGAACCCACGAAGTCTTTGCCCAGCTGATCGGCGCGCGCGGCAAGTGCGCCCGGCAACAACAGCACCGGATTGATGCTGCTCATTTCCGCGTAGACCGGGATCGGCTCGGCCCGTTGGCCGGCGATTTTCATCAAGGCAAGGCCGCCCGCCCGCGAGCCGGTGAAGCCGACCGCCTTGATCAATGGATGGGCAACCAATGCGGCACCGAGTTCATTCGAATTGCCGTTAAGTAAAGAGAAGACACCCGGCGGCAACTGACAGGCCTCGACGGCTGCCGCGATGGCCTGCGCGACCAATTCGCCGGTGCCTGGGTGCGCCGGATGGCCTTTGACGATGACGGGACAGCCGGCGGCAAAGGCCGACGCGGTATCGCCGCCGGCCACCGAGAACGCGAGAGGGAAATTGCTCGCGCCGAACACTGCCACCGGTCCCAAGGCCACCTTGCGCTGCCGCAGATCCGAGCGGGGTAAGGGCTTGCGCTCCGCGAGCGCCGGATCCACTCGAATCCCCATCCATCCACCCGAGCGCAATTCATCCGCGAACAGCCGCAACTGGCCCACGGTCCTGCCTCGCTCACCCGTGAGCCGAGCCAGCGGCAGTCCCGATTCCGCCATGGCTCGATCGAGCAACTCATCGCCCAAAGCCAGAATCCGCTCCGCGATGGCTTCCAAGAATGACGCGCGCACCTCGACATCCGACTCGCGAAATTGATCGAAGGCGGCCCATGCCAACGCGCAGGCCTCGTCCACGGCTTCGTGGCCCGCGACATAAAAAGGCGGCTCGAGAGGCTCGCCGGTGACGGGACTCACCGCGGGAAATATGCCGGGGCCGGCGACACGCGCGTTGCCGATGAAAAGCTTGCCGGAAAGGGTCATATAAATACCTTTGAGCTCACCGTTGCATTTGCATCAATTCCTGCATCGGCGCCATGTTGTGATTCAAGTGCCCCATGACCCACAGGGAACCGAACACAATCAGACAAACGATCAACACTCCGAAGGCGAGCGCGAGCACGTTGTTTTCATTGTCCGGGTCTGTGGTGATGTGCAGGAAGAAGATCAGATGGATGCCGTAATGTTCGAAAACTCGAAACGGAGAAAACAATTAGACGGCGGCTCGTTCGTAGAACCGCAAAATGCCTCCGAGACGGGATCGACAATCGATCCGCTCTATTTCCGAACGCTGAACTGGCGCCGCTGCAATCAGTTTATTGTCTAGGCCCTGGTGGTTCCGCTCCAAATGGTAGTGCTCCATATACTCACGCAAGGCGCGGCGGAGCATGGGTGCGCCAATCGGTATCAGCTTTGATATGCATTCGCTCTTGATGGATCTGACGAATCTTTCTGCGTATGCGTTCAAATTGGGCGAACGCGGCGGTAGTCGAAGCACCTCAACCCCTTCTCTGGCAAGAAAAGTACGGAATGCGGCCGTGTATTTCGTATCGCGATCAACGATCAAATACTCCTTGCCGTGCAGCACTCCAGATTCGCCATCAAGCATACCTCTGGCCGCCTGTAACATCCACACCTCGTCGGGGTTCGTCGTGATTCCTGAGATTACGACTCGACGGCTAGCCAGTTCGATCACAAACAAGACGTAATGCGTGATCAGCCCATGCCAAGTCCACACCTCGACAGTGAAGAAATCGCTGGCGGCAAGCGCCTTCCAGTGCGCCTTGAGAAACTTCGACCAGGGGATGTGACGGCCGCGCGTCGGCGCAGGCTCAATCAGATGATCTTTGAGAATGCGGCGGATCGTACCGCGCCCGACCTTGATATCCAAATTGCGCAAGGCGCCGTGAATTCGCGTGTAGCCCCAACTGGGATTCTCATTGGCTATACGCACAACGAGTTCCTCGATGTCGAGTTTCGTCCGCGGTCTCCCCGGTTGTCGGCGCTCCAGAAGTGTCCATTTATTCGCCACGAGTTCTCGATGCCAGCGCAACAGGGTCTCTGGGGTCACAATCGGGTCGAGCTCCCTCAACGCCTTGCTGCCGATGCCCTTTGCCAGCCCTGCAAGCGTGCGTCGCTCCGCATCGGTGAACAGAATGCGCCGCCCTCCCAATCTCGAGCGCAGCGCACGATTCTCGGCTTTTAGATAGTCAATCTGTGCTGCGGCCCGTCGCTCAAGCCAACTGGCCATGCTCGCGACGAGTAGCGCTAAGAGATGTGGTGGCTTCCACGACATCGTACGGGGGGGTCGCGTACTTTCGTGCAGAAAGTAGCGGTTTCTCTGCTGCGTCGCAGTATTGATGATGCGTTTGCGGGGTCGGGTTGAAGGCGTAGCCTCCGTGTTTTGTTCGCCGGAGGGCTGCGCATGGATTCGCTGCTGTACGCATATCTTGGGAGTCGCCGATTTCCGCGTGAGCTGAGCAGCTTTCTGGTGTGGCGGTTCTTCACGCTGTCGAGCGATGATCGGCTGGAGTTGCGCCGCCGATTTCGTTCCCGGTCGCGACTGGGTGCAGCGCTACAGCTGGGATTCGTCCGGATGACCGGAACGACCCTGGATGCCTTGGATTACGTCCCACGATCGGTGCTCGGGCACGTCGGGGAGCAGCTTGAGATGTCGGCGCCAGAGTTGACGACACTACGCGCACTGTACCGACGGCCGATGACGCTGTTTTTGCACCAGCGTTGGGCTTGTGAGTACGCCGGCTTTCACCGGCATGATGCGAGCGATGTGACCCACGTGATCGATGGACTGCTCGCCGGTAGTGCGGTGACGCTCGATCGTCACCGGCTCGCCCAGCAGGCGCGTGGAGCGCTGTATTCCCGGCGTTGTTTGATACCGGGCGAACGGGACATTGAGGACTGGGTGCGGCGGGCGGTTTGTCTGATTGAGCTCCAAGATCGGCGCTATCTGGATGAGGCGGTTCCGGCAAAGGTACGGGACAACTGGCTGACCCAGCTGATGCGGGCGAAGTATCCGGAACCGATGACGGTGTTGGAGTGGCTGCGACGTCCACCCCGCAAGCGATCCCGCAAGACGCTCGATGAAGAGATATCGAAGTGGCTGGTGATCCGGGCGATGACACCGCCATCGAGTCTCGATCGGATTCCGGCGCAGCGATTACGCGCCTACGCGCGGCGGATGCGCCGGCGTCGGCCCATCAAGGTTCGCGAGATTGCCGAGCCCCGACGTACGCTCGAGATAGCGGCACTGCTGTCGGTGACAGCGGCGCGGCAGAGTGACACCGTGCTGCGGCTGATCGAGATGCGGATCGCCGAGATCTGGAGCTGGGCTCACGCCGTAGCCCGCCCCGAGCCTCGTCATCACCTGCCCGAGGAGGTCGCTTGTGAGCTGGCGCGTGTGATGGACGATTCGGCGGTCTCGGATGTCGAGTATCGAGAGCGCTCGCGCCTCCTGTTGGCCCCCTGGCGACCCGGCGCTCGCCAAGCGCGCCGCACTCGTGCCGCTCAGGTTCGCGAACATCTGGCGGCCAATGCGCGGCGGGTCCGCCCGCTGCTGAAGCACGTCATTGCGTTGGACCTGCAGAGCGTTGGACCGCATGCGGTCATCGATGCGCTGGGAGAGCTTGCCAGCAGTTACCGTGACGATTGCACCTACCTGTTCTACGAGCCAAGATCGCCGGCGGGGCATGCCTGGACGAGTTGCTCCAAGCATCCGACGCTGAAATCGACACACTACGCGCAAGCACCGGGGCCCGAAACCTTTTTAGGCAAATGCCATCCGTATCGCATCATCGGCGCGTCCTTCGGAGGATCTTGGATGAGGCCGGGCATGGCGTAAGACTTCAGCGCGTCGGTTCCTCGCACCGCCTGGACCAGACTTCGCCAATCCATTTTGCGCATCATCGTTGCCCTATGTACCTTGACGGTGATCACGCTCAGAGCCAGCGCCGCCGCGATCTGTTTGTTCATTAGGCCCTCGCTAACCAATGACAGCACTTGCTTCTCTCGCGCAGTGAGGCCGTTATATCTCGTTATCAGAGCGGCGACTGCCATGTCGGCGCGGAAACGTGCGAAGTCCTGCTCGCAAGCGGCCGATACGCGGGCAAATAGCGCGTACTGTCCAACGGGTTTGACCAGAAGATGAACAGTACCAGGCTTCAAATGCCGCACACACGGCGGAAACTCAACTCGTTCTGACATAAGTATGATTGGTAGTGGTACCGCTAGATCATGGAGATCTGCCTGAAACTCTAGACCATTGAATCCGGGAAAATGAATGTCTAACAGTAAGCAGCCATGCCTGTCGGGGCGCCACGCTGCCAAAAAGCTGTCCGGCGTGGAGAAGGCGAGTACATGTAGACCTCCCGCTTCAAGGGTGTTTACCAACTCGGCGCGTGCTTGGTCATTGTTTTCGACAACGTGGATGATTGATCCCTCCGGCACCTGAAGTCCCCGGACGCGAGCGAGTGAGGCTGGGTCATTCATGTCGATTGCTCCGGCTGCTGCGTAAAAGTCCACACTGTATTCCCGCTTGAGCTATATATACGTTGATATCAACGGAGAAGCAACATTATTTGACGTGGAAAGCATTGCTGGCACGTTGATAACAACCTAAAATAGATCGGTGACCAAAAAAACGCCTATTGATGCCCTTGCCATGTATGACGAGTGTTTCGGCCTAAACTTGAAGCGGGCGGCACGAACTGTGGGTCGTCGATATGACGAAGCGCTGCAATCGGTCGATCTCACCAATGGCCAGTTCGCGACGCTTGCCACAATATCGGTGTTTCAACCGGTTTCGATGCAAATACTCGCCGAGCATTTAAGTATGGATCGGACTACATTGACCGCGGCGCTCAAGCCTTTGGAGCGACGCGCTCTTGTTTCGGTTGTCGCGGACGGCGTGGACCGACGGGGGCGGATCATTAACTTGACGGAGGAGGGCGTGACGCTGCTTCGGGAGGCCGCCCCTCTGTGGAAAACAGTACAAGGCCGTATTACCCGCGAGATGGGGACGGCCGGCTTGCCGGTATTTCGAGCGCAACTCGCCCAATTGTCGCGTTTGTGCGGCGATACGGGACCCAGGGAATAGGGCGTCATGCGATTTAAAGGTGGAAAAGAGCGAGTTTGGCCGAAGTCCTGTTGCCGGAGTGGCCGGCGCTTAAGTTCTGGGACGCGCGTACGTTAGCGAGCGCACAACCTGATCGCCGGGGTGATACTCATTGCCGTCCCAGGGAGATCCGCATACATGCAGGTGCGCGTAGGGCGTGCCTGCAAACATCACCAATGTTCCTGCGTCTCGCATGGCGGTGGGCAACCCGGCTGCTTTGGCATCAAAAGGCCAAAGGATCATCCAATGAGGTCCAATCGAGATCGCTGGGCCCGTGGTATCGAAGGGATCCGTGAAGCTGCGTTGGGTGGCACCGTTTAGCATATAGATAAGTCCTGGAGTCGCATTCGTTGGTTTCGGTTTTCTCGCCATCACATCCAGCATCCATTGCATCCCCATGGGATCAAGGCACATGTCCGCCTGTCCGATGAGGTTTTCATTGCCGGGCACACACACCCAGTGATTGGTACCTTTCCGCAACACCGTCAATGCGCCGCCGTGGCCTAACTCAGCTACCGTGGCCTCCCCGGTGACCGCCGCGGGTCCCGAGAGCAGGGCTCTTCGAATCTTCTCTTTGTTGATTTCATCGGAAACGCGGTTGTTTTCATTCATCGTTATCGCCTCGATGGGTTGTATATCGGTAGCCGGCGTCGAGCCAAGTTCACTTAACTCCGTAGCAGTGGTTAGTGAAGGTACGACCAACGCTGCGACTCCAACCAAGGATATCCCTTGGAAGAAGCCGCGGCGCGAAAGCGACTCATCCGTCACGACAGCATCTCCGTGGCCACCTGCTCAGGCGCATCGATTTGAAGCCAATGGCCCGCCGGCAAGACTACGAGGGAGGCGTCCATCAAATATAACTGAAGGTCTTTGGCGACTCCGGTATTAAGATCCAGATCGGCCTCTCCCCAAATCAGCTTCACGGGAACATTGAGCGCCTCCAGTTCGGGCAGGCGTTTAGTATTGCGAGCGGCTTCCTCGTAGACTTGCGCCGCCATTTCGGCGAAGGCGGGCCCGGATCCGGCCTTGCGCCCGAAATTGAAATTGTTGTTGATGATCGGAGCGAGGACCGCCTCGAAAGACGCGTGGTACTTCTCCGGGAGAGTCTTCAGGAACTTGTTCTGCTGAAACCTCAGTAGAAAAGCGAGTTGTTCGGGGCTCTCGAGTATTGCGTCCGCAAGTGCCTTGAGTTTTGGAGTCGCGAAAAGCTCAATCAATTCCGGAAGACGAATCGTGGGCGCCGCCGCATAGAAGGTGTTAAGCAAGCACAGCGAGGCGACGCGATCGGCATGGTCGAGAGCGAAATTGATTGCTGCGGGTCCTCCCGCGTCGTGTCCGACCGGAACGATTTTATCCAGGTGCAACGCCTCGACAACCGCTTCGAGGTCCCCTTGCTGTTGTTTGAAAGTGTAGCGCATGCCAACAGGCTTGTCGGAAGCCCCGTAGCCCAGGAAATCGAAGCTAACAACCCTTCGCCCCGCGGCGGTCAGATGCGGAATCAGCTCATCGTAAATGTGCAAGTTGTCTGGAAATCCATGCAAGACGACGAAGGCGGGACCGTTGCCGGCGTAGTCGCGTACGTAGAGCTTGCCTTGCGCGCGCTGAACAAAGTGTTCGCTGAACTGTGGCTTAATCTCCATACCCTTATGTTTCCTTCTGGCTTGAGATTCTGTTGTTGAGACGAGCGCCGGACGCCCGTCAGCTGCTTTCATATTCGTGGTCGACGGCCGCGCTCTCGCTCCATCTTCCGACGATCGATTTGCCAACAATTCGAGTCGTCAACAGTTTGGTCGGATTCGGGCGAGTCGCAACTATACCGAGGTATATTTCCCGGAGAACTGGATGCACAGCCGATGCCTTGGGAGGAGAGGCTGTGACGTAAATCGAGATCGCACAATTGTCGTCGAACGCAGGAGGGTGTGACGCGAGAGCTCCCCGGCCTATATACCCACGTATAGTCGCTTTATCGACAGATCGCCAGCAACATCAGCAACGAAAGTTGAATCAAGCGTACGAGAAGCAAGCGGGGAATCTCAATGCCCACACATGCAGGTCGGATCGAAATGAAAGTTGTCGACTTCATTAGAGCAAGGCCGCTCCCACCAGTGCACGCCAAGATGCCTGTGCTCGCGCGGAAGCAACGAGACGTCTCGATTAAACGGACTCGACTCGGGCTTCTTGCAGCAAGTCTAACGGCGATCTGTACTGGCGTCGTCTTTGCCCAGAGCGCTGCTCGACCCCCATCGTCCTCACCGGCCAGTTCGTTAACCGACGCGTCCCCGTCTGTCTCCCAATCACTGAAAGGATCGAACACCATGTCGGATCAGCAGCGATCGACGACCGGTGCGGTCGAAATGAAGGCCGCCCAGGCCGTGACGACCAGGGTGCTGGCGATCGGCAGCTGGACGGCGAAGGCCACTCCGGACGCGAGGCCTGCAGTCATGCCCTTTGAGGCGCGCGACACTCTGCGACTGCAATTGGCGGGCAAGATTGACCAGTGGTTCGCGAAAACGGATGGGTCTGGCGCGGTGTTTCTAATGAATGTGACCGATCCGGCGGAGGCGCGGGCGTTACTGGAAGCTCTGCCTTTGGGCCGCGCCGGCATGATGACTTTCCAATACATTCCGATGGGTCCTCTGTGGCCCTTAGGTCTGCTGCTACGCGAACCCGGGAAATAGCGCACCCATTAGCCCGCGGCGAAACTCACCAGGAGTTGTGCCGCCAGCTCTCGCATCTTTACGCTGAATAAGACACTGATCCCAATCGGCACTGACAAGCAATGCTGGTGCCGTGAAGACCCGGACCGCTCACGCGATTGTGAGTCACTCTTACGTTCCACACCGAAGACAAGGAATTAATTCATGATCGAACGTACACTCGCAACAGGCGCCAGTGTCGATGGAAGGCCGTCATTCACTGAACATCTTATTCCGCAAGGTCAAGGGAATGTGTACGCCAGGGACTACGCAGGCGCGGCTCCCGCCTTTGTCTTGATGCACGGGTTGCCCGACAACTCGCATATCTACGATGACTTGACTCCCTTCTTGGCTGCCGCAGGCCGCAGAGTGATCGCGTTTGATTTCCTCGGATTTGGTGCGTCAGACAAGCCCGACCGGGCGACGTATGGTTTTAGGCAGCAGCGGCAGGACTTGGAGTCGGTGATCGATTTCTTTGGCCTTAACAAGTTCATTCCGGTCGTGCACGATTCATCAGGACCTACGGGGTTAAATTTCGTTATCGATAACCCGGATCGGGTCGACTCTTTAGTAGTGCTGAACTCACCATTCGGTGATGCCCCCACTCTGCGATGGCCCGAATTCGTGGAGATTTTCGCGACCAAGACATTGAATGGGCTTGCGTTAGCCATCGCGCAAAAGCCTGAAGTCTTCGGATGGCTGCTCAATTGGCAGCGCGAACAGTTTCGTCTGCAGTTGCCGGAGAAGCAGCAGGCCCATTACCAGGAGTTTATTGGCCCGCTCATTGAGGAGAACTTTACAAAGCAGCCCGGCGCCGGCATGGCATTCGTTCAAATGGCGGCACAGCTCAATGACGAGGTCTCGCGCGACACCAAGCGCTACCCCGAGTTAGAAGCACTCGAGCTTCCCGTCATAATAATTTGGGGTCAGCACGACCCGTACCTTAACAGCGGTATGGCCAAAGAACTGAAGTCGCATCTTAAGCACGCGAGCCTTCATTTGCTGACAGCTGGCCATTGGTTGCAGTCGGATATCCCGGAGCAGCTGGCGCAGATCATGTTGCAGCAAGAATGACGCAGCGGACTCGCATTGCCCCTCACAGGGAAAACTCACTTCGTGCCGGTGCTTTCGAGCTGCGGAGACGCCGTTATCCGTGTCAAGGAATGGAAACGATTACCGTCCTTTCAAAGGCGTGGACTATGCCTTTGTATAGTTGCCCATCGCGCTCACGCGCCTAGAGTGTCGCGGCAACCGACGAGTCGCGATTGAGCTATGAACCCAATGTTATCGAGCCTACCAATGAACGCCGATGATTCGACCACAACATCTATGACTTCGCGGCGTTCGCTCTTGATGGCGGCTGGAAGTGCCGCGGCGGTGATCGGCCTACCGGGGGCCGCGCGCGGTTTGTCGCCAAGAGACGCCGCAGCCCCCATCTTACGAAAAGGAACCTCTGCCATGACGATGAACATGAAAGACGGCACAAAGATCTATTACAAAGACTGGGGCGCCGGTCCCGTAGTTGTCTTCTCGCACGGATGGCCACTGACGGCGGATGCGTGGGACGCGCAAATGCTGTTCCTCGGACAGCAAGGATATCGAGCGATTGCACATGATCGTCGCGGGCATGGACGCTCAGATCAGACGTGGCTGGGCAATGACATGGACACGTACGCGGATGATCTGGCGACGCTGCTCGACTCGCTTGACGTCAAAGACGCCACATTGATCGGGCACTCGACGGGCGGCGGCGAGATAGCCCGCTATGTGGGTCGTCACGGAACGCATCGGGTTTCGAAGATCGTACTCATTTCTTCGGTGCCACCGCATATGCTGAAAACGGACTCAAATCCCGACGCAGCTCCGATGAGCGTATTCGACGGCCTCCGGGCCGGACTTGTGGCAGACCGTCCGGGCTTCTTCAAGAATCTCGCGACGCCCTTCTTTGGATACAATCGACCGAATGCCAAGATCTCACAGGGGGTGCTGGACTCCTTTTTTCTGCAAGGAATGGCCGGAGGCATCGAGAGCGAGTACGACTGCATCAAGGCATTTTCGGAAACCGATTTTACCGACGATCTTCGCAAAATAAACGTTCCCACCCTAATCATCCAAGGGGACGATGATCAAATCGTCCCGATAGGGATCGCTTCCTTGAAAACCGTCAAGATCGTGCCGAACGCGAAGTTGGACGTGTACGCGGGCGCGCCGCACGGGCTTCCTACAACACACGCCGAAAAGCTCAATGGTGATCTCTTGGCGTTCCTCAGGAGTTGAACCAGCGTTGGCGGACTGGACGCGAGCGTTCAACTATCTCGCGGCCGTTTCAGCAGTACGTGGTTTCTGTCACATTTGAGAGGTAAGTGACATGTTCGTTCTTCATTGGTTTCGCCGTATTGTCACCCTGCTGGCTTGCGCTTTCTCGCTCTCTTACTCGTTTGTATCGATCGCCGGGGAGGTTGCTTTGCGAAGCTATCATTCTGTCATAGTCATTGCTTTCCTATCGGTCCTCGCGGCGAGTCCTGCGCATGCGCAAACCGATCTGACTGGCAAATGGGCCGGCACGTTCAGCGGCGTGCAGGTCGAATTTCCTCCACAGCGGGGCCCCTTCGGCCAAACCCTCGACGAAAGCAGGAAGGGCGCTTCCGCACCGCGGTTTATCGAAAATCCCCTGCAGCTCGAGTTTGACAGCCAGAAGAACGGCCTTGCGGTCGGGACTTGGACCGCAGGCGAATTCAAGCAACGGTTCGTTTGTGCACTGGTCAACTCATCCGTATGGAATTGCGTGGACGCCGGCGGCCGAGCGAGCATAGAAGTCAAGTCGGCGACCGAAATCAAGGTGTGCTACTTGGACACTCGGGAAGGGGCGCAGGGCGCTGGCTGTGGGCTATTAAAGAAAACGCAGTAGCCACAAGACGCGAGCTAAATCGAGGGCCGCCCTGATCAAAGGGGTCGAGCACGTGCCCGCGTCACGGAGTGGGGGTGCAGCGGTAGACTCGACCTAAATACGGCTACGAGGGTCCAGTCATGCAATGGACGGTCAAGCTCGAATTCACCCCGACGGCGGGTGTGAATTTCCGTACTCGTTACGTGTTTTCATCGCCGTGCCCTTGAGCTTGATCAGATCCTTGATTTAAGGCTCAGGCGATAACTTCCTGCGCGCCAGTTGGTGGTTCTTCAAGGGTCGAAAGTTAATGGGAAGTGACGGGCACCTCGGATTCGATGTCAGCAGCCGAAATCGTATCGACCGGTCGTCGCATCCGCGCTGCCGCCTCGATGATGGCAGTCACCGCCGCGGGATATCGGGTGAGCGCGTGACAAAGCTGGAACAGCTCTCGCTCTTCCGTGACCCGGATTCCGCCGGGGCGGCGCATCGCGTTCTCCAATTCAGTCTGCCGCTTAATCAGGCGCAACGCTTCGTGTAATGGTTCCATCGGAGTCTCCTTGTGCTCAGTAGTCTAACGCATCAATTCGTAGCCGCGTTCTCGACGGCGTTTCGCAATGTGGGCGAGGTTCAATAGGGCGGCCTCGATGGTGGAGGCGGGCTGGCATCGCGCACGTCCGTGCGGCGTGCCGCTTCGTCCGTTGACGCTCGTGATCACCCACAATGACCAGAGGTCCTGCTCCAAGTGCACGCGATAGTACCGAGTACCCCGAGTCCATCGGATCGTGATCCAACTCGACGTATCGAAGCCGGCGTCCTGCGTCGCATTGTTCATCGTGGTTTCCGACGACGTGTCTTGCGCTTCGCATTAATGGGTTTTCGGCGGGATGGACGCGAAGTCACCGCGGCCTTGCGCCGCGCCGACGCCATCGGTTGGACCGGCTTCTTTGATCGCGGAGACGTGCCCGCCCGAGGTGCGGGTGTGGTGGATCTTGGCGCGCGCCGGCGTGGTGCCGGCCGCTTCTCCGCGATGGCACCGGCGATCAACGCTCCGATCTGCTGTCGATACTGCGCGACCTCGGTCTCGAGATGGGCGATGCGTCGCTCTTGGGCGTGGTTGGTCGCCTGCTCGCGTGAGAGCGCCTTCGACAGCGACAGGAGGTGGTCGCGGGCGTCGGCGAGCGCTCGTTCGCGTTCCCGCGCCTGGGTGTCGATCTCCCGCTCACGGAGTTCGAAGGCCCGTCAGTAAGATTCGTGTAAAAACCTGCCATAGCCGCCGGCATCAGACCTGATATGCCATATTTGGCGTACGCCGTGATTCATGAAATAGTGAATGGTCCCTTAAACGACCAACGATTAGGGACCTCCCATGACAGCCATCACCGGAGCGACGCAGCGTACTACACGCGTCATTTATCCCGAGCTGCCTGACCCGTTGACGCCAGATGACGTTCGCCGGCTCTTCACTCCGAGTTTCGACGAGCGGAGCTGGGCACCCACGATCGCCCGCACATTGACATCCCAGGTCGCATTGCTGGTGCAGCTGAAAGTCTTCCAGACCATCGGTCGATTTCTTCGCGCATCGGATATTCCCGCTATCGTCTATGTGCATGTCGCGCAGCACGTCGGCTTATACGACGAAACGGCCATCGTCCATCCAGATCGAACGCTATACCGTCATCGCCCGGCAGTCCTAAAGCATCTTGGGGTGCGGCCATGGGCAGCTGCTGCTCGGGAGCTGGCTCTATCAGTGATGATAAGGACAGCCAAG
>Ga0302324_100001394_pt1 | contig 58967 bp, 57 predicted proteins | sample Palsa_T0_1_FD_201949 | JGI IMG/M metagenome (GOLD analysis project Ga0302324, IMG submission 201949) | Peat permafrost microbial communities from Stordalen Mire near Abisko, Sweden - Palsa_T0_1 | ecosystem: Environmental > Terrestrial > Soil > Palsa > Peat permafrost | place: Sweden: Abisko...
GAGGACGAACGGGACGGGGTTCGGGCAACCGGTGGTCACGAAGGGGCTCGGCGTCAGCGCTTGCGGTTTGCCCGTCGTGTAAGGCGAGAACATCGCTTCCGTAAGCGCGTTGCCGCAGACCAGCGGGTTCGCAAGCGGTGCCCGTGAGCCTCCTTTCAGACTGAGGCGAAGTTCGCTGAAGGGCAGCTGGGGGTTGTTCGCGAAAGTGACTTCCAGCCGGCCCGTACTCGGATTTGGTTCGACCAAACCCTGCAGCCTGACGGACACACCAAGGGTGCTCTCGGCGTCCAAGTAGATCGTGTACGGGGGCTTCGTGATCGGACCTCCTGCCGGATCCCCCAGGTACACGCCGCCCGTGAGCGAGCCTGGGGGCAGGTCAGTTTCGATCGTGACAGTCCCGACCTTGGAAGATTCTGGGCAGGTGCTCAGGCCTGAACTACCGATCGCGATTTGCGCGGGCGTACACACCCCGAGCCCGTTAGCCGCCGGGGGATTGAGCGTCATCCCTTCGGGCAACACGACGCGTGCATTTTGAATATCGGCCGTGTTGATTTCTTCCGCACCGATGTACTGCTTGGCCTTGACAACCGTAGTGGCACCGTCGGGCTGGTCGGACGCGGCCGTTTCGGGGGTCACTTCGGTCGTCGGTTTGAAGTGGACATTGCCACAGCCTTCTACGCCCACCGGGGTGTGGGTTTCCGTTTTCGAGATTTCGCCCGTAGAAGATTCGACTTCCAAATAAGAGGTCGTGCTCGGCGAGCAGACACTTGGGAGGGTTAGGAAGTTGCCCTCACCCGAGGTACCATCGAAAATAAGCTTGGACATCAGAACCTTGAGCTTTGCTTTTATCGGAAGCACAAGGAGTTTGACTTCGGCTTCTTCCGGTACATTGTTGATTTCGAAATACTCGTGATAGTCGCCGCTCCAATCGACGTGGCCTTCCAGATAGAGCTGAACCGGCGCCGTGAGCGCACCGGCGGCTTCAACATCGATGCCGAAGTCGAGTGGAAGGCCAGTCGGTGGTTCTAGGTTGTACACCTTGCCTTTCAACCCGTCGAGCACCAACGTTTCCGCCGCAACCGCATCCAGTTCGGTCGTGCCCACTTGAGTTTCCGGCAAGCATTCGTTGTTCTTAAACTGCGTCTGCGAACACTTCGGAAGGGCCTCTGGGTCGGCGGCCAGTCCTGGGGGAACATCGACCTTAATACGCTTTAGCGCAGCTCCTTCGACATCGTTCCCGCTGTGTTTCAATTCGAACTTCGTTATCCCAAAAGGAGGGTGTCCTGCTGCTTGGGTATAGAAGTCACTCGTGGTCGCATAGGTACAGGAGGCGACCGTACATGTGCCCGCTTCGAAGTTGGGTTCGGTCACACCAAAGGAGGCCTGGGCGGCAGGGGCGAGTGCCGTGGCGAACATGGCCGTACTTGCCAGCGCACCGAGCAGCATTACAAACCGAGCAGCGTGTCTCATCCTTTATCTACCCTCCTCTGAACCCATTGGACTCCAGAGGAGAGGTACCCGCTTCTTCAACTTCTAATCGTCAATCCCAACAAGGATAATAAAAATGCCTTACCACCCGGGCAACAAAGACACTACATATGCGCTACCCGAAGACGACCGTCGTCGTCGACGCGGAGTTGCCGTTGCTCTTCGTCTTCGGGACGAAGCCGACCCGCAGCTTGACCTTCAGCGGCTTGCCCTTGCGCAGGCCGCCATTGGAGAGCGGCACCATCAACGTCGCGGTTTTCTCGGCCTTGTTGAGGTGCCGGTAGACCGTTTTCAGGTTCGACCCGCTGCCGCTGATGCGTCCGGCGGAGTAGGTCTGCACGGTGATGTAGGCGGTGTTGCCGACCACCTTCTTCCCGGCGATCCTGACGCCGCAGCCGGTCACCGTGATTTTCGTCTTCTGCGTGACTTTGAAGCCGTTCTGCCCGATCATCGTGGTCGGCATCGTCAGCGGGTTGATGCAGAGGCTGCCGTTCGCCGTCACCGCGGAGTGGCCGCCGATCGGCAGGTTGACGGTGATGCTCGAGACCGGCACGTCGGGAGGCGACGCGAAGGTCGTGGTCGTGATCCCGTTTGAGATTTTCGTGTTGCCGACGAGGATCACGCGCACGCCGTTGGCTTCCATCACCAGGTCGAGATCCGGGAACGCCGCCCCACCGTGGGAGACGAAGATCGCCGGCCCCTGCAGTTTGCCGGGGAGCGTCGGCGTGTTCGCCCGCGCGCCGCCGACAAACGAGCCGCTGGGGCAGTTGTAGGGGTTCGTGGCGAACACCGCTTCCGGACATGCTTTCTGCAGCGTCGTCAGCCGTGACGGGAGCTGCTTGGGCAGCTGCACCATGACCGATTTGAAGTTCGTCTGCCCCGCCCCGATGTTGAGGGTCGTTTCGAGGCTCGCCCCGTTGGCTTTGGAGGTCTTCGCGCTGGTCTTCGACTTGAACGACGGCTTGAAGGAGAGGCCACCGCAGGCATTGACCTGGAATGGGCTCGACAGATTCTGCGTCACACCCGCCGCGAGATTGGGCGCGATCGTGCCGCTCAACGTGGATTCGGTGTTGAGCGCGCTGCAGTTGGTCGGGTTGAGCAGGAATCCCTGCTTGTTGATGTTGACACTGATGCTCTTCATGCGTAGAGGGATGCCTTTGTAGATCGTCGGCACGGCAGTCGTCGCCGTTACACGCGCGGTGTACGGATTGACAGTGAGCGTGCCGCGAGTCACGACGTTGCCGAGGCTGAACGGCCCGGCGACGGCCGGCACCACAACCGACAGCCCGAACGGGGCGCCATTGTACGGACCCGTCAGGTAGACGCTGCCCGTGAACCCGTACGGCGTCGGGCCCGCGCCCGCCGTCACCCCAACCACGCCGATCTTGCTGGTCGCCGGGCAGGTGCCCGCGTTCGCTTCCGCTTCACCGCACTGCGTCACCGTCGGAATCAACCCGACGAGACCCTCCGGCAGGGTGGTCTTGATCTGCGACAAGTACTGCTGACCGTCGGTCCGGCCGACATTCAGCGTGTAGGAGGTCGCAGCGCCCGCGGTGCCGGGAGCCTGGTTGATGGTGCTCTGGGTGAGCACGAACGGTGGCGGCAAGACGCACGCGCCTTCTTTGCCGTTGCTGTCGACCGTGAACGGCGTGATTGGAGGCGACGCCAGCATGGTCGAGTTGGCAAACTGGGCGAAGCTCGCCTGGCTGGTCGCGGGCCCACATGTCAGCGGGTTGGCGACGGGAGCGAGCGCGCCTTTGGTGAGCGCCAGTTTGATGTCGCTGAACGGCTGTTCGGGGGCTTCTGTGAACGTTATCGTCACTCGACCCGTCGTTTCATCGGGCGTGGCCAGGGCCTTCAGGCGCACGTCGACACCGTATCTCGTCGATTCAGCGTTGACGTAGACCGTGAACGGCGGTTTGGTGAGCGACGCGCTTTCACCTTCGCCACCGAGGTAGATGTTCCCCGTCAAGATCCCTCCAGGAACTTCGGGAAGGGTGGGAACGTTCAGGGAGACGGTGCCGATCTTCGATTTTTCTGGGCACGCGACCCCAAACACAGGACTGTGAATCCTGGCCTGGGCTGCCGTGCAGGCTTCCAAGCCAGCCGCGGCCGACGGGTTGAGCGTCATGCCTTCAGGCAAGATGAAGGTCGACGCGGACAGCTGCGACGAGTCGATTTCATTTGCGGCGGTGTGGGGCACCGCCAGATCGGTCATGACGCCATCGGGCTGGTCCTGCTGCGTGGTTTCCGGGAGCAGCGCGGTCGTCGGCGCGAAGGGTACGAGCTGGCATTCGTTGAGACCGAGCAGCGTTTTGTATTCTTTTTGCGCCAGTTCCTGCGGGCCTGCTAAAAGCTTTTCCGTTTCTTCTTTGGTTTCTGTGCTGCTTTTCGGGGTGACGCCTTCCAAGCTCAGACGGGTGACCTGGTTCGCTTCGTCGTTGCATTTGGTTGCATTCGTGATGAACGCGCCATTACCGGCCCTACCATAGTCGAGCTGTCGCGACCTGATCAGGGGGAGAGCGGGAGAGACCTTGACTTCGAAGTAGTCGTGGTAGTCAGCCTTTTCGGTCCCCTTTGCTTCCTTGCCCCATTCGACGTTGCCTTCGACGATGGTGTGTACGTACACCCCTTTGCCCGGAAGTTCAAGCGCCGCCCCGTACAACGCGGAGCGGGCCGGCGTCGTGCTCGTAGCTTCAGGCTGCACGAGGTTGAATAGTTCACCTTTCAGGACAAGGTCAAATTTCAATTCCGGGTCGTACACGGTGGCGGTTTCTTCGCCGATCACTGTGCTCGCTGGTCCGATGCCGGCTTGTCCGAGTTTTGCTCCTTTGCATGTGGGGGCAGTGAAGATTCCTGTGGCAACTTCAGTTCCTTCGAATTCTTTCATGGTGCATTGAGGCACAGCCGCCGGGCTGGTAGCGAGGCCGGGAGCAACATCGACCCTGACATGCGTCACGATGCCGGTCGGTATCGCCAAGCCATCTTTGTATTCCCCAGTGTGCTTGACCATGAAGTCCGTGATGCCGTAGGGCACGCGGCCGGCGGCCTGTCGATACCCTTCTGTTTTCGATTCTGCTTCGCCCGGTTCCACGGTTTCCGCCATCGGCTGTGTGGCAGGGTTTGCTCCGACGACCTTTTCGCCGCAGCCTTCGTGGCCCACTCCGCAGTTGACCCCGACGAACTTTTCGATTTCGACGGCGGCGCTGGCCGCGGGAGCCGAGATGGCGACGAGCGCCAAGAGCGCGCCAACCAGCGGCGCCAGAAGAGCAAAGCGGACGTTGGACCTCATGCAGACAGACCTCCCTATCGAATCGGACCCGAAGCTTGAATACCCGGTATTGACTCCCCGTACTCCCAAAAGTTGCGGCTACCCGTTGCGGTCCTTCATCAGTTCTTACTCAAGTTCTTATTGAGCGAATCCTGCGAGCTACGTCTACTTTAGACGGAACCATCTCATATCCTGCCCCTCATCTACAAATCCCACCTTACACCATGCAACCAATGGTGTCTAGGGGGAACCCGCTCGAATCAGATATAGACCTCCCATGCGCGATCTCCAGCTGGTCATCTTCGATTGCGATGGGGTTCTGGTCGACAGCGAGGTGATCTCCAACGAGGTGCTCGCCCGCGCGCTGACGGAGCAGGGCCTGCCGACCACGCTCGCGCAGGCGCGGCGCGACTACCAGGGGCTGCTGCTGGCCGAGATCGACTCCCGGGCAGCGGCCAAGCTCGGCCGGCCCCTGACGCAGGACTGGCTCGAGCGTTACGAGCGCGACCGCGCCGCGGTCTTTCGCCGGGAGCTGCGCGCGGTGCCGGGGGTCGCCGAGGCCGTGCGGCGCATCAAGGCGGCCGGGGTAGCGGTGTGCGTCGCTTCCCAGGGCAAGCTCGAGAAGACGCGACTGTCGCTGAAGCTGACGAAGCTCGACCACCTGTTCGGAGACGAGGTCCTGTTCTCCGCCTACTCGGTCCCGCGCGGCAAGCCCCACCCCGACCTCTTCCTGCACGCCGCCGCATCGATGGCGGTCGAGCCCGCGCGCTGCGCGGTCGTGGAGGACACTCCGTCCGGGGTCACCGCCGCGGTCTCAGCCGGGATGCGCGTCCTCGGCTACGCGGCAGACAGCGACGAGGTCGCGCTACGCCAGGCGGGCGCCGAGGTCTTCGGGGCGATGGAGGAGCTGGATGCGTCTGAGGTATGGTCGGGCCGGGTATAGCCCATCCTGGGAGAAATGGGAGGGAACAAAGTGACTGAGCACACGATCGGAACTCGCGAGGAATGGCAGGCGGCCCGGGACGAGCTCGCGAAGCTCGAGGCCGAGCAGGCAGACCGAAACGCGAAGATCAAGGAGAAGCGGCGGGCGCTGCCCTGGGTGCCGGTGGAGAAGGAGTACGAGTTCGACACCGAGGATGGACGCAAGACGCTGGCCGAGCTCTTCGATGGCCGCTCCCAGCTGCTGGCCTACAACGTCATGTTCGGCCCCGACTACTCGGGCGGCGCGTGTCCCGGATGCACATCCCTCGCCGACGGCCTGGACGGGTCGCTCGTCCACCTCAACCACCGCGACGTCACCCTGCTGTGCTTCTCGCGCGCGCCGATCGAGCGACTCACGGCGTACAAGCAGCGGATGGGCTGGGAGTTCCCCTACGTCTCCACCCACAACACGGAGTTCCCGTTCGACTTCGGACTTGCGCTGAGCGAGGAGCAGGCGCGGCGGGTCCCCCAGATCCAGGAGATGGTCGACGATCCACCCGCTTGGCTCGTCGAGTGGTCGCACCAGATCGGGGGCGAGCTGAAGGACGGCCTGCGCGAGGCTCCGGCCTGGATCGCCTTCGCGCGCGAGAACGGGACCGTCTACCACACCTACACCGTGAGCGCGCCCGATCCGTTCGTAGCGCCTTACTTCAACTTCCTGCTCGACCGCACGCCCAAGCCCCAGCCTGAGGAGCCACGCACCTTCCGCAAGGACGAGTACCCGGACGCCCCCATCACCAACCCCGGCTAGAGCACAGCCGTGCTTATCTGTGATTTTGACGAAAATCGTCTGCCAACCTCGACAGCCCAAAGCACCAGGAGGTGCCCAGCATGAAACCGTTTGGGAAACAGTCTTCGAGTGTTGGTGAGCGTCCGGCCGAGCGCCGACGTCGACGCGTTATCTCTTACGCCAACGTCGCCGCGACGCTCGCGCTCGTCCTCTCGATGAGCGGTGGCGCCTACGCGGCCAGCAAAGTCCTTACGATCACCAAGGTGGTCGTGAAGCCGAGCCCTGAGCTGTTGAAGGCCCTGGCCACTTCTCCGTCCATGAAGATTGTCGTCACCAAGGAGGTCGACTCGGCGAGTCCAGCGATATTTAAGAGCCTGGTGAGCTCTGGCGTCTTGAAAGGCGTCATCGGGTTGCAGGGTGCGGTGGGAGCGCCGGGAACGACCGGGCAGCAGGGAACACCGGGACAGCCAGGGGAACCGGGACCCCCGGGCTCCGCCGGGCCCGGAGCGGTGGTCAAGAGCTTGAGCATCAGTCACAGCTCGACCACGCCGCAGACGCTGTTCACCGACGACGGCGATTCGATCGGGGTCGGCTGCAATGTCGAAGGTGGCGTGGCGTCCGCGCTGCTGTATCTCGAGGGTAACGCCACCACGTTCTGGGGCACCGAAACGTCGCAGACGACGGTCGACAAGCACACGGAAACCTCTACAACTCCGCTGGATCTGTCGCTGAGCCAGAGCCCGAGCTACGCGCCCGTCAACGGGATCGAAATCTCGGTGTCGAGCACCGGTCAGCAAAACAGTGGCGTTTACAGCGCTCAGTACACCGCTCTCCAGTCCAGCGCACTCGACTTCCATCTAGACCTCACGGCGAGCATCGCGAGCGTCAACAGCGGCGTCGCCTGCACGTTCAACGCGGCCTACTACCCCCTGTCGACAAGTTGAGGCCTCTCAAGCCGAGTAGATTGCTGCGGGCGCATGTCGGCGTCGAGCATGAACATTGAGGTCCGTCCCGTCTCCTCCAGGCGCGAGCTGAGCACGTTCATCAAGCTCCCTTGGCGGCTCTATCGCGACGAGCCCAACTGGGTGGCGCCGCTGCTGATGGAACTGAAGAAGCGGCTGGACCAGAGCAAGAATCCCTTCTTCGAGCACGCCGAGGCTCAGTACTTCCTCGCCTATCGCGAGGGGCAGGCGATCGGTCGTATCAGCGCCCACATCGATCGGAACTTCAACGAGTTCCAGGACAACGAGTGGGGGCTGTTTGGCTGGTTTGAGTGCGAGGACGACCCCGAGGCGGCGCGTGCGCTGTTGGACGCCGCGGAGGGGTGGTTGCGCGAGCGCGGGCGCGACCGGATGGTCGGCCCGATGGACTTCACGACCAACGACGAGATCGGCGTGCTGATCGCTGGCCACGAGCACCCTCCGATCATCCTCTGCCCCTGGCACCATCCCTACTACCAGCGTCTGTTCGAGCAGGACATCGGCATGGACAAGGCGATGGATCTCTACATGTGGAGCCTGGACGTGGAGGGTCGTGAGAAGGTCCACCCAGCGATCTGGGAGATGGCCGACAAGTTAGAGTCCGAGCACGGGATCGTCTGTCGTAATTTTAAAAAGAAGGACCTACAGGACGAGATCACCAGGTTCCTGGAGGTCTACAACTCCGCCTGGGAGCGCAACTGGGGATTCGTGCCACTGAACGAGGAGGAGGTCCGCCACTACGCCAAGGACCTCAAACCAGTGCTCGATGAGAACTGGGCGATGGTCGCCGAAAAGACGGACACCGGCGAGGTCGTCGGCGCGGCCCTCACGCTGCCCGACTTCAACCAGGTGCTCGCCAAGCTCAAAGGGCGGCTACTTCCCTTTGGCTGGATAACCGCGCTGCGCGCGAAAAAGAAGATCGACGCGGTACGCGTGTTCGCCCTGGGAGTCAAGCCCGAGTATCAGCACACGGGCGTCGGGGCGCGCTTCTATCAGATGCACTTCGACGCCGCCGAACGCACGCCCCAGAAGGGCGGCGAGATGGGCTGGATCCTGGAGACCAACACCGCCATGAACCGCGCGATGGAAGGCATGGGCGGAGAGATCAAGCGCCGGTACCGGGTGTACGAGCGGGTGTTGTAGCGAGCCGGACCGGGAAGAGCTCTCCCGCATCGGTCACATTCTCTCGGCGTGATTGTCCTTGCCGTCAAGGCGCTCCTGGCGCCGTCGTTCGATCGCGCACACCCAACGCAGCTGATCACTCGCAATCCAGGACTGTCCGCCAACGACATGGTGGCGGGCGGCCTTGAGGTGCGCGAACGCGGCACCTGGGATCCCATTGCAGTAGGCGGCGTGCTGCTCCCGCTCGTTGGCCTGACGACATGGCTGACGGCACTGATCAAACTCGACGGCTGAAAGCACACGCTCAGACCTATTTCCGTAGCCAGCAATCGCATCCTAGCGACCATCTACTGCCCGGTATAGCGTTTGCTATACCGTTTGGTACAGCGTTTGCTATACCGGTGCTCGGTGAGCCGCGCCTGATTTCAAGCGACCTTGAGGTAATTACGCAGAGCCTTGCGGATCACCGAGGAGGTCGTCTCGTGGTCGCGCTTCGCCCGGCTGGCCAGCGCTTTGCGCAACTCCGGCTCGAGTCGCACCGACTCGACGCTTGCCGCCGCTGATCCGATCAGCGGCCGGCCTCCGCGACGACGTAGCCTCTGCTCGACGTCATAACCCGCCTCGGCCTTCTTGGCGAGCTTGCTGACCAGCTCATCGGTGATCGGGGCGCCACTTGCTGTTCTTCCGTGCGTCTTCTTAGCCATGCTCAGTACGAATGGATCTCCACTCAGCAATTGTAGTACGAAACTGCGCGCGTCATTCCCCGGCCTCCGAAAACCCGACGGGCGCGCCGAAGCTGACCCGCAGCAGCGCCCCGCCCCCCGGCGCGTTCGCCGCCTCGGCGTAGCCACCGCAGGACTCGGCGGCCTGGCGCACGATCGCGAGGCCGAGTCCTGAGCCCGGGAGCTTGCGCGCACGGTCGGCGCGGTAGAAGCGGTCGAACACGAACGGCAGATCCTCCTCGTCGAAGCCCGGCCCGTGATCGCGGACGGTCAAAACGCCGTCGTGCAGGCCGATCTCGACGAGGCCTCCCTCCGGGCTCCACTTGTGGGCGTTCTCGAGCAGGTTCGACATCGCGCGCACGATCCGCTCGCCCTGCCCGCGCACGAGCGTCGGCTCGACGTCGAGCTCGAAGCGCAGATCGCCGCGGCGCCGCGTGCGCTGCACCGCGCCCCGCACGACCTCGTCCAAGCGCACGTCCTCCGCCTCGGCATCCCCTCTGCCCGCGCCGCGCGCGAGCTCGACCACATCGCTGACGAGCGCCGTCAGCTCGTCGAGCTCGCTGACGATGTCGCCGCGCAGGCTCTCCTGCTCGGCCGCCGGCAACCGCTCGGCTTCGCCGAGGACCTGGATGTTCGCGCGCAGCGAGGCGATCGGGGTTCGCAGCTCGTGGCCGGCATCGGCGATCAGCTGCCGCTGGGCCTCGACCGAGCGCTCCAGCGCGTCGAGCGTCGTGTTGAAGCTGCCCGCCAGCCGCGCGAGCTCGTCGCGGCCCTCGACATCCAACCGCCGCGTGAGGTCGAGATTGCCCGTCAGCGCCTCCGTGCGTTTGGTGAAGCGCGCGATCGGCGCGAGCGCGACGCGCGCGACAAGCGCGCCGAGGATCGCCGCGAGCGCGATCCCAGACACGCCGACGATCACCAGCAGCAGGAGGATCCGGCTCAACTCGTGGTTCATTTCCGTCAGCGGCCGCGCGATCAGCACGGCCCCGCTCGCACCGGTGCCGATCGTGAGCACGCGCAACTTCGTCCCCTTCACGGTCCGGTCGCTCAAGGCGCTGCCGCTGCCGCTCGCGGCGATCGCCTTGTCGCCGGCGCTGACCGCGATCTGCGGCGATTTTCCCTGCCCGGCGGGCACATCGACGGTCCCGTTCGGCGCGATGAACTGCACGTAGCCAGATGCGGCGCCGAACGGGGCCGGCTGCACATGTGTGGGAAATCCACCCCGCGGCGGCGCACCAGGGAACAAATCCCCGTCCGGCTCAGCGGCCGGGGGCGGGTGGGCATCCGATCTCGACGGTCCCGTAAACACCTGCGCGCGCTGGCGCAACCCCTGGTCGATCTCCCCCTGCAGGTCCGAGCGCACCGCGAGGTATACGCCGACCGCGGCCGCGAGCACCGCCAGCCCGACCGCGATGCCGGCCGCCGCGGAGATCCGCGCGCGCAGGCTCACGGCTCGCGCAGTACGTAGCCGACCCCGCGCACGGTGTGGATCAGCTGGCGCGCGCCCGCCCCCTCCAGCTTGCGGCGCAGATACCCGACGTACACGCGCAGCGCGTTCGAAGCCGGGCCGAAGTCGTAACCCCACACGCGGTCGTAGATCAGGCTGTGCTGTAACACTCGCCTTGGGTTGAGCATCAACAGCTCAAGCAGCTGGTACTCCGTCCGCGTCAACTCGACGAATTGGCCTTCCACCTCCGCACCGTGCCGCGAGCTGTCGAGCCGCAGCTCGGCAAACGACAGCGCGTCCGGATCGCTGTCCGGGCCCGAGCGACGCAGCAGGGCCCGTAGCCGCGCCTTCAGCTCGCCGACGTCGAACGGCTTGACCATGTAGTCGTCCGCGCCCACGTCGAGGCCGTCGATCCGATCGGCCACCGCGTCGCGCGCGGTCAGGATCAGGATCGGCACGCGGTTGCCCAGCAGGCGCAGCCGGCGGCAGACCTCCAGGCCATCGATTCCCGGCAGACCGACATCGAGTACGACCGCGTCGGGGACAGCCTGGACAACCTGCTCGAGCGCCTGCTCGCCGTCCTCGACGCTCTGCACCTCGTACCCACCCAGCGTCAGCGCGCGGCGCAGAGCGTCGCGCACCGCGCGGTCATCGTCGACGACGAGCACCCTCATGACTTTGATTGTTGCGTGCTCAGCAGCTGGCTTGCGCGGCCCTGGCAGTCATAGAGGGTGCTCGTGCTCACGGTCACCTTCCGGCAGACCTTCGCCGCGTCGGCGATTGCCACGCTCGAGCCTTTGCGCGTATCGCCCGGCAGCCTGCCCGCGCCGCTCCCGCTCTGAGACGCGAGCACCCAGCGGATTTTGCCCGCCGCCACCTCACCGGCGAGCCAGGAGATGCTGACGTCGCTCTCGCGGCCGGAGAAGCCCCCGATGCCCGCCACGTCGGCGTCCTGGCTGATGATCGCGGAGGCCGCGCTCGACTGGCTCGCGACCGCGATCGTGCCGCCGCCGTGCTGCTTGACGTAGCTGAGCACTTCATTCGACAGGTCTTCGCCTCCGGGGCCACCGCCGCCGCCCGGTCCGCCACCGCCGAATCCCCGGCCGCCGGCGAAACCGGCGCCGCCCGCGGGAAGGATTGGGCTGCCGGCGCCCGCGGGAGGACCGCCGGCCTGGGCACCCGACACTTCTGAGGCTCCTTGCCCGGTGCCGGTCGATCGCGACGTGCCGCCCGAGCCGAACAGTTGCACCCCGCCGACACCGCCAGCGCGGAATCCAGCCCGGCCAGTACCGCCACCTGAGAAACCACTGCGGCCACCCGGGCCGCCGCCAAAGCCACCGGCAGCGGCCGACTCGGGGCCGCCCGCGGGGAACGTCCCGCTCGTCGCGTGCCCGAGCGTGTCCGCCGCCCAGGCCCCGGGCGCTATGAGCAGCGCAGCGAGCACTACCCCGAGCGTCGCGAGGCGCACGCGCCGCTCCGCGAACGCCGCCAGTGCGAGCGCGGCGAGCACGCCAACGGCAATCAGGATCGGCACCAGCCAGGTCAGTTCTCCCGGGTACTGGCCGAGCACCGCTAGCTCGGTCGCGATGCCCGCGACGACGGCGAGCGGGCCGACGATCCGCGCGCTACCCCCGCCCTTCAGCAGCTGCGCGGCGCCCGCGCCGGTGAGCATCGCGATGAACGGCGCCAGCAGCGAAACGTAATAGGGATGGAAGATGCCTTTCGCCTCGCTGAACACGACAGCGGTGACGACGAACGCGCCGCCGACCGCGATCAGCCAGCCACTGCGGGGATCGGAGCGCCGCAGGCGACTTGCCGCCAAGATGCCGATCGCGCTGACGAGCGCAAAGCCGAGCAACCAGCCGGCCTGACCGCCGAGCGCGGAGTTCAGCAGGCGCAGCGGCCCGGCGGTGCCACCGAACACGCTGCCACCGCCGAGCCCTCCCGGGCCGCCCGTCTGCCCATCGATGCGCCCGACGCCGTTGTATTCGGAGATCAGGGAGATGATCTTGTTGTCGCTCGTGCCGGAGATCCACGGCCGGTCGGCCGCCGGGGTCAGTTCCACGAGCAGCGGCCAGGCGCCGCCGACGAGCACCATCGCGACGCCGCCCGCGAGCAGCTGGCGCAATGCGTGCAGACGGCCCCTCGCGGCCGGGGCGATCCACAGCCAGGCGGCCACGATCCCGGGTACGACCATCAGCGCGACGGCCATCTTCGTCTCGAAGCCGAGCCCGACCGCCACGCCCGCGAGCACGAGCCAGCGGGTCTGCGCGCGGGCGGGCGCCGCTTCCAGCGCGCGCACCGTGAACCACAGCGCCGCGACGCAGCAGAGGACGAGCAGCGCGTCGGGGTTGTTGTGCCGCGAGATCGCGACCGTGATCGGCGTCAGCGCCAGCGCCAGCCCAGCGACGAACCCACCGATCCGCCCGAAGCGGCGGCGGACGAGGTCGTAGACGAGCACGACGGTGGCGACCCCGATCAGCGCCTGCGGGACGAGGATGCTGAGCGAGTGGTAGCCGAAGACGCGCACCGACAGCGACTGAATCCACAGCGCCAGCGGCGGCTTGTCGACCGTCATCACGCCGCTGGCGTCGAGCGAGCCGAACAGGAAGTTGTGCCAGCTCGTGCTCATCGACCTGACCGCCGCGCTGTAGTAGTCGTTCGCCCAGCCGTTTCTGCTCAGCGCCCACAGGTTCAGCGTCCCCGCCAGCGCAATCAGCCCGATCAACTCTGGGTGCGGCAGGCGCAGCGCGAACGTGCGCGTCCGTGTCCTGCGGCGCAGCGTCAGCGAAGGGGCGGGCCGGGTCTCCCAGGAGAAGCTCATGTCCCGAGCATCGCCGGGGGGTGTAGGAGCAGCGTGTGACGAAGGTAAAGATCGATAAGGACGGGTTACAGGCCTATTTCGAGGTCGCGAGATCACCTCTGAACGTGGCACTAACCTCCCCCAAAGTGCCACGTTGTGAACAGGTAGTGCTAGGTTCATAAGCGATTAGACGAATATACGTCTATACGAATATACGTTTAATCGTCTAAACTCAGAACATGCTCTTCACGTTGCCAAAGATCACGAAGGAGCTCGGAGCCCAGCTCGATGAGCTCGACCTACTGCGAGCGCGCCTCGGCGCTGAGGCCGGCGGCGGCGGACCTTGGCTCGGCAGTCTGCGCCGGCAGGTTCGGGCAAGCTCGGCCGAGAGCTCGATCTCGATCGAGGGCTTTCACGTCCCCGCAGACGAGGCCGAGAGGCTCGTCGCCGGCGAGGATCTGCCCGGTACCGAGGACGAGAGTCGGATGGCACTGGCTTGTTACGCCCGTGCGATGGACCACGTCGGCGTGATGGCGAGCGACCCAAGCTTTCGCTGGCTCGACCGCGTAATCCTCGACCTGCACTTCGACACCTGCGACTTCCAGCGAGACAAAAGTCCGGGCCTGTGGCGAGCAGGGCCGATCGGCGTAACCGGCGGCGATGGCAGCCTCGCCTATCGAGGTCCCGACGCCGACGCGGTCCCAGATCTGATCGCCGAGCTGGTCGACTGGCTGCAGGCGGGCGATCTCGACGCACCGGCCGTCGCCAGAGCCGCCATGGCCCATCTGAACCTGGTCTTTATCCACCCCTTCCGCGACGGCAACGGCCGCATCTCCCGGATCGTGCAGTCGCTTGTGCTGGCGCGCGAGGGCCTGATCTCGCCCGAGTTCTCCTCGATCGAGGAGTACCTCAGCATGCACACGCCCGCCTACTATGCGGCCCTCCGCGCCCTCGGCGACCACTACCAGCCGGAGCTGAACGCTACCGGCTGGGTCTCCTTCTGCCTTGAGGCGCACCTCGTGCAGGCCCGACAGCGGCTTGCACAGATCGAGCAGGCAGGCGCGCGCTGGGGTTTCCTCGAGCGGCTCGTCGCGGGACGCGGCTGGTCCGACCGGCTCCTTATCGCACTCGAGCAGAGCCTCTTCCACGGCGCGGATCGGAGCTCATACGCCACCGAGGCCGGCATCTCCCCCCCAACCGCCAGCGCGGACCTCCGCCGGCTGCTGGACGCAGGGCTCGTCGTCCGGCAGAGCCTTGGTCGCATGACGCGCTACACAGCCAGCGATGCTTTGCGCAGTGATGTCCGCGATGCATTGACGTGAATTACCGTCATACGAGCGACCGTAGGACTTTATGGTCGCCTGTCCAGGCCACGGGCGGCCAATCTTCAACGGGAGTCCATACCTCGGGAGCCCAGATCTGGCGAAGCTATAGCTGTAACGTCGTACCCCAACCCCATCTCGAGGTGAGGAGAGCGATGCGACCCCTCGTTTCCCGCGTTCCCCAGATCGTGGCCCTTGGCGGCGGCGGCTTCTCGATGGAGCAGGGCAATCCCCTGCTCGACGACTACGTGCTCTCGCTCACCGGTTCCAAGCGCCCGCGCGTGTGCTTCCTGCCGACCGCATCGGGTGACGCCGACCACTACGTCGTGCGCTTTTACCGGCGCTTCTCGCCCGGCTGCGAGGCCAGCCACGTCTCGCTGTTCCGCCGCGACCAGGGCACGGGTGGGGTCGAGGACGACCTCGCGACCCACCTGCTCGCACAGGATCTGATCTACGTCGGCGGCGGCAACGTGGTGAGCATGCTCGGGGCGTGGCGCGCGCACGGGCTCGACGCGGTGCTGCGCCAGGCGTGGCGCAAAGGCGTCGTGCTGTGCGGTCCCTCCGCCGGCTCGCTGTGCTGGTTCGCGGAGTCGCTCAGCGCCTTCCACGGCGCGCCCCGGCGCGTCCGCGGGCTCGGCCTGCTGCCCTACTCCAACTGCGTCCACTACGACGCCGAGCCCGCGCGGCGCGCCGAGTACCACCGCTTCGTCGGCGACGGGATGCGCCCCGGCTACGCCGCTGAGGACGGCGTCGCGCTGCACTTCCGCCGCACGCGCCTGGAGCGGGTCGTCAGCTCCCGGCCCGACGGGTGCGCCTACCGCGTCGAGCCGGCCGCCGACGGCGTCGTGGAAACGCCGCTGGAGACCGCCTACCTCGGGACCGTAGACGCGGACGCCGCCACACCCACAAAGGCCGCCAAGCGCGCAAACGCCGCCAAAGCAGTCCGGTTACCGCCCGTGACAGCGATCGCCGCCGCGTGAACCCGCCGGGCGGTCAGGACACACCCGTTTCAGATACTGAGGTCACGGAGACGGATGAGTCAACGCTGCTCGCGCTCGGCGGGGGTGGCTTCACGATGGAGCCGACCAACCCGCTGCTCGACGACTACGTGCTCTCGCTCTCCTCCGCGAAAGAACCCCGCATCCTGTTCCTGCCGACGGCCTCGGGCGATACGACGGCGCAGATCAACGCGTTTCACGCACGCTTTTCCGACCGCCTGTGCGTGCCCGAATACCTGTCGCTGTTCCGGCTGGGCGAGGTCAAGCGCCCGCTCGCGGAGATCGTGCTCGAACAGGACATCGTGTACGTCGGCGGCGGCTCGATGCGCAACCTGCTCGCGATCTGGCGCGCCCATGGCCTCGACCGTGTACTCGAGCAGGTGTGGCGCGCGGGCGTCGTGCTCGCGGGGCTGAGCGCCGGCGCGATGTGCTGGTTCGAAGGCGGGATCACCCGCTCGAGCGGCCCCCCGGCGCCGATGGCCGGGCTCGGCCTGCTGGAGGGCTCGCTGACCGTCCACGCCGACGGCGAGCCCGAGCGGCTGCCCGTGTGGCTTGCGAGCGTACGTGACGGCACCCTCCCCGGGGGCTGGGCGGTCGACGACGGGGTCGGGCTGCTGTTCCGGGGACAGCGCTTGGAGCGGGTGGTCAGCTCGCGGCCGGGAGCGGGCGCGCAGCGCGTCGACCAAGTCGCCGGCGAGCTCGTCCGGCATCGCCTCACACCCGAGCTGCTCGGCGAGGAGGCCCCCGGGGTGCTCGGGGGCTTCGACGAGGATGTGCAGGAACTGCGGCGCGTCACCCGCCTACGGCGTGGCATGCTCGGCGAAGGGCGTTAGCGCCGAGGGGCGCCGGGGCAGGTCAGACAGGTGCGTCGAACAGGACAGGGCAGATCAAAGGACTCCGCGGCTTCGTTATCTGCGCCCGGTCTTGCGCGGTTTCGCCGGCCTCGGCGGAAAGCGCTTGCGCTCCTCGGCGGTCATCTTACGGATCGTCAGCGAGCCTTCCTTGAGCTGACGCTCAACATCCTCCAGTTTCGCGACACGCCGCTCGGCCGCACGATCCGCTTGAGTGGCCATCCGTCCAGGATAGCGCTCGGGGGTGCTCGGGCCAGGTATTGTCTGCGCTCGCGTTCTCATTGATGCTCGAACGCGGGCTTGAAGGATCCCTTCGGAATGGAGCGCCTGTGAGACAACGCCTGCTGTCAACCATCGGCTTCCCCGCCTCGGTGGCGCCCGCTCCCGCCACGGCGCGCCGCGTCAACCGCCGGCCGCTCTTGTGGGCGTTGCCGGCGGCCGCCGCGGTGGCCCTTGGCGTTCTGGCCGGGACGATGACGGGAACAGCCGGGCACGCGCGCCGCGCGATCGGCTCGTCTTCCCACTCGCAGGTTCATCTATCGACGGCGGCCAGTCTGGCGATCTCGCGGGGATTGGGCGCTGACCTCGCCGGATACCGGCTCGCGCGGTCTCCCGGCGGCTTTCTCGCGCGCAACGCCCGGCAAGGCCTGACGGCAAGCTTCAGTGCCCGCGGCGCCACGATCAGCACGCGCGGCGGTGCGCACGTGAGCATCGCGCTGCAGGCGGTCGGGTCCGGTACCGCGCTGCATACGGTTGGTCTCGCGCGGCCGCTGGCACACGCTAACCGCGCCGAATACCAACGTGGCGCAGCGACCGAATGGTTTGCCAACGGACCCGCGGGAGTTGAGCAGGGCTTCACGGTCGCCGCGAAGCCCACTGGTGCGACGAATGGCGCGCTTACGTTTGCACTGGGGGTCTCGGGCACGCTCACGGCGCGGCCGAGCGCAGGCGGTGGCCTGGTGCTGACCGGCGCCAGCGGCAAGGCGGTGCTGCGCTATGGCGATCTGAGCGTCACCGACGCGCGCGGCCGGACGCTGCCGGCACACATGACAGCCGAGCATGGACGCGTGTTGATCAGCGTCAACGCTCGCGGGGCACGCTATCCGTTGACGATCGATCCGCTACTCGCCTCAGTGGGTGAACTGTACGCATCGGATGGCGTCACCGAAGACGAGCTCGGCGACTCGGTCTCCGCATCTGGCGGCACTGTCGTGGTCGGCGACACCGAAAACTCGTCCGTCCGGGGAGACGGCTCCGCATACGTCTTCACCGAGGGAGCGGGAGGATGGACCACCGCGACCCAGCAGACGAAGCTGGTCCCATCCTCACAGGAAACCGAAGAAGGTTTCGGTACCTCCGTCGCCATATCCGGCAGCACCATCGTTGTGGGAGCCCCGAACCATGCAGGCATCGGGGGCGTCGGCGCAGGTCAAGCCTACGTCTTCACCGAGCCTACCGGAGGCTGGGGAGCCAAAGCACAGCTCGCACAGGTGGCGACGCTGATCGACGCGGAAGACGAAGACACTGCCAACTTCGGGGTATCGGTCGCCATCTCCAACGAAACGATCGTCGTCGGCGCCCCTCGCTACGTCGACTACAGCTATCACACGCCCGGACGCATCGGCGCGGCCTTTATCTTTCAGGAGCCGGCCGGAGGCTGGACGAATGATCACAAACCGACCGAATTTCAAAATGCGATCCTCATCGCCAAGGAAGACGAAGTCGAAGCGCTGATTGGCCACTTCGGCGAATCCGTCGCAATCGGCGAAACCGAAGGCAAGCAGACGGTGGCGGTGGGCGCCCCGGGCGAGCCGGCCGGCACCGAAATTCCCGGCAAGTACCAGCGTGGACTCGTGTTCCTGGTCAACAGGCCGGCCAACGGCTGGCCGGCTCGCGGGGAATTCAACCCGCAGAGCCACCTCAGCACCTCCGAAGTCACCGAGTTCTCGCATCTCGGCCAGTCGGTTTCGATCTCCGGCAATGTGATAGCGGCCGGGGCGACAAAAGCGGAAGTTGGCTCCGTCAAACAGGGAGCCACATACCTGTTTACGGCACCAGCCGCCGGCTGGGGCGCCGAACCCGAACAGACCCAGGCCGCCAAGCTCGTCAACCCCGGTGGATCGGAACTCGACGAATTCGGGAGGTCTGTCGCAGTCGAAGGCGACACCGTCGCCACAGCTGGCCTTGCCAAGAACATCTACCTCTTCGCGATGCCATCCGTCGGGTGGAATGGGGAACAGCAGCCGACAGCGGAATTCACTGCGGGCCCGAAACCAACTGAAACAGGCATCTTCACCGTCGCGCTCTCGAGTGGAGATGTCCTCGCCGGCAGGCTCTCCGCAAGCCCGCCAGATGAAATTGGCCACCAAGAGCAGGGAGCCGTCGACGTCGTGCCGTTCGCCCCGGCGGCCAGCACCCGCGGGACGTCAGGCCTCACAGAAGTCGCGGCAACGGTTGAAGGTACCGTCAATCCTGATCAGACGACGCTCAAAGAATGCCATTTCCAGTACGGAATCGGCTCCTCATATGGCCAGGAAGCCCCATGTTCGTCCTTCCCGACCACGGGCGCGGCTTCGTCAGCGGTGAGCGCCGTGCTGAGCAAACTGTCGCCTGGCACCACCTACCACTACCGTGTAGTGGTGTCCAACGAAGTCGACACAAGCTACGGTGCCGACGCGACGTTCACCACTCAGAGCAGCAAGGGCGGACCCCCGCTCGAAGAAAAATCGACAGGAGGCGGGTCCACCACAATTGGAACCACGTCGACATCCACGACCTCCACCCCGAGCACGAGTACGAGCACCCCCGTGAGCGTCGCCTCGTCCCCAAAGGCGGTCGAAGAACTCCTGAACGGCTGCAGCAGCAGCGCCCTGGTCCTAAACGACGTCTACATTCAGGGTGGCCATGTGGCGATCAGGGGCAGCGCCGCCAAGAGCCTCGTCGGCAAGAAGGTCAAGATCCTCTTCAACGAAGGCAAGCAGGTTGCCACGGCCACCGTCGAGGCAAACGGGCAATACACGACCACCGCGCCGCTGCCGCCCGCCAAGATCCGCGACAGCCTGAGCACGCGCTACACCGCCGAGGTGGGCAAGGTGCGTTCGGTGCACCTGAAGCTCGTCAGGCGCCTTTTGCTCGAACCGCCGCGGGCCTCGGGCACGACGGTCACGCTCACGGGCCAGCTGACGCTGCCGCTGACTAAGCCGATCGCGCCCATCGTCGTCGAACAGCAGCTCGAATGCGGCAAGACGACCGTCGCGACCACCTTCACGCCGCCCGTCAGCGGACGCTTCCACATCACGCTCACCGTCCCCTCGAACGCGCGGGCCGGGATCTTCAGGCTGACGAGCAAGGTCGCCGCGAACAAGCACTCCGTCACACACGGCTTCACCACGTTCAGCCTGCCATTGCCGGTGGCGCTCGGGTGACGCGAGGGCGATGAGCGTCAGGTGAGCACGCGGAGCTTCTCGCGAACCGTCTGGCTTGCCGCCTGTGTCGCGATGTGTTCGGTGGCCTTTACCAACCAGGCGGTCGCCTCTGATACACACCCAGCCAGCCGCTGTGGGACCTTCCACGCCAAGGGCGCCGAGTACGGTGTCTACATCGCCGACGGTCACGTCACGTGCGGTGCGGCCACGGGCATCTTGAAGGCGATTGCCAGCGGCAAGGGCAAGATCGTCAACAACGGCGACTCGGCCGACTCGTACGTGCTCTATGGCGGGTGGCTCTGCCCGTTCGGCAACATGGGCGAGCAGACCTGCGAGCACTCCAAGCGTCCCGTGAACAACCCAAGTCAGGACATCGCAAGCCTGTCCTGCTCGATCGAACGGGGATGCCCAAAGCGGGCAGAGTTCGTGAACGAGTAGCGCCCAGGTGGCAGATCCGACCCTTTACAGCGCTTAATGGTCGCGGCACGTCTCTAAAGCTTTTGCCATTTTTCTTTAGAGACGCTAGAGTGTTGCTGTGGAGCGCACTGACTACGCATCGACCCCGTTTGGCAAGCCGCGGCGCACGCTCGGGCGCCACGGCTACGTGGCCTATTTCCCGGAGCCCATACCGAGGGCGATCGAACTGCCGACGCCTACGGTTCGGCTGCTGGCGGACGCGGAGGCCTCACTGGGGAAGCTCGCCGGCGTCGGACAGCTGGTACCCAACCCGCATCTGTTGATCAGGCCATATCTCCTGCGCGAGGCACTTTCGTCCGCTCGCATCGAGGGCACGCAGGCGTCGCTGGCAGACGTCTTCGAGGTGCAAGCAAGCGGCGAAGCCCCAAACGCGGACGTAGAGGAGGTTCTCAACTACATCGACGCCCTCGAATGGGGCCTCGGCCAGCTGGGCAAGCTCCCGCTCGGCGTTCGTCTGATCCGCGACATGCACAGGCGGCTACTCTCTGGCGTGCGTGGCCGTGAGCGTACACCTGGCAAGTTCCGCACAACCCAGAACTGGGTCGGAGAAAGTGGATCTACCCTTGAGACAGCGCTGTTCGTCCCCCCGCCGCCGGCAGAGATCCCGGCGCTGCTGGCCGACTGGGAGCGCTATGCCCACGAGACCGTCGAAGTCCCGATACTCATTCAGAATGCCCTGCTTCATTACCAGTTTGAGACGCTGCATCCCTTCCTCGACGGGAACGGCCGGATTGGCCGTCTGCTGTCCGTCTTCCTGCTCGTCGAGCACGGCCGGCTGCCAGCACCCTTGCTCTACCTGAGCGCGTACCTGGAGCGCGACCGCGCGCGGTACTACGACACGCTCCAGGCTGTTCGCCAACGCGGCGACGTTGTCCCGTGGATCGAGCTCTTCCTCTCAGCTGTGCATACGCAAGCCGCGGACGCGGTCGTGCGCTCCCAGCGCATCGTCGAGCTGCGCGAGCGCTACCGGGCAGCTGCCTCCGCGATCACGTCCAACAAGGCGATCGCCTTGGTCGACCTCGTGTGCGAAACGCCGATCATCTCCTCACATGCGGTCGAGACCAGCTTGGGCGTTACGCGGCCGACGGCCCTGAAACTCCTGCGTCAACTCGAGGATGTCGGCGTTCTAGAGCAAGGCAATGCGGGACCACGGGGTCAACGCCGATATCTCGCGCAGGAGCTGATGGCGGTAGTGACCGATGAAGGGACCTGATACGCCTTCAGCCGAGCGCCGCCGCGCGCCGCTGTAACTCCGCGCGCACGACTGAGTTCTCCGCGCACGACGCGGCGCACTCGTAGGCACGCGCGGCTCGCGCCATCTCCCCCGCGCGTTCAAGCAGGTCCGCGTGCGCGACGTGCAGCGGGGCATAGCTCTCGAGCTTGCCGGCGCGCAGCAGCGGCTCGAGCACTTCGAGCCCGGCTTCCGCCCCCTCGGCGCGGCCGAGCGCGACCGCGCGGTTGACCTCCACCACGGGCGAGGGCGCACGGCGCGCGAGCTCGCCGTACAGAGCCGCGATCTGCGCATGGTCGGTGTCCTGCGGCGATGCTGCCGTCGCGTGCAGCGCCGAGATCGCCGCCTGCAGCTGGTAGAGCCCGGGTCGGCGCCGGCGCATCGCATCCTCGAGTAAACGCTCGCCCTCGCGGATCCGCCCGCGGTCCCACAGCGAGCGGTCCTGATCGTCGAGCAGCACGAGCTTGCCGTGTTCGTCGACGCGTGCGGCACGGCGCGAGTCGTGCAGCAGCATCAGCGCGAGCAGGCCCGCAACCTCGGGGTCGTCGGGCATCAGGCCGTGCAGCAGTCGCCCCAGGCGGATCGCCTCAGCACACAGCTCGCCGCGCACCAGCCGATCGCCGGCGGAGGCGAACCAGCCCTCGTTGAAGATCAGGTACAAGACCGCGAGCACGCCTCCCAGCAAGTCGGGCAGCTCCTCATCGGCGGGGACCCTGTAGGGGATGTGAGCCGCCGCGATCTTGCGCTTGGCGCGTACCAGTCTCTGGGCCATCGTGGTCTCGCTGATGAGAAACGCACGCGCGATCTCGCCGGTGCTGAGGCCGCCGAGGGTGCGCAGCGTGAGCGCCACGCGCGCCTGCATCGCCAGCGCGGGATGGCAGCAGGTAAAGATCAGACGCAGCTGGTCGTCGACCACGGCCGAGGGCTCCTCCTCGAGTCCATCCGCCTCGGCCGTGGCTGCCTCGCGCTCGGCGAGCACCTTCAAGCGCTCGATGCGGTCGGCCAGCGTTCGGTCGCGGCGCAGGCGGTCGATCGCCCGCCGCCGCGCGGTGACCGTGATCCATGCGGCCGGGCTGGCCGGCACGCCGTCGCGCTCCCATGCCACGATCGCCGCAGCGAACGCCTCCTGCACGGCGTCCTCGGCGAGCTGGAAGTCGCCGAGCTGGCGGATCAGCGTGGCGAGCACCGCGACGCGCTCGCGCCGGAAGGCGGCCTCCACGGCCGCGGTGCTCGCAGCGCTCACGGCTACTGCTCCGGGAAGACCATGACCGGCCGAATCTCGATGGAGCCATACGGCGCGTTCGGGACCTGCGCCGCCCACTTCAGCGCCGCATCGAGATCGGGGACGTCGATCAGGTAGTAGCCGCCGAGGATCTCCTTGGTCTCGGCGAACGGGCCGTCCGTCAAGACGGTCTCGCCACCCCGCTCACGCACGGTCGTCGCGGTGTCGATCCCCTCCAGCGCATCACCGGCGACCAACACCCCCGCGTCGCTCAGGCTCTGCGTGTAGGCATTCCAATGAGGGTGCATGGCCTGCAGCTCCTCAGGCGTTGGGCCGCCCTCGTTGGGCGTGTAGATCAGCATCATGTACTGGGACATCTCTCGCTTACCTCCTGGTCGGGACTGGCGGATTCCGGTCCTTGTCTCGTCGACGAACGGTGCCCTGCGGATTCGACAGGCCACCACCGCGGCGGCGCTCAGAGCGCTAAACCAGCTGGCCGTTGGCTGTAAGCACGACCTCGATGTTCCCGCGCGTCGCGTTCGAATAAGGGCACACCTCGTGCGCGCCGCGCACGAGCTCGACGGCTAGCTTGGGATCCTCGACCGATGGCAGGCTCACGTCGAGCTCGACGCCGAGTTGAAAACCGCCGGTGCCGTTCGGTGTGAGCGTTACCTTCGAGTCGATCGCCGCGTCCCCCGCTTCGACTTTTGCACGCCGTGCGACGACGCCGAGCGCGCCCTCGAAGCAGGCGGCGTAACCGACGGCGAACAGCTGCTCCGGGTTGGTGCCGTCGCCGGCGCCGCCCATCTCGGTAGGGAGGCGCAGCTGCACATCGAGCTGGCCATCGCTCGTGCGGCCGTGTCCCTCCGCCCGGCCTCCGGTTACGTGGGCCTCGGCGGTGTAAAGAACGTTCGGCATTGGGGGAGCTCCTCAGTTTGGGTGGAGGGGTACAGGGACAGTGATACCAAGCGCCGCCTCCGATCCCTCTCCGTCAGACTCCCGTCACCCTGCTCGCCGTCGTCGACATAGACCCCGGTACGTTCCTGGCGATCATCGCCGCCGCAGCGATCGCCGGCACGCTCGCCGCGGTCGCAACCGGCCGCGGGATCATCGTGCCGGTCGTCGTGATCGAGCTGGTGTTCGGGGTATTCTTGGGTCCGCAGGTGTTCGGGTTGAATCCCGACCAGTTCGTCCAGTTCTTCTCCGACCTCGGCCTCGGAATGCTGTTCTTCTTCGCCGGCTACGAGATCGACCTGCAGCGGATCATGGGCCAGCCGCTACGGCTGGCGTTGCTGGGCTGGGCGATCTCGCTCGCGCTCGCGTATGCGATCGGCGGCGCCCTGGCGGCCGCCGGGATCGTGCTCTCGCTGCTGTACACGGGCTCCGCGCTGGCGACGACGGCGCTCGGGACGCTGATCCCGATCCTCTCCGATACGGGTGAGCTGCGCAGCCGCTTCGGCACCTACCTGCTCGCGGCCGGAGCGGTCGGCGAGCTCGGCCCGATCCTGCTGCTGACGCTGATCCTCTCGACCCAGAGCGCGGCGCACAACGCGCTGATCCTGGTCTCGTTCATCGCCCTGGCTGTCGCCGTGGCCGTCTTCGCCGTGCGTTTCTCCGAGCGCACGCTGCCTGTCTTCGAGCGCACCCTGGAGAACAGCTCGCAGCTGGCGGTGCGCTGGATCGTCGTGCTCGTGTTCGCGCTCGCGCTGCTGGCCTCGGAACTGGGCCTTGACCTGCTGCTCGGCGGCTTCGCCGCGGGGCTGATCACGCGCCAGGTACTGAAGACGCGCGAGATCCCGGCATTCGACTCAAAGCTCAACGCCGTCGCCTTCGGCGTGTTCGTGCCGTTCTTCTTCGTCGTCAGCGGGATGAAGCTCGACATCGACGCGCTGTTCGCGAGCGTTGAGAGCGTCATGAAGATGGTCCTCTTCTTCGGGCTGTTCCTCGTCGTACGGGGCACACCAGCACTGCTGCTCTACCGCGACGTGCTGGACGCCCGCGCGCGTGCCGCGCTGGCGCTGATGAGCTCAACGCAGCTGCCGCTCGTGCTGGCGATCACGACGCTCGCCGTCGAAACCAGGCACATGCGCCCCTCGACCGCCGCCGCGCTCGTCGGCGCCGCGGTGCTGTCGACCCTCGTCTTCCCGATCCTCGGCCTGCGCCTGCGGGGAGACATCGCCGAGGGGACGCTCGCGACTGAGGTTTCCGCAAGCGCCGCTTAGCCAAGACCTCATGGGCCGATTCACTCGGCGCTACTGGGGCGGCGGTGTCCCGGAAAATCTCAGCCGAGCGCCGCAGCCGCATCCTGCAGGCGATCATCGCCCCAGAACAGCTCGTCGCCAACGGCGACCGTCGGCACACCGAAGACACCGAGCTCGTGGGCGTCCTGCGTCGCCGCACGCAGCGCCAGCTTGACCTCGGAGTCCTGAGTCGCCTGCTCGACCGCCCGCTGGTCCAGACCCACCTCGCCGGCGAGGTGCAAGACGCGTTCGGGCACGCCGAGATCGTGGCCCTGCTGGAAAGCGGCGCGGAAGGCCGCGATGGCGAACTCCGGGCCGAGGCCCTGCTGGAAGGCGTAGGTGCAGGCGCGCATCGCGAACAGGTAGTTGCTCGGCCACGGCTCGGGCCAGCGCAGCGACGGCAGACCGTAGAGCTCGGCGCGCCGCTGCACCTCGGCAATCCCGTCCCGGCGGCGGTCGGGATCGCCCAGCGACCAGGACGAGCGCCCGGCCAGCTTGAACAGGGCGCCGAGCGACAGCGGCTGCCACGCGACGGACTCCTCCGGCAGAACATCGTCGCCGGCTATGCGCTCGGCAGTCAGGTACGCATAGGGCGATCCGAGGTCGAAATAAAAGGTCGCTCGCGTCATCGCAGGACCAAGCCGATCCGACCGATCCCCGATGCGCTCAGCTCGCCGGCACCCAGCCGGCGGGAAACGCGCCCGCCGGAATATCGCCGGGGTACTCCGGGAAGAGCTCGCGGGCGATCCGCTCGCTCGCGGTGCCCTTCAGCAACGGACGCAGGTCCCCGACGTTGAGCAGGATCCGCAGCGTGGCGCCGATCTGCAGGTCGGCGGCGTTCGGCTGCTCGCCGCCGATCACACCACGGGCGATCAGATCCTCGACGTACGCGAGCTTCGCCGGCAGCCCGGCCAGGTCCTCATGCAGGCGCGCAGCGGTGATCTTGTGGTACTTCCAGGTGGGCCTGATGAAGCCGATCGCAAAGTCGGTGCCCGGCCCGTCCAGCGGCTCGCCGCCGGCGAAGGTGCCCATCGCCTCGGGACGGAAGTGCAGCGCCCCCCAGGGCATCCGCCGCCCGAGATCCTGGAGCTCCTCATCACCCCAGCGCTCTGCCTCGCGAACCTCATCAGATGGATAGAGGACCGGCTCGGGGACGAGCTGCTCCAGACGCTCGAGAATCGCGCGCGAGCCGTGCACGGGCTCGCCGTCGACGAGCATCCCCGGCACGGTGTGATTGCCCTCACCGTAGATCTCCTGCATCTGCTCGACATGCGGACCGGGGACGAAATCGACACGCTCGTACTCCAGGCCCTTCAGGCGCAGGGCCGCGGTTGCGGTCATGCACGGATGCGACGGCGGCAGGACGTGAAGGACGATCTCGGGAGCCACGGCCGACACAGCCTATCCGGCTGCTCGTGGGAGACGCGCTCAGCCACTCCTCCCTCAGTCGTCCCCTCAACGGTCCTCTCAACCGTCCTCTCCCTCCCCGCCCGATCCGGCTCGTAGGCTCGCAAGGAAGATACTCTCCGCCATGCGCAGCAAACCGATCGACACGTGCGGGCGCAGGTCGCTGCTGCGCACCCTCACGTCAGAGCCGTGCGGTCCGATCACCTCGACGATCGTGCAGACGTCGCCGATCTCGCAGTCCTCGCCATAGTCCTCTTCGAGCGCCTCCATCTGCGCCGCCACAACCTGCCCTACCTTGGTCTGATCAAGCGCCATCTAGTCACCCTTCCTTCGGAAAGCAGTGTGTTGATCGTGTCGAGCAGCCAGTATCGCGCAGCCCCAGCGCGAGGTATTGTCGCTGAGGATCGCTACGGGGCCGCCGGCACGACCGCGACCGGGACGTCCTCGACGGACAGTTCCGCCGTGTCGAAGATCGGCCCCGGCAGACGCTCGACGTTCCCCATCAGCTCGAGGAAGGCCTCCTCGGTCTCGAGGAATCCGATGCGTGGGGTGCGGTAGTGCATCGGGACGACCCAGCGTGGCTGCAGCCGCTCGATGATCGCATCTGCACCATCGGCGCCGATCGTCGGCCCGCCGCCCACCGGCAGGATCAGCAGATCGACGCGCCCGATCGCCGCGGCCTGCTCGTCGCGCAGCGCGCTCTGGCCGAAGTCGCCGAAGTGAGCGACACGCAGGCCATCGAGCTCGAACACGAAGATCGTGTTCGGCCCCCGTTCAGTGCCGGCCGCCTCGTCGTGCTCGGAGGCGATCGCCGTGACGCCACCGATCGGCGACTCCAGCACACCGGCGGTCGAGCGCAGGATCGTAGGGTCGCCACCGATCGACTCGACGCCGTTGTGATCGATGTGCTCATGGGTCACCAGCAACAGATCAGCCTCGACGCCGTCGATCGGCGGGTAGTCGAACTGCATCCCGCGGCTCGCCGCCATTGCCGACATGTCTCCGAACGGGTCGATCACCACCGTCTTATCCGCTGCGGTGAGGCGAAACGCGGACTGGCCGTACCACTCAACTTGCATGCTGTTCCTCTCTTGTGGGGACTTGGGTGATGGTGCTTGCTGTGACTCTCGGCGCCAACTCGCCGGCTTGGCTTTGGGTCTGCCGATGGGCGCCCGCGGTCTCGCGAATGTCCGGTGCCGCGTATTGATATTTGCCGCCGCGCATCAGCGATGCCGCCGCGGCGATCAGGCAGGCGACGATCGCGAACGCGAACGCCTCATGCAGCCCCGCGCGAAACGGGGCGGAGATCAGGTGCGGGAAGAACGACTTGCCGACCAGCGCCGCGTGGTTCGATGCCGAGAGCCCACTCAGCGCGTGGGCGCCGACGAGGTGCTGGATCGGGTTGTAGCCGAGGAACGCGGCAAACAAGATCGACACCGGCGGCAGGTGCGCGACGCCGGCGGCGGTGGCCGCGGCGACGCCGTGGGCCTTCAGGCCGGCGGTCAGTGCCGAGGGCAGGCTGGAGGACAGGCCGAAGATCATCAACGTGAAGAAGATCCCGATCGACAGCACCTGGGCGGAGTTCTGAAAAGTCTGGTTCATGCCGCCGCCGGCTCCCCTGTCGCCCGCCGGGAGACTGTTCATCACGGCGGCGCGGTTGGGCGAGGCGAACATTCCCATCGAGATGCCGTTCAGGAACAGGATCGCGGCGAACAGCGGATAGGGGAAGTCGATCGGCAGCAGCGCCAGCAGGTAGAAGCTGAGCGCCGCGCCGAGCATCCCACCGGTCGCAAACCAGCGCGCGCCGAAGCGATCTGACAAGTAGCCGGAGGTCGGCCCGGCGATCAGCATGCCGACGATCAGAGGCAGCATGTAGATCCCCGCCCACAGCGGCGTTTCGGTGAAGTCGTAGCCGTGCTGGGGCAGCCAGATGCCCTGCAGCCAGATGATCAGCATGAACATCAACCCTCCGCGGGCGACGGCCGAGAGGAACGTCGAGAGCGTGCCGAACGTAAACGCGCGGATCCGGAACAGCGGCAGGCGGAACATCGGGTCCTCCACCCGCCACTCGATCAGCGCGAACGCGACGAGCGAGGCCACGCCCGCGCCCAGCAGAACGAGCACCTTGGGACTCGTCCAGCCGGTGGCGTGGCCGCCATAGGGACGGATGCCGTAGGTGACCGAGACCATGATCAGGATCAAGCCGAGCGCGAACGTGAGGTTGCCCCACCAGTCGACCTTGGCCCGTTTGGGAGTGCTGCGCTCCTCGAGCTTCAGATACGCCCACACGGTGCCGAAGACACCGATCGGCACCGAGATCAGGAAGACCGCGCGCCAGTCGATCGGCGCCAGCAGGCCGCCGAGCACCAGCCCGATGAAGACGCCCGAGACGCCGACGATGTTGTTGATGCCGAGCGCCATCCCGCGCTGATTGGCCGGGAAGGCATCGGTCAGGATCGCCGCGGAGTTGGCCAGCAGAAAGGCCGCCCCCACCCCCTGCACGATGCGAAAGACAATCAGGTACAGCGCTCCGTCGCGCCCGGTCATCCAGTCGATCGTGAGGAACAGCGAGGCGATCGTGTAGACGAGGAAGCCGAGGTTGTACATCTTGACCCGGCCGTACATGTCCCCGAGCCGTCCCAAGCTGACGATCAAGACGCTCGTGACAACGAGGAAACCGAGGATCATCCACAGCAGATAAAAGCTGTTGGCCGGCACCAGCGGGTCGAGGTGGATGCCCCGAAAGATCGAAGGCATCGCGATCAGGACGATCGATCCGTCGAGTACCGCGAGCAGCACGCCCAACGTCACATTTGACAGGGCGATCCACTTGTATTTGTCGTTGTCCTGCGTATCTGCGGACGCGCGCGAGGCAGTGGCGATGGCCATGACCCCCACGCTATCAACCTTACGATCACGTAAGGATCAGCTTGCGTACCAAGGGGCGGTTTCGTAAGGGGCGGTTTCGGGGAAGTTGCATACTCAAGGACAACCAAACGGAGGTCAGCGAGATGAAGATCGGACGATTGCTGTTGAGGCTGGTGGTGGGCGGGCTGTTCGTCGGGCACGGTATGCAGAAGCTGTTCGGCTGGTTCGACGGCCCGGGCCTCGATACGACGGCCGAAGGATTCGAGCACCTCGGCTTGCGTCCGGGGAAGCCGAACGCGATCGCCGCCGGCGCCGCCGAGGCGGGTGGCGGGGCACTGCTCGCGGTCGGGCTGGAGACACCCTTCGCCGCGTCGGTCCTGGTCGCAACGATGATGACCGCGATCCATCGGGTGCACGCCAAGAACGGCCCGTGGAGCAGCAACGGCGGCTATGAGTACAACCTCGTGCTGATCGCCGCCGCGCTCGCGCTGGCGGAGGTCGGACCTGGCGCGCTCTCGCTGGACGCGGCTCGGGGGCGCGAACGCTCGGGCTCCGGCTGGGCCCTCGCCGCGCTCGCCACCGGGGCACTCGGCGCGATCGGATCATACGCGGCGGCCGCGGCCCAGCCCGCGCCAGTCGAGACGCCCACCGAGGAGGCAGAGCAGACAGCGAGCGCCGAGGCGGCCGGCTGAAATGGAAACCCAGCCCGAGATGTCTCTGCACGGCGGGTGCGGCTGTGGAGCGGTCCGCTTCCAGGTGACGGCGCCGCTGGAATCGGCGAAATACTGCCACTGCACGCGTTGTCAGCGGCGCAGCGGGACCGCCGCCTCCGCGAGCGCCCGTCCCCAGCCGGGATCGTTTCGGATCGTCTCGGGCGAGGAGCGTCTGCGCGCCTGGCGGCCTACGGACGGCGCGGAGAAGTGGTTCTGCGACGATTGCGGCTCGGCGTTGTTCAGCCGCGACCCGAACGATCCAGAGCGCATCGGTGTCCGCCTCGGCGCGTTCGACAGCGATCCGGGTATCAGGCCGAGCATGCGCCAGTTCGTCGCCTACGCCGCGCCCTGGGAGGCGATCCCGGAAGATGGGCTGCCGCGCCACCAAGAGAGCGCAGACGCGAAGTAGCCCCAAATGCTGCAACTGACCTACACGGCCGCAAACGCGCTGGAGTGGCGTGAGGCCCCGGAGCCGCGGCTCATCTCCGACGGCGCGGCAACGGTGCGGCCACTCGCGGTCGCCACCTGCGACCTGGATGCATTGATCATCGAGGGCGCCTCGCCCTTCCCGCCGCCGTTTGCGATCGGACACGAGTGCGTCGCGGAAGTCCTCGACGTCGGGGATGACGTCACCTCGCTCGCGCCGGGGCAACTCGTGAGTGTCCCCTTCCAAATCTCCTGCGGGAAGTGTGCCTCGTGTGAGCGCGGTCGCAGTGCCAACTGCAGCACAGTCGGGTTCATGTCCACGTACGGCTTCGGGCCGGCCGTCGAGCGCTGGGGCGGGTTCCTCGCCGATGTCGTGTGCGTCCCCTACGCGGAGCACATGCTCGTCCCCGTCCCGCCGGGCCTCGATCCGGCGGCGGTCGCGAGCGCCTCGGACAACATCAGCGACGCATGGCGCGCGGTGGCGCCGGCGCTCGCCGATGAGCCGGGCGGGTCTGTGCTCGTCGTCGGAGGCGCGGCGGCCGGGTCGATCGGGCTGTACGCCGCCGCACTCGCGGTCGCGCTCGGAGCCGAGTCGGTGCTCTATGTCGACGCCGATCCCGCCCGCCGTGAGACCGCCACTGCCGTGGGCGCCGAGACGCTGGCCGAGCTGCCCAGGCGCCTCGGCCCGTTCCCGATCACGGTGGACGCGAGCGCCGATCCCGACGGCCTCGATCTCGCGCTGCGCTCGACGGCGCCCGATGGCGTTTGCACGAGCACGGCGATCTACTTCGGTGAGCAGCCAACGCTGCCGCTGCTCGAGATGTACAGCAAGGGCATCACGTTCAGAACGGGGCGAGCCAACGCACGCGAGGCGATCCCCCATGTGCTCGAGTTGGCCGCATCCGGCGCGGTGCATCCTGAGCTCGTCACGACCAAAGTGGTGAAGTGGGCCGATGCGGCCGATGCTCTGCTCGAGGGTAGTTGGACAAAGCTCGTGATCGAGCGATGAGTAAACAGTGGCAGGCCTGATCGGCGCCTGATGGTGCCCACGACACGCTATGCACGGAGTGGCGATGCAACGATCGCCTACCAGGTCGCGGGAGAGGGCACTCTGGACCTACTCTTTCTGCCGGGGTGGATCTCTCAGATCGAGCAGTTGTGGGACGCGCCCGCCATGCGTCGCTTCCTCGAGCGATTGGCCGTGTTCAACCGTCTGATCCTGTTCGACCGCCGCGGCAGCGGACTGTCTGACAGCGTTGGCGAGCCCTACACGCTGGAACAGGACGAGCAAGATGCCCTGGCGGTGCTCGATGCCGCAGGGAGCGAGCGGACGGCGCTGCTCACCTACGGCTTGGGAGGACCCGTCGGCGCCCTGCTCGCCGCCGATCGTCCGGAGCGCATCGGCGCGCTGATCATGTATGCCTCGATCGCGCGGACGTCGTGGGCTCCGGATCACGAATGGGCGATGAGCGCCGAGGATCGCACCGTGTGGACCGAGCGTACGGTGGCCACCTGGGGTGAGGCCGATGGCCCGGGGCTTCCGGTGCTGGCGCCCTCGATGGCCGATGATCCGGCGCTCGCCACGTGGTACGCGCGTCTGCAGCGCTTGGCGGCGAGCCCGAGCGAAGCCCGCATCCTGCTGAACGCGGCGGCTGAGCTCGACGTACGGGACACGCTGCCCCGCATCCGCATCCCAACGCTCGTCATGCACCGATCCGGCGACAGAGCCTGGGACCCGCGCCACTCGCGTTACCTGGCTGAGCACATCCCGGGCGCCCGCCACGTCGAGCTGGACGGAATCGACTCCTTCCCGTTCATCGGCGACAGCGACGCGATCGTCGAGGAGATCGAGGAGTTCCTGACCGGCGAGCGCAGCGGCGGGGAGCTCGCGCGGGCGCTGCTAACGGTGATGTTTACGGACATCGTGGATGCGACAGCGCGCGCCGCCAGGCTGGGCGACGGTCGCTGGCGCGATCTGCTCGCCGACCACGATTCGCTGGTGCGCGAGCAGCTTGCCCGCTTTGGTGGTCATGAGGTGAAGACCGTCGGCGACGGCTTCCTTGTGACCTTCGAGGGGCCGCCGTCGCGGGCCTTGCGCTGTGCCCTGACGATCACCGCCGCCGCACGCGAGCTCGGGATCGAGGTACGCGTTGGCCTGCACACAGGTGAGTGTGAGCTGATCGGGGAGGATGTCGGCGGCATGGCCGTCCACATCGCCTCGCGCGTGAGCGCGCTCGCGGGACCCGGCGAGGTGCTCGTCTCGGGCACTGTGTTTGGAACGGTCGTCGGCGGCCCGTTCGCGTTCGAGGATCGTGGCTTTCACGAGCTCAAGGGCGTGCCCGGGCGTTGGCCGCTGTTCGCGCTCAGCGGCGGTTGAGGCCGAGTAGCAAGCGCGGCGCAGGCACCTTCACATCGCTTCGAGCTATAGAGGACATCCGATCGTCGTTGGCGGGTATCAGACGTTGATGCACGGCCATGTCTGATTTCCGCTAGATACCGACGCCCACGTCTGCCAATGTGGTCAACGTGATCTTTGACTCAGACAGGTTCTGGCAGGCGATCGAGGCGGAGGACCCGCGCTTTAACGGATGGGTGTTCTGCGGAGTGAAGACGACCGGTATCTACTGCCGGCCGAGTTGCCCCGCGAGGACGCCGAAACGGGAGAATGTACGATTCTTCGCCACCGCTGCGGCGGCGCAGGCGGCCGGCTTTCGCGCGTGTAAGCGCTGCCGCCCGGACGCGACGCCGGGCTCGCCGGATTGGGACCTGCGCGCGGATCTCGTCGGACGAGCGATGCGTTTGATCGCCGACGGCGTGGTCGACCGCGAAGGCGTCGGCGGCCTCGCCGGCCGCTTGGGCTACACCGAGCGCCACGTCCATCGCCAGCTCGTAGCGACGGTCGGCGCCGGGCCACTTGCGTTAGCACGTGCCCAGCGTGCGCAGACCGCCAGGATCCTGCTCGAGACGACGGCTGTGCCGATCACAGGCGTCGCGTTCGCCGCCGGCTTTCAGAGCGTGCGGCAATTCAATGCAACGGTGCGGGAAGTGTTTGCGATGACCCCGCGCGAGCTGCGCGCGCGGGCACAGCGAGGAGACCGCCGGGAGGAGAGCGGTGCGCTGTCGCTGCGACTCCCCTACCGGTCTCCGCTGGATGGGGAAGGCTTGATCGCGTTCCTGGGTCTGCGTGCCGTGCCCGGCATCGAGGAGGTCCACGAGGGGGCCTATCGGCGCAGCCTGCGCCTGCCGCAGGGGAGCGGCGTCGTCGAGCTGCGTCCGGCGGACGGGTACGTGCACGCCAGATACTGGCTGGACGATCTGCGCGACCTCGCCGCGGCGATGCAGCGCTCGCGCGCGCTGCTCGACCTCGACTCCGATCCGCTCAGCGTGGTTGATGCGCTGGGCGAGGACGCGCTGCTCGGCCCGCTCGTGCACAGCACTCCGGGACGTCGCGTGGCCGGGCATGTGGATGGCCACGAGCTCGCCGTCCGGGCGGTGCTCGGCCAGCAGGTGTCGATCGGCGGCGCGAGAACGCTCGCCGGACGTTTAGTCAGCGAATATGGACAGCCGCTGGAGCGTTCGATCGGAGCGGTGACCCATGTCTTCCCGTCGATCGAGACGCTTGCCGCGGCGGACCCCGAGCGGCTCGCGATGCCGACCGCGCGTCGGCGTGCCCTGCTCGGCCTCGCCGAGGCGCTGACAAACGGGGATCTGACGCTCGACGCCGGGAGCGATCGCGGCGAGTCACGCAGAAGATTGCTCGAGCTGCCGGGGATCGGACCGTGGACGACGGAGTACATCGCGATGCGTGCGCTACGCGATCCTGACGCGTTCCTGCCGAGCGACCTCGGCGTCCGCCACGCGCTCGAGCAGCTCGGGCACGACGGGCACACCGCCGCCGCTGAGCGACTCGCCGAGCGCTGGCGACCCTACCGCGCATACGCATTGCAGCATCTGTGGGCAACGCTTCACCCACCAAGGCAAGCAAAGAGAACAAAGGGAGCGACACAAAAAAGCAGCACAACGACACCGACGAGCAACGCAGAGCGGCTCGCCGCGTGAGAAAGGTACTAAGCCAATGCCCACATCAACCGAACAGATCCTTTACACGACGATGGAAAGCCCGATCGGTCAGCTGTTGCTGGTGGGTGACGGGGACACCCTGAGCGGCCTGTATATGCAGGCGGGTCGTAAGCCCGGGACGATCGCCACAAGCTGGGAGCCCGCGACGGAGCCCTTCGCCGATGTGAAGACGCAACTGGAGGAGTACTTCGCCGGCCATCGCACCACCTTCGACGTCCCACTTGCCGCGGAGGGAGCCCCATTCGAACGCGAGGTCTGGCACGCCCTGGAAGAGATCCCCTATGGCGAGACCGTCAGCTACGGCGAGATCGCACGACGTGTCGGCCAGCCGACGGCGGCGCGCGCGGTGGGAACGGCCAACGGACGCAACCCGATCGCCGTGATCGTCCCCTGCCATCGGGTGATCGGCGCGGATGGATCGCTCACCGGCTACGGCGGCGGCCTGGAGCGCAAGCGACTGCTGCTCGAGCTCGAGCGCGGTCAGGGTCGACTGCAACCGTGAACGAGCTGCGCGTTAGGATCTGAACATGGGTGAGCTTCCGTCGGTGTGCGTGATCGGAGCCGGCGTCAGCGGGCTCACCGCATGCAAGGCGCTTGCGGACTTCGGGGTGCCCCACACCTGCTTCGAGGCCTCTGATGAGGTAGGCGGGAACTGGTACTTCGAGAACCCCAACGGGACCTCCTCGGCGTATCGCTCGCTGCACATCGACATCTCCAAGCCGTCGATCTCCTTTCGGGACTTCCCGATGCCCGACCGTTACCCCGACTACCCGCATCACACGCACATCTTCGAGTGGCTGCGCGACTACGCCGACGCCTTCGCGCTGCGCGATCGGATCCATTTCAACACGCGCGTCAGGCGCGCCGAGCGCGGGCCGGCCGGCGGATGGCAGATCACGCTGGAGGACGGCGAGGAACACAACTTCGACGCGTTGCTCGTCTGCAATGGCCATCACTGGGACCCGCGCTTCCCCGACTTCCCCGGCTCCTTCGACGGGCCGCAGATCCACTCGCACGACTACATCGACCCGAGCACTCCACTCGACCTCTACGGCAAGCGCGTGCTGGTCGTCGGGATCGGCAACAGCGCGGTCGACATCGTCTCCGAGCTCGGCCGCAAGACCGTCTCCGAGACCGTCTTCCTCTCGACTCGCTCCGGCGCCTACGTCGTCCCCAAGTACATCTTTGGCAAGCCCGCCGATCAAGTCGTCAAGACGAACCCCCGTGTGCCGATCGGCCTGCAGCGGCGCCTTGCCCGCGTGCTGCCGCGCATCTTCTCCGGGCGCATGGAGGACTTCGGGCTGCCGACCCCCAACCACCAGTTTCTCGACGCCCACCCCACCGTCTCCAGCGAGCTGCTCGGACGCCTCGGCTCCGGCGACGCGGTGGCCAAGGGCGACGTCGCGGAGCTGCTCGGCGACCGCGTGCGCTTTGCCGACGGCTCCGTCGAGCCCGTCGACGCGATCGTGTACGCGACGGGCTACAACATCAACTTCCCGTTCTTCAATCCCGAGTTCCTGTCCGCCCCCGAAAACGTGCTGCCGCTGTACAAGCGGATGCTCAAGCCCGGCCTCGACGATCTCGCGTTCATCGGCCTAGGCCAGCCGATCCCCACGATCTTCCCGTTCTCCGAGCTGCAGTCAAAGCTCGCCGCGCGCTGGCTCTCCGGCAACTGGGCGCCACCGGCCGAGGCCGAGATGGAAGCGGAGATCGTTCGCGACGAGGCGTTTCACACCGGCCACTTCATCGACAAGCCCCGGCACACAATGCAGCTGGAGTGGTACGGCTTCCAGCATGAGCTCCTCACGCGCTCGATCCCCGCGGGCCAGGCGCGGGCGCGCGCCGGAGCGCCGACGGGACGCGCTTCGGCCGGGCGAGCCTCAACGCTCGAGGGCGCAGAGCTTCCGGCATGAGTGCCGTCTCGTTCGACAGTGGCGGGGTGCGCTGCGCCGCTGTCCATCTCCGCGGGCAGGGCGATTTCTTCGCCGCCCAGGACGGTCGCCTTCCCTGCGTGGTGCTCGGCCACGGCCTCGGCGGCACCGTCGACTCGGGGCTGCTCCCCTTCGCCGAGCGCTTCGCCGCCGCCGGCATCGACGCGCTCGCCTTCGACTACCGCTACTTCGGCACGAGCGACGGCGAGCCTCGACAGCTGCTCTCGGTACCCTGCCAACTCGAGGACTACGCGGCGGCGATCGCCTATGCGCGCTCTTTGGAGGGCGTCGATCCGACGCGAATCGTCCTGTGGGGATCCTCCTATTCCGGAGGTCACGTCGTCCCCGTGGCCGTCTCCGACGGCCACGTCGCCGCGGTCATCTCGCAGGTGCCGAACATGGACGGCGTGGCGGCGCTAATCAACCTCGCGCGCTACGCGGGCCCCGGTCAGCTCGCGAAGCTCGTGTTCGCCGGGCTGCGCGACCTCGCCGCCTCGTTGCGCGGGCGCCCGCCCGTGATGATCCCGCTGGTCGCCGCGCCCGGCGCCCTCGGCGCGATGACCAGCCCCGATGCCGACCCGGGCTACCACGCGATCGCGGGCTCGACCTGGCGCAACGAGGCGGCCGCCCGACTCGCCTTGAACGCCGGCACATACCGGCCCGGCCTGCAGGCCGATCGCCTCCCCTGCCCGATCTTGATCCAGATCGCCGACCAGGACGCGATCGCACCACCGAAGGCCGCCCAGGACGCCGCCTGGCGCGCGACCGGTCGCGCCGAGGTGCGGACCTATCCGATCGGGCACTTCGACATCTACCGCGGCGAGCCCTTCGAACAGGCGATCAGCGACCAGCTGCACTTCCTCAGGCGGCATCTCAGCCTGACGGTTCCGGTCCGATCTGCTCGATGAATGCCGTAAGCGCCGCGACCTGACCTGGATGGCCGACCAGATGCAGGCGCCTGACCGCCGCGAGCATCGGCGCGGGGTCATATCCCTTGATCTCGGCATCGCCAGGATGCAGCAAGCCAACGCGCAAGAAGTGTTCGTCCACGAGCACGCGACGACCGTCGGCGAGCGTGACACGATGCCCCGCGAAGCTCGCAAAGCTCGGAGCGATTCCCCGTCCCGCGGCGCCGAGGTGGCATGCGGCACAGCCGTAGGAGACGGCCAGGCGAGCGCCCTGTTCGACGAGCAGCTGCTGGTGGGTGAACGGTTCGTTGACGTACGCGGGTTCGGTCGATGTGTGCGATGAGACGGCGCGGCTCGACGTTCCATTCGTGCCGCAGCCCGCGAGTACGAGCGCGATCGCCCCGATCGCGAGCCCCACGGCCGTCGATCGCCCGCCGCCCACGTCCTCTAAGTGGCTCGTTCGGCCGCGCGCAGACCGCTGAGCAGCCAGATCGCGAACAGCACGATCAGACCCGCCGCGCACGCGTAGGCGAGGCCGGTGTGGTCATGGACGCCCGAGATCAGGCCGCGTCCGGCATCGAGGAAGGCGGTCGCTGGGTTGACGCTCGCGACGTCGTGGATCCAGCTCTTGAGCAGTGCCAGCGGGACGTATACCGGTGCAAGGAACAGGATCAAAAAGACGGGAGTCTGCATCAGCGGGCCGGCCTGGATCGTGCGGAAGCGGAACGCCACCCCGCCGGCCCAGCCATAGCCGACGAGCACGAGCAGCGCCGCCAGGCCATACAGGCCGACGATGTCGACCCCGTCACCGGTGATCTGCATGCCCGAGATCAAGGCCACGACCGTCACCAGGCTCAGCGTGATCGCCGCGCGCGACAGCGCGACGATCGCGTAGCCGAGCGCGATCCCGCGCCGGTCCTCCGCCGCCAGCATCAGCCGCCGGGCGAAGCCGCTTTCGAAGTCAAACGCCAGCGTGAAGCCCGTGAACAGACCAGAGAACATCGCGGACTGACACATCACGAACACGAACTGGAACGCCGTGTAACCCGCGGGGAACGTGAAGCCGGGCACTTTGCCGAGGGCCGACAGCCCACCGGCGAAGCTCGCGAAGAACACGAGCGGGAAGATCAGCGACGGAAAGATCAGGTCGGGGCGGCGGATGTAGGTGTGCATCCCCCGCCATGCGACCGTCCAGGCGACGCGCCACAGGCCGCCGTGGCTCGCCTTGCTGCCACCAGTCGTGGTCATGTCCGCTGCATCCTTGTGCGCAGGGCTGAGCTGGCCGCGACCAGCGCGATCAGGCCAAGTACCGTCGCGACTGCGAAGCCGCGCCACAGCGCGGTCGCGTCCCAGCCGTATATATACAGGCTGCGGAACGCCTCGATCAGGTAGGAGATCGGGTTCCAATCGGCGACCGTGTGAAACCAGCCGTTCCCGAGCAGATTGCGCGGGAGATTGCTCGAGGACAGGAACACGAACACGAAGAACAGCGGGAACAGTCCCTGCACCGCTTCGCCCGATCCAGTCCACAGCGCCGCCGCGCAGCCAAGCGCGCCAAACGCCAGCGTCGTCAGCGACCCCAGCGCGATGATCACCAACGCTCCACCCAGGCCGGCGTCGATGTGGGCCCCCGCGATCAGGCCGATCCCAATGTAGACCGCCGACTGCAGCGCACCGACCGCCGCCACGCCCACGAGCAGGCCCGCGAGCAGCGCAACCCGCTTCAGGGGAGTCAGCGCCAGCCGGTTGAAGAAGCCGCTCTCGATGTCCTCCGCCAGGTTCGTGCCGGTGTTGATCAGCGCGAACATCGCCCCCTGCAGGAAGGCAACGGCGATCGCGAACGAGACGTAGGAGTGCGTGGGGAAGCCCGCGAGCAGGGTCGCCGATTTCAGGCCGCTGGCATTGACCGCGAGCAGGATGACCGGGAAGAACACGATCGGGAACAGTTGAAACGGCTGGCGCAGGGTCTTGCGCATCGAGCGCCTGGCCAGCACGCTCACCTGGGTGGAGAGCAGGCTGTTCATGCGCTTCCCTCCGCATGCGAAAGGTACAGGTGCGCGGGTCTCATGCGTTCGCTGTGGCGGGCACCGGCTGCTCATCCTCGTCGTCTTGCTCGTCGCCCGCGCCCTCGAGCGAGCGGCCGGTCTTGGCCAGGAACACGTCGTCGAGCGTCGGCGTGTGCAGCCGCAGGTCGGCAATCGGCAGGTTCTCCGCGTCGAGCGTTCGCACTATCTCCGCCAGGTCGCTGACGCCCTCGGGTAGCTGCGCCGCGACGCTGTTCGGCGCGGCCGCACCCTCCTCGCCGAAGCGATGCAGGACCTCCTTCAGTCGCTCGCGATCTCCCGGATCCTGGGGAACGACCTCGACGCTCGAGCGCCCGATCTCCGCCTTCAGCTCCGCCGGCGTGCCCTCTGCAACGATTGTGCCGCGGTCGATGATCCCGACGCGGTCGGCCAGCACGTCGGCCTCCTCCAGGTACTGCGTCGTCAGGAACACCGTCACGCCATCGTCGGCCAATCGCCGCACCTCGTCCCACAGCGCCGCGCGACTCTGCGGGTCAAGACCGGTCGTCGGCTCGTCCAGAAACAGCAGCCGCGGGCGGTGTACGAGCGCGAGACCCAAGTCGAGCCGGCGCTTCATCCCACCCGAGTAGCCGCCGACCTTGCGATCGGCCGCGTCGGTCAGTCCGACGCGCTCCAACAGCTCAGTGCCGCGTTGTTCGCGCTCGCCCTTGCCCAGGCCGTGCAGGGCGCTCTGCAAGCGCATGTGCTCACGGCCGGTCAGAAACGGGTCGAGCGCCGACTCCTGCAGCGAAGCGCCGATCGCGCCGCGTACCTCCGCGCCCTGCGTGACCACGTCGAGACCCGCCACGCGGGCCTTGCCAGAGGTGGGCGGCAGCAGCGTCGTCAGTACGAGCACCGTCGTCGACTTGCCGGCGCCGTTGGGACCGAGGAAACCGTAGATCTCGCCCGGCGCCACCTGCAGGTCGATGCCATCGACGGCGCGCACGCCGCCCTTGAAGTCCTTCACGAGGCCTTCGACCTCGATCCCGTTCTCGGCGTTGCCTACGATTCCGTTTCCGGCGCTCGTCACGATTTGCTCCCTTCCATCGCCATCTCGGCGCTCATCTAAGCAGCTCCCTCTCGGATTCACTTGGCTATAGACCGCGCGGGCCGACCGAACTAATCGGTGGCCGGAAGATCGTCTAGGGTGGCGCGAGAACCGCACCGTGCCATCAAGCCAGGCCAAACCAGACCGCCAGGATCGCTCGCGGGATCTCCCGCGCCCTGCGTCCGTATCCACCCTGCCACCGCAGTTCGACGAGTGGCAGATCGAGCTGCACGGACGCCGCGTGATCTATCGCGTCGCCGGCAGCGGACCACCCGTGGTGCTGATCCACGGGATGCTCAACTCATCCAGCCACTGGCGGTCGGTGGCCCTGAGCCTGGCGCGCGAGCATACGGTGATCGCGCCGGACCTGATCGGGCACGGCGATTCGGCGGCGCCCCGCGGCGACTACTCGCTGGGGGCGCACGCATCCAGCATCCGCGACCTGCTGGCCGCAATCGGCATCGACCGCGCCACGATCGTCGGGCACTCACTCGGCGGGGGAGTGGCGATGCAGTTCTTCTACCAGTTCCCCCAGCGCACCGAGCGCCTGGTGCTGATCTCCAGCGGCGGCCTCGGGCACGAGGTCAGCCCGATGCTGCGCACCGCCGCGCTGCCAGGCGTCTCCGCGCTGCTGTCACTGACGATCCACCAACGTCTGACCGGCGCGCTGAGGAATACTGGCCACCGTCTGAGCCGGCGCGAGGTTCGTTTGGGCGTGTACATGCAGGCAATCGCCAGAGCGTTGCGTCCACTGGAGAACTCCGAAGCACGGCAGGCGTTCCTGCAGACACTGCGTGCCGTGATCGACGTGCACGGTCAGCGCGTGAGCGCGACTGACCGGCTGTATCTGCTCGAGCGGATGCCCACGATGATCGTCTGGGGCGAGCGCGATCACACGATCCCCCTCCAGCATGGACGCGAAGCACACGAGGCGATCCCGCACAGCCACTTCAAGACGCTGCCCCGCGCCGCACACTTCCCCCACTTGGAAGATCCAGCGGGACTCTCTCAGGCGTTACGCGAGTTCATCAAGGACACACGACCCGGCAGGATCGACGACGCCGACTGGGGCGCGGTGCTGGCCCGGCATTCGCCGCCCAGGCGCGTGGGGGATGCGGCGGCCTAGCGGTCCGATCGGTCGCTGAGCCAACTCGCATCCTTAGGCGAGTCCGCAAGGCCCCGTTACTTACAGATCCTCGCGCGGCGTGCACGATCGACCTGGTCGCCGAGCAATCCCACAAAAAAACTTGCTGTCCCGTTTGGAGCGCCTCGTCGGATAGGAGGACGGAGGCCTTTCCACACGAGCGACCGGTTCGGTCATCGGCGGACGTGTGGACCTTCGAGAGCCTCAATCCCAAGCGAAATAAGGAGCCAGCAATGTCGTCCACGAACATCAACCATGTCGTCCTCACCGGGCGGCTCACGAGCGATCCCGATCTGCGCACCCTGCCGTCGGGAAGCAGCGTCTGCAACCTGCGGATCGCGGTGAACGCCAGGCGCCGGGACCCGGCGGGAGAGTGGGTCGAGAAGCCGAACTTCTTCGACGTCACCGTGTTTGGCGGCCCGGGCGAGAACGTCGCCAAGTACATGTACAAGGGTCGCCCAGTGGCCGTCGATGGGCGTCTGGACTGGCGCTCGTGGGAAACCCCGGATGGCCGTAATGCCCAGGCGGTCAGCGTGATTGCCAACACGGTGCAGTTCCTCGGCAGCCCGCCGAGCGACTCCAATGGCATCGGCGATTACGGCACGGGTGCACTGCAGGGCATCGCCGGAGGCGAGGAGGAGGCGCTGGACGTTGGCGACCAGGAGGTGATCGCGGCAGTCGCCGCCCAGGGTTAGCGGACCTACGGACACGCTGTGCTGGGGCACAACCCAAAGACCTGCTCCAGCACAGTGATTCCGGACCCGAAGGCTGATCGAATGAGCAACGAAGACGCGACCGCCCGAGCCGCCGAGCTTGCCGAGCTGATCCTCGACGAGGTCAGCGAGGCCGATCAAAACTGGCGCACGGTCGAGTGGTGCGCCCAGGAGCTTGCCGAGCTTGCGGCGCAGGTGGTCCAGCGGGCTACCGTCCCGGCGGATTGCACTCCTGATCGCTAGCCGAAAAGAAGCTTTCAGAGCGCACGAGGAGCTCTGACGGCCGTACGCCAAGCGCGTTTGCGAGCTTCAGCAGATTCCCAAAGCTCACGTTGCGCTCACCTCGCTCGATGCCGCCGACATATGTGCGATGCAGGCGAGAGCGGTCGGCCAGACCCTCTTGGGAGATGCCGGCGCCGCGTCGAAGCTCCCGGATCGCCCGCCCAAGCGCGACATGTTCCAGCGACTTGGGCTTCACCGTCGATCCATCCTGCCAGGCTGCAGCCTATGAGTCTACAGACAATGAGTATCCTATTGCCTCTCGATGTGCCACCGAGGCACCAGACATTTGCTACTTATAGTATGCAATACTGAAGGACATGATCGTTGGAGAGGCACTGAATCGAAGGTCGGACCTACAGAAGCGCATCGCACAGTTCCATGACCGGCTGAGCACGAGCGTGGTTGTGCAGGAGGGCGACGAGCCTCCTGAGAAGCCTGAGGAACTGCTGGCGGAGCTGAGCTCGCTTTGCGATGAGCTTCAGCATCTGATCGCCTGCATCAACCACACCAACGCGAGCACAATGCTCAAGAGCGGAGAGACCGTGACCGAAGGAATCGCTCGGCGCGACGTCCTGGCATTGCGCCGAGGCGCCCTGCGAGCGGCGGTGAGCGCGGCAACGACAGGGATCGGCCTGTCGCGCTATAGCCGCTCCGAGATCCGCATGGTGCGTCAGATCCGTGTCAGCGATGTCCAAGCCCTGCTCGACGAGATGGCCAGGGAGCGACGCGAACTCGACAATCAACTGCAAGAGCACAACTGGAGCACTCAGCTGGTGGAGTAGCGAGTAGTCGGTAGTCGCGAAGGGCGAGCGTCAAGGCCAGCGATCCGGCCAAAGGGTCGTACTACGGGATGAAAATCCTCGGTGGCGACGTCGGGGCACGCGCAGAAATGCACCGTAAGCCCAGCACGGCGCAACGCGCACCGAGCATCGGGAACCGTGCATGACCAGACGCTGACTTCATGACGAGGGTGGGTAAGGGGACTGCGTATCGATGATCGAGAAGCGAATGGAGAAGGAGCCTTGACGGTAAAAACGACAGACGAGCGCCACCGGCCGGCGTCGAGACGGTCGCTGACGGTGATCGACGACGTCAACTTGGACGCCCTTCCCAAAACACAGTTCGCGACGCTCGTATTCGAGCGGGAGTTCCCGCACATCACACAGTCGCAATGGGATACTTCGTCGTGCTCGCTCGACGCCGTGTTGGAGTACGCGTTGAGCACCTCGCGCACCACCCGGGCACAGACCGTGCTGCTCGATTTGGAGCCGCTCTTCGGCCCGTGCTCATTGGCACTTTTCGACCTGCAGGGTGGTAGCGCCCATTGCCGAGTGGCAGGCGCCGAGCGAACGACGATCACCGAGATCGAGCGCTGGCTACGCGACCTCTTCCCAGTGCCTCAGATAACCGAGAGCCGCGAAGTACCGGTGCGCTTTTGGTCCTACGGTCCGCGCGGCGCAAAAGCCGTCTCGCGCACGATCGCAGTCCCGGGATTCGACGAAGTCCGCGGCAACTATCCGCTCGCGGCCAGAGAACGACTCGGGAGGCTGCTGGGTCCAGACTTCCGCCCGGCGGAGGGAGGACAGCTGATCCTGTGGCACGGAGCACCAGGCACCGGCAAGACCTATGCGCTGCGTGCCCTTGGCTGGGAGTGGCGCAACTGGTGCGAGCTACACTACGTGATCGATCCCGAGGTGTTCTTCGGCCAGCGCGCCGACTACATGCTCGATGTGGTGCTGGGTGAGGACAGCAAGTTTCACTTCGACGACGATGAGGAAGCTGAGCGCGAGCGCAAATGGCGGCTGCTGATACTCGAGGACACTGGCGAGCTGCTCGCTGCCGATGCGAAGGAGCGAACGGGACAGGGACTCTCGCGGTTGCTCAACCTGGTCGACGGGATCATCGGACAGGGCCTACGAGTGCTCGTGCTCGTGACCACCAACGAACCGCTCCGGCGCCTGCACCCCGCAGTCGCGCGGCCGGGCCGATGCGCCGCGCGAGTGGAGTTCGAGCCATTCCCGGCCGCCGAGGCCGTCGCCTGGCTCGCCGCGCATGGAGTCGAGGACCAGGATGCCGCTTCAGCGCCGCTCGCAAACCTCTTCGCGCGCGTCGAGGGATATGAGACAGGGTCGGAAAGACCTGTCGGATTTGGCCGGTGAGCCGGACACCGGGTTGCGCGGAGAAGGCACCTAAGATCCGCTGGTTGCGCTGACCCGCAGGTCAGCGGCGCAATTCAGGCCGAGACCGCCGTGGTGACCGGGTCCGGCGCACCGGCGAGCACCGCGTCGAGCAGGCCGGGGAAGCGCTCATCGAGATCCTTACGGCGCAGGCTGTTCAGGCGGGCGGTGCCTTCCTCGCGCTGGTCGATCACGCCGGCCTCGCGCAGCACGCGGAAGTGATGGGTGAGCGTCGACTTGGTGATATCGAGCTCGAACGAACCGCAGCGGCGCGGCGTCGGGTCCTTGGCCAGGCTGCGCACGATGCACAAACGCTGTGGGTCGCTGAAGGCGTGCAGCACGTCTGCCATCTGCAGCTGGTCAGGGTTGGGATGGAAAAGGGCCATACGCGCATTGTACGACGATCGACGTCCTTTGTGGTACGATGTTCGTCGTACTAGCGAACTAAGAGGAAGCGATTCGCCGATGACCACCGCCACCCTTCGCCGGCTGCCCCGCGCCGCACACCTCCCCCACCCGTCCGCGCGCTCGCACGAGCGCGCGGACGTACTGCTAGTGCTGCTCTGCCTTGCGCAGTTCATGGTGATCCTCGATGTCTCGATCGTGAACGTCGCGCTGCCGTCGATTCGTGACGGGCTGCACTTCGGCACGACCGGCCTGCAGTGGGTCGTGAACGCGTACACGATCACCTTCGGCGGCTTTCTCCTGCTGGGCGGACGGCTCGCCGACCTGCTCGGGCGCCGGCGCATGTTCCTCTTCGGCACCGCCCTCTTCAGCCTCGGCTCGCTGCTGTGTGCGCTGGCGAGCTCGCGTGGCCTGCTGATCGGCGCGCGCGGGCTGCAGGGAGTCGGCGGCGCGGTGCTCTCCCCCGCCAGCCTCGCGATCATCACGACCTCGTTCGCCGAGGGCCCGCAGCGCAACCGCGCGCTCGGCGTCTGGGGTGCGATCGGCGGGCTCGGCGCCACCTCAGGAGCGCTGCTCGGCGGGCTGCTGACCCAGGGCCTCGGCTGGCCCGCGATCTTCCTGATCAACGTTCCGATCGGCGCCGCGGTGATCGTCGCCGGTCGCCGGATCATCCCCGAGAGCCGCCGCGAGGACATCCACCGCCACTTCGACGTCGCCGGCGCGCTGCTCGTCACGCTCGGGCTGATCGTCGCCGTCTACGGGATCGTCCGCAGCGAGAGCCTCGGCTGGGGCTCGATCGGAGTGCTCGGCCCGCTCGCGCTTGCCGCCGCGCTGCTGGCGCTGTTCGCGCTCGTCGAGGGACGCTTCGCGCCGGCGCCGCTACTGCCGCTGTCCGTCTTGAAGATGCCGCGTTTACGTTCCGCCAACATCGTGATCGCGCTGCTGTACTCGGGCGTCTTCTCGATGTGGTTCTTCCTCACCCTCTACCTCCAGCAGGTGCTCGGCTACAGCGCCCTGCGCGCAGGCCTGGCGTTCATGCCGATGACGCTGAGCGTCGCGCTCGCCGCGTCGCTTGCGCCGCGACTTGTGGCGCGCTTCGGCGTGCGCCCGGTGCTCGCTGTCGGGATGCTGAGCTCCGCGGCCGGCCTCGGCCTGCTGACGGGGATCGCGCCCGGCGATGGCTACCTGACCGTCCTGCCGGGCGGCGTGCTCGGCGCCGGCGGCCTCGGCCTCGCGCTCGTCCCCGCGACGATCGCCGCAGTGCAAGGCATCTCCGCGGAGCAGTCCGGACTGGCCTCCGGGCTGCTGAACACCTCGCGCCTGGTCGGGGGCGCGCTCGGCCTGGCCGTGCTCAGCACGATCGCCGACTCGCACACATCGAGCCAGCTCGCGCACGGCGCCTCCAGCCTCGGCGCGCTGACCAGCGGCTACCAGCTCGCGCTCGGCGCCGGAGCTCTGATCTCGCTGCTGGGCGCATTCCTGACGGTCGTGCTGCTGCGACCGCGCGCCTCTGAGACCACGATCCAGCCGGTGAGCGCGATCGAGCCGGCAGCAACCGTCGACGCGTGCCAGCGCGGCGAGGCGGCCGCTGCTTAATCACGGTGACGCGGGCTCGCACCAGACAGGCTCTCCACCGCGGCGGCGATTGCCGCGGGATGGTCGTAAGGCTGCATATGCCCGCCGTTGACCATCACCAGTCGCGCGTGGGGTAGCGTCGCCGCGAGCTTGCGGCCATGGCTCGGGTTGACCAGCTCGTCCTCTTCGCCTTGGATCACGACAGCCGGAGTCTCGACGGCGCTCAGGCCCTTGTCGATCTGAGCAATCACGCCGGTGGACGCCAGGATCTCCCCGGACCATGCTTCCAAGTTGCCGTGCGTCATGCTGATCTCGAGCACGCGCCGGCGATGCGCGGCCACGACCGGCAGTGGGTGAAATGCTTCGGCGTCCGCTTGGTTGACCGACACGGTGATCAGCAGCTGGCCGAACGTCGCGTTGGCGATCTGGCGGACGACGGGCAGCTGCAGGAATTTCACGAAGTGCGCCTGCACATCCGCGAAGCCATCGACATGCTGGCCGGCCGCGGCCGCGTCGACGAGCACGAGCCCGCGCACATCGCTCGGATAGCGCTCGGCGAACCCGAGCGCGATCGTCCCGCCGTAGGAATGACCCACAAGGATCGGCCGCACGACGTGGAGCTCGTGCAACAGTGCGTCGATCGTTTCCAGCTGCCTATCGAAGGGCACATAACCGCCGGTCGAGTACCCGAAGCCCGGACGGTCGATCGCGATCGTGCGATGGCCCGCGAGCAGTGGCGTAACGTCTTCCCAGTCCTCCGCCGTGCCGGGCAGGCCATGGATCAGCACGACGGGCATGCCCTTCCCAGGACGTTCGATGTAGTGAATCCGCAGCCCGTCGACCTGTATGAACGAGCCGGTCGGCTTGGGCTCCGCCGGCAGGCGGCCATAGGTCCAGTTGAGCACGATCACCGCAGCGGCCAGCACCAACAGGATGAGGAGCATCAGCCGGCCGATCGAGATCCTTCCGCGCACAGCGCCCAGGCTATCCGCCAGCCGGCCACGACGCCCCAGAACCGCAGCCCGGATAACGACGAGCACCGGGGCCTCCAGGCTCGCCGATAGAGTCCTGCCAAGCAGATGAGCGACGCGGTCCCATACGCCAACTACCAGTACGAGATCTACCTGCGCGGTACCACGGGACAGCGCCCCGCGCGGTCGCTGGACTGGCGTCAATTGGAGAAGGACGCGCTGAACCTGCTGGCGCGCGGGCCGCGGGGATACATCGCCGGAGGCGCGGGGTTGGGCGAGACGATGCGCGCCAATCGCGAGGCCTTTGACCACTGGCGCCTGCGACCGCGAATGCTGCGCGACGTCTCCGAGCGAAGCCTCACGCGCACGGTGCTGGGGACGGAGCTGGGAGCACCAGTGCTGCTGGCGCCGATCGGAGTGCAGACGCTGGCGCATCCAGAGGGTGAGCTGGCGATGGCTCGAGGCGCGGCGCAGGTGGGAGTGCCGTTCGTGGCCAGCACGGCGGCGTCGCACACAATCGAGCAGATCGCGCATGAGGCGGGAGAGCTCGCACGCTGGTATCAGCTGTACTGGCCACGAGATCGAGAGCTGGCGTGCAGCTTTGTGACACGTGCGGAGCAGGCTGGTTATAAAGCGATCGTGGTGACGCTCGACACCTGGTTGTTGGGTTGGCGCCCAGCAGATTTGAGCGAGGCCTTCCTACCTTTTTTGTGGGGGGAGGGAAATAAAAATTATCTAGCGGATCCAGTCTTCCAGGGATTGTTAGAGGCGCCGCCAGAGCAGGACATGCAGGCGGCGATCGGTCAGTGGGCGTGGCAATTCGCCAACCCGTCGGTCACGTGGGAGGACCTGGCGTTTCTACGCGAGTGCACAGATCTGCCGATCGTGCTGAAGGGAATTGTCCACCCCGACGACGCGCGGCTGGCGGTGGAGCACGGAGTCGAGGGGGTGCTCGTGTCCAACCACGGCGGGCGCCAGGTCGATGGGGCGATCGGCGCGCTCGATGCGCTGCCGGAGGTGGTGGCGGCCGTGGATGGGCGCTGCGAGGTGCTGTTCGACAGCGGCATCCGCTCCGGCGCCGACGCGCTCAAGGCGCTGGCGCTGGGTGCCCGCGCGGTGCTGCTGGGGCGACCCTACATCTGGGGATTGGCGCTCGGCGGCGAGCAGGGCGTGGCGGAGGTGCTGCGCTCTTTCCTCGCGGACCTCGACCTGGCGATGGCGCTCAGCGGGTACGCGAACATCGACGAAGTAGACGCGAGCGCGCTGGTCGCGCAGGGTCGCTGAGCCGGCGACATCGAAGCGCGGAGCATGTTCCGGCACACCGGACAGTTCGTGCCGCCACTACCTGAACGGCAGGCGAAGCTTGCGACCACGGCTCGCCCGGCGACGCTCCGTCAGCGATGCCTCGATCCCCTTGAGCAGCTCCTCCGTCGTCAGCCCGTCCCCTGCTGAGGCTTTCTCTTTGGCGTGCGGGGCGTCTTTACGCCATGAGGTATTCCCCTCGCTGTCCTCGGTGCGCCAGTAGTAATGAGGGTCGCCCTCTTCCTCATGGATCACCACGCGGATCGCTCGCCCAGGACTCTTCCAGTTCGCCACGCGGGTAAGGGTATCGGGACCAGATGCGAGGAGAGGCTCGAGATCCGCGAAGCAGAGACCTGCAAAGCCTATGGATTATCCGTCATCGCCTCGGGGGAGTCCGCCATCGCCTCGGCGATCGCCCGATCATCGTCACGCGCGCGCTCGCGTAGGCCGAGGATCACGCCATCGCGATCCTCGGCCGACTTATTCTGGCTGAGCTTGCGCTTGCCCTGAATCGAGGAGATCTCGAGCGTGAACGCAACGATGTGAGGCAACAGCTCCTCGACGTGGTCCTCCGCGGCCGACGCAAGCGACCACGGAGACGAGAAGCGCTGCTCGTGGACGTCGACGAGTTCCCCGAGATAGGCGAGCACCTTGTCGCGATCCTCCAGCAGGCGTGGGCATCCATGGGCGTGGACAGCGAGGAAGTTGTAGGTCGGCAGGCCATCGCTCTCATACCACCGTGGCGAGATGTAGGCATTGGGACCGCTGAAGATCGCCAGCGCCTCGTGTCCCCCCTGCGCCTCCTGCTCCTCGTGCCCCGCCCCCAGGTGGCGAGCAAGCGGATCGATCCGGGCGACGTGCGCCACCAACGTCCCATAGGCACCCTGATCGCGACGCAACACAAACGGGATGTGAGCGGCGAGCGGGCCGCCGGCGCAGAGCACGAGCAGACCGAAGCGAGCAGCCTCGATCATGTCGTGCAGGACCGGCAGCTCACGCTCGGCGTAATCAGACTTGACGTACATCGGTAAACCATTGTCTCGCAGGCACAGCTTGCCTGCTCCACGGCGAGATCCAGGTTCGAGAAGCGCGTAGTGTGCAGGCCGAGAAGATGATCCCAACCCCGAGAGCGCCCTAGATGTGCCGACTGTTCGCCATGAGCGGCGGCGCGGAGCCGGTGAGCGCGAAGCTTTGGCTGCTGGAAGCGCCCGACAGCCTCGCCCAACAGAGCCACCGCAACCCCGACGGGACGGGCCTGGGAATCTTCGACGCCGAGGGGCGTCCGGTCGTGCACAAGGCGCCGATCTCGGCCTTCACCGACACGGCCTTTGCCAGCGAGGCGCGCAGCGAGCGCTCGCGCACGTTCCTCGCGCACGTCCGCTTCGCCTCGACCGGCGCGAAGACGTTGGCGAACACCCATCCCTTCGAGCAGGACGGACGCCTGTTCGCCCACAACGGCGTGCTCGCGGGCCTGCCGCAACTGGAGGAGGAGCTCGGCGATGATCGCGCGCTGGTGCACGGAGAGACCGATTCCGAGCGACTGTTCGCGATGATCACGCGGGAGATCCGCCGACACGACGGCGACATCCATGCTGGCATCGTCGCCGGAGTGAGCTGGATCGCCGAGAACCTGCCGATCTACTCGCTGAATCTGATCATCACAACCGAGGCCGAGGTCTTCGCGCTGCGCTACCCGGACAACAACAAGCTGTACGTGCTCGAGCGCAGCGCGGGCGGAGTGGGTGGCGAGGAGGCGCTGCATCACCACAGCAGCCTCGGCACCCGCGTGCACTGTGTGCAAGCCGCGCAGCGACCGGTCGTCGTGCTCGCCTCAGAGCCGATGGACGAGGACCCCGGCTGGCGGGCCATGCAACCAGGGGAGCTGCTCCATGTCGGCCCCGAGCTCGAGGTCAGCTCCGCGATCGTGCTGGGAGACCCGCCGGCTCATCTGCTGGACCTGAGCACCCTGAGCGAGCGGGGACGTAGTTCGCAATCCTCGGGCCCCGGAGCCGGATGAGTGACTTCCGAGGTCGCTGAGCGACCTCCAATCGTGATGCCACCTCCAATCGCGGGGCCCTTTCACCGCTCGGCCGTCGCGCGTGCCGGGCCCACGATGATGCGCTGCAGCCGGCGTGCGGCATCCAGGTGATCACCGGTCCAGATCATGCGCACGGCGGTCGCGCTCGCCCTGCCGTCCGCGCTGCGCAGGTCGTGACGAACGGCGTCGACGAGTCGCCCGTCGGCGACTCTGTCGTGAGCCAGCGGCTCGCGCAGCTCTCCTCCATCGACGAGGCTCTTGGCGAGGTCGTCATACCAGGCCTTTACGAGCTCGCTCGCACGCAGCAACTCCCGGCGGGCCTGCGCACGATCGCCTGTGTTCGCGCCGTCCTCGCGCTGCCATAGATCCAGCACCGCGTCGGCCGCGAGGCGCAGGCCGCCGACGCCGGTGACCAGGCTCGTCACCTCGGCGAGCGGGACCGGCTTGGCGCCGCGCTCCGCCAGGTAGCCGCGGAACGTGTCATCCAGGCGACGTGCCGTCGCGGCCGCGCGAGCGGCATCCTGCATCGGGACAGCGGCAGAGCTCGCGCCGGGGTCGCAGCGCAGCATCCCGAAGTCGACGGCGCTTGCGAGATAGTCCGCGCTGTCGACATACGCGTCCGCCAGCGCGCGGCGCAGCGCAGCCCTCGCACCACGCGGCCAGAACAGCAACCCGACCGCCACGCTCACCGCGCACCCGATCGCGATGTCCTCGACGCGCAGCAGGCCGACCTGCCAGCCGGCCGGCTGGATGATGTTGAAGAGAAACACCAGCGTCAGCGTGAAGGCGGCCTGGCCCGCCGCGAACGAGATCGCCGCGGGCGCGATGCCGGCGAGCAGGACCGCGATCGGCAGCAGAAACCACAACAGCGTCGTGTTGGTCCCGATCGCCTCGAGCATCGCTGCGCCGATGACGAACCCGGCAACCGTGCCGAGCAGGCCGCGAACCGCGTTCTGTCCCGTGCTGAGCGCATTCGACCGCAACACCGACAACGTGCCGAGCACAACCCAGAAGGAGTGCTGGACACCGGTCCGGTTCGCGATCAGGACGGCCAAGCCCAAGCCGACGGCCCCGCGCACGCTGTTGTGCAGCCACACCGAGTTTCGATCGACGTGCGCCGACGCGCGTTGCTGGGCCGCGGACAGCGCCCCGGCCAGGCCCTTCGGCTGGCGCCCGAGCAATCGTTCCAGCCAGGTGCGCCGCTCGGCAGCCGCAGCCAGGTCGATGTTGTCCCCGATACTGGAGACCGCGAAGCCGAGCTCCTGGGCGCGAAAGCTCGGATCGAGCGATGTGATGAACTCGCCGACGCGCTCCGGCTCCGTCTCCGCCGTCTCCACCCCCTCCACCTCCGTCGCTTCCATCACCGGGCGCTCAGACCCAGCGGTCTCCGCCCCCTTCGTCATCCCCGTGCGCTCGGCCCCGGCCGGCACAGCACGCCTGACCGGCAGATCGGCCGTCGCGCTCTCCTCCATCCCGTGCCGCGCCGCGGTCAGCTCGACCAGCGCACCGTGCAGAGCCGCGCAATCCCCACCCGTCACCTCCAACAGCTCAGCGCCGCGTTCGAGCACGGCGGCCGCGGCCACCTTGACCGCACAGGCACCGCGGTTGACCGGCGTGCCCACGCTCGGTTGCACGGACCCGACGACGATTGCGTTCACCCAGTTCAGCTCGTCCACGAGCCGTACAACCGCCCGCGCGGAGGTGCTCAGGCTCGCCGGCCGGTAGGGCGTGGCGAGAAACACGCGGTGTAGCGCAGCAACCGCGTTCCTCGCCTGCGCCACCGCGTGCTCACGGTCGGTCGCAAACGAGGAGTCACGGTCGCTCAGGATGTACGCGACCTCCGCGCGTAACCGCGCCGCCAGCGCCCGGCAGGCGATCGTGGCCGCGGAGCGCAGCGGCTCGCGCGCAGGCAGCGGCCACAGCAGTGACACGGTCAGCAGCGCGGCCGCGGCAGCCATGCCCCAGCCAGCCACCCGGTCTCCCACCGACGACGGCGGCCCGGCGATCGTCACCGGCAGGATGAAAGCCAGCAGCAGCGAGGTGGAGGCTCCGGCAAGGACGGAGCTGACGACGCCGGCGAACAACACGCCGAAGCCGACGACCACTGTCGCCCCGGCGGCGAGCCAGACGCTCTGCGAGGCCAGCGTGCCAACGCAGACGAACACGCACCCCACGAGCGCGAGCGCCGCCTGCGCCTGCAGCCGCTCCCGCAGCGTGCCGCGGAAGTCGACCAGCAGCAGCATCGCGAACGACCCCAGCGCGGCGAACGTCGCCAGCACCGGGTTGCCGATCACCTCCTCGCCGACGGCGAACATCGCCGGCATCACGATCGCGGCGCGCCCCGCCCGGCGCAGCGCGGCCAGATCGCGATCGCGCTGTCCGAGCCATTGCAGTGGATGCACGAGCGTCGCCCTCCGCCTATTCGATCGGTGCAAGCCTGAGGCGCCATCGTAAGGCACTGGCGGCGGGGCCTATCGAGGCGGGGTGGGTCGCCTAACCGTTCGAGGATCCGGCTTCGGCGCGCAGCACCGGACTCCAATGCTCGGGGTCGCGCTCGGCCTGCTCGCGCGCCCAGCGGAAGTGGTGCACGGCGGAGCGACGCAGGGGCTCACCGAGCAGCAGGCCCAACAGCGCCCACTTCCGCGCATGCCGCGGGGTCTCGCACACGACGGCCAAAAGGCCCGCGAGCGTCCATAGGTGAAGCACCCTGTTGTATGGAGCGAGCTGCTCGGTCGTCATGCCCTCCGCTTCGGTCAGGTAGGGAATGCCGTGACGGCGCTCCCAGGGCCACTCGATGAAATGGACGATCCCGCCCGCCAGGCCGGCGGCGTTGTTGAGGGCGATCCACTTCTCGATTCGCTCGCCCTCCCCCACCCATCCCGCGAGCGCCCATGCAGGGAGACTGCCGGACCACATCGCGACGGCACCGCGCCTGCCGATGAACGGCTCGAAGACCAGGCCGACGCCGGCGCGCACCTCGAAGGTGTGGTGGGCGGCCGTGCCAAGCGCGGTGAGAACTGTGAAAGGCCGGCGTGGGAACAAGTTCACTGTGTCATCCAGGTGGCGTCGTCGAGGTGTGGCGGGTGATTCAGCTCTGCAGGGCTCTCCAGCATTCGCGCGGCCGCCTCGTCCATGCGCATCATTGTGATCGCCCCCGTCTCCGCGAGGCGCACGGTCTCGCGCAGGACGCTGTCGAGCGCTTCCCAGCCGGGGTCGCCGGTGAAGGCGACTGAGAACGGATGGAACAGCAGGGCCAGGTGACCCTCCTGCTCTGAGTGGTTCTGCAGCGCGGCGATCATCTCCCCGCGCATTTGCTCGGGCGTAAGGGGATCGGGCGCACCCCCGTAACGCTCGCGCAGGCTCGCGAACGTCGGTAGATATGCGTAGGCGTCCACGAGTGGCCAGCGGAATGGCAGCACCGCCAGACCCTCGAGCAGGCCCTCCCGCTCGCCGGCGGGCGAGACGTAGCTGTAGCCATTCTCGCCGAGCAGCGCGAGCGTGCGCTCGGTCAGGCCGCCGCCCGGTGGTCGAAAGCCGCGCGGCTCGATCCCGATGCCGCGCATCGCGTCGGTTGCGCGCCTGAGCAGCGCGGCCTCGGTCCCGGCGTCGAGCGCCGCCCACTCCTCGTGGCGCCACGCGTGCACCGCGACCTCGTGGCCAGCCGCGGCGATCGTGCGCAGAGCGTCCGGGTACATCTCCGCGTTCAGGCCCTCGACGAAGAACGTCGCCTTCATGCCCCGCGTCGCGAGCAGGTCGAGCAGCCGCGGAAGCACATCGACGACGGTGAAGTGCTGCCCTTCGGGCACGTCCGCCGGCCACATACCGAGCTCGAGCTGGGCCGCCTCCCCGAGGTTGTCGAACGTCACCGACACGGTCGACTCGGGCACGGAGTGATGATAGCCCGGGGCTCGCCGACGGGTGGCCAATGTGGGTGTGGGTGCGGATAGGCGGCCCTCGCGCCGGGTAGGCTGAGGAGCTATGCGTCTCGTCAGCTTCCACACCGAGAACGGCCCGGCCGCCGCGGTGCAGATCGGAGATGACCTGGTCCCGGTATCTGCGCTCGAGGCACCCGCCACGACCGTGAGAGGTCTGTTGGAGGTACTCGACGGGGACGGGTTGCGCGAGCTCGAGGGACGTGCCGCGGAAACCAACGAGCGCATCTCACTCACCGATGTGACCCTGCACGCCCCGATCGCCGATCCCCAGAAGATCATCTGCCTCGGCCTCAACTATCGCGACCACGCTGCGGAGACCGGCCAGGAGATCCCGACCGCCCCGATGTGGTTCGCCAAGTTCGCGAACTCGCTGACCGGCAGCGGTGCAGACATCGTCCTGCCGGCCGCGCACGCGGAGTACGTCGACTACGAGGCCGAGCTCGCCCTCGTGATCGGTCGCCGCGCGAAGAACGTCAGCGCCGAGGACGCGCTCTCCCACATCGCCGGGGCGATGCCCTTCAACGACGTGTCCGCCCGCGACCTGCAGATGCAGAACCCGCTGTGGACGAGCGGCAAGGCAATCGACACCTTCGCCCCCTGCGGCCCGGCGCTCGTCACACTCGACGAGATCGACGACCTCGGAGCGCTTGGACTGCGCACCCGGGTCAACGGTGAGTTACTGCAGCAGGGGACGACCGCCAACCTGATCTTTGCACCGGCCGAGGTCGTGGCGTGGCTCTCGCGCACGATGACGTTACTCCCGGGGGACATCATCGCGACCGGAACTCCCGCGGGCGTCGGCGTAGCGCAAGGACGCTTCCTGAAAGACGGGGACACCGTCGAGGTGGAGATCGACGGGCTCGGAACGCTCGTCAATCCAGTGCGCAGCGAATGAGCTCGATCAAGGCGTGCCTGTCGGCCGAGCGCGAGGAGATCTGCCGCACGAGGATCGATGCGGGAGCCTCACCGCCCGCTTCGGAGATCAGATCGACAGTTCGTAGAGCTGTGCCTGCGCGTCGACCTCGTCGACCGCTTCCTCCGACGCGAGATCGACCTCGACAGGGGGATCGACCTTCAGGAGATCGGCCCGCAGTCGATCGCGCTCTTCCACCGCGCCGCGCAACGCCTCCAAGCGCTCGTTCGTCTCTCGCTTGATTCTGGTCAGGAGGTCCTCCGTCGTCGGGTCCTCCGTCGTCAGGTCCACGGTCAGGAGGTCCTCGGTCCTCAGGTCCTCAGTCGTCGGCTTCTCGGTCATCGCACTCTCGGTCATCGGACTGCCTTTCTTGCGGTCTGGACATCACTCGCCGAAACCGTAGGCCGCACTTGGGACGTTTCTCTCGGGGGGGTTTCGGCAGGCACCAGGTTGGCGCCCAAACGCCCATGCATTTGCCTGTGAAAATGCGCAGTTGCCCGGAGCCGGTACGCAGTCGCCCCCCTCTAACGGGCCTGGGATGCGCAGTTGCGTGGCCTCGAAAAGACCGGGCGACTGCACCCTGGAGGGCTGCAGTCAGGCTCTGTAGAGCCAAACTGCATCGATATGGAGAGGCTGGTGAGAGCGCATACCGGAACTGGCCGTGCCGTCGCTTGACGGATCGTCTCCGAGCGCTACTCTCGCCACTCCTTCTATTTCCCTTCCTTGAGCCATTCGGCCCCCGCCGAGCACTCATAGCCCGCCACTCGCGAGCACTGAAGTAGATCCACACCGCAGCTGACGGTTGCTCTCACGTCGTGTGGTCTGGCTACACAGAAGATGCTGTTCGGGGATCTTCTCGCCTGATCTTCTCCTCGCTCGGAGATCTCTTCGCCTGAGGTTTTCGGTCGGTCGAGGAAGAGCGTTTACGCGCCAACTTGCGCTTGGTGTGCCTCCTCTCACCGAGATCTCCGAGACCCCCTAAGGGGCTCTCGGACTGTCGAGAGGTGGCATTTGCGCTCGGGCACCGCCGCTTGACGAGCACGTCGCCGGTCCCTACAACGGCGCTCCAACAGCCCCGTTGCAAAGACACCTGACCGGCAAGGAGATCAGCCATGACCCCCACCATCTCGTCTTCGCGCGCTTCCCTGGAGAGTCGATCGAGCTCGCCCAAGCAGGCTCGCCGGCAATCTTCGCAAGCCAAGCATGCTTCCCGAGCCAAGCATCCGCGGCGCGGTCGCCGGCACGATCTATTGGGCCGCTACGCCGACAGGAACGGCGACGTGAGGGAGGTGGTTGCTTTGCCCGGCGCATCGGAAAGCGTGCTGGTCGTGGATCGCAACTCGAGCACCCTCGGTGACGTCCGCCTCCTCGCCCATCTCGCCGGCGACGAGCCGCCGGAGAACGCGAGGCTCGTGTGCGAGAGCTATCTCGAGGACAGCCGGGACCGCTGGAGCCGGCCCGTCACGCCGGAGGATCTCGAGACGGTGCCCTTCGCCGAGGAGCAGTGCCCAAAGGCCCGAGCAGGAGCGCCACCGAGCGAGGTGGAGCTGACCGATCGCCACGGGCGTGGACACTCTCTCCAGGTCATCCCCGGCGAGCACTGCAGCCTCCAGGTGCGCTGGCGTCGGAGCTCTCCCGATTGCAGTGGCGATCTTCTCCAGGCGGTGAGCGTGCGCGACGTCGTCGCCTGCATGGAGAGCTACGAGCCGGTGCGTAGCCTGACGCTCGAGGCGATCGCCTTTTATCGCGGTGAGCCCCAGGTGTCTGTGGCAATGCTGGGACTGGAGCTCGAGCGCGTCGACGCAAGTCCACTGGTGCTCAACCGGCTGCTGCGTGAGACCGCGCTTGCGACGATCGAGCGGCAGGGCGTGAGCGTCAGCGAGATCGCCAAGCGCTGCGGGCGGGTCAAGCGCGACTCGCGAGGCCGCGTGAGCGGCGAGACGAGCTGGCTGGCTCGCCGTCTGGGCATCCTTCCCAGCGCCGGCGAGAGCGCGCCGACGCCGTGGGTGCACACCGATGTGCTCGCGCTGATCGCGCGTGAGGGCCTGCGGGTCAGCCCGCGCGAGGTGGAGCTCGGCTGAGGTGCCGTAAGTCCCATAGATCTTCTCTTTGAGAGCAGCCGCAGCTGCACTCATCCAAACCGGTTCGGCTCGCCTGTATGGGAGTCGCGCCCGCGCAAAGACGGTGGCCATCCGGTCGCCGTCTTTTTTTGTTCAACCACGCTGGCCGATGTGCCAGCCAACCAAAGGAGCAAAGCATGTCCCTATCACCATCAACATCCAACAACGCCGGACAGGAGTTGCGAGACCTACCGATCGAAGCGGTGCTGCCCAACCCCTCGCAGCCACGGCGCCGCTTCGACGAGAAGGCGCTCGAGGAGATGGCGCGCTCGATCGGCGAGCTCGGTGTTCTGCAGCCGGTGCTCGTGCGTCCCCTCCAGGACGGCTCCTACGGGCTGATCGCGGGAGAGCGGCGCTGGCGCGCGGCGCGGCTCGCGGGCCTGCAGCGGATCCCCGCGTTGGTGTCCGGATACGACGATCCCGCGGCGCTCGAGGTGGGGCTGATCGAGAACATGGCGCGCGAGGACCTCAACCCGGTGGAGGAGGCGCGCGGGTGTGCGACGCTGGCGAACGAGCTCGGCCTGAGCTATCGGGAGATCGGGGAACGCCTCGGGCGTAGCAAGAGCTGGGTGTCAAACCTGATGCGCATCCTGAACCTGTCCGATGGGATCCTCGAGCTGATGGAACGTGGCGAGTTG